>Ga0082212_10000897_pt1 | contig 43858 bp, 48 predicted proteins | sample TergutNt197P3_FD_71548 | JGI IMG/M metagenome (GOLD analysis project Ga0082212, IMG submission 71548) | Neocapritermes taracua P3 segment gut microbial communities from Petit-Saut dam, French Guiana - Nt197 P3 | ecosystem: Host-associated > Arthropoda: Insects > Digestive system > Gut ... | reverse complement strand
TGTCTTGTATCATTCTGTTAAAGTCTGGGCGGTCAAATGTTGCTCCGCTATATCCGTCGTCTGTGTAATCGTCATATACACAGATATTGTTGTCTTTGCAGAAGTTTCTTAAAAATACTTTCTGTGTGCTAATACTTCCGCTCTCCTTTTCGTCCTCGTCGTTTATTACTATTTCGCCGTTTCCGACTTCTATTTTCTCATTGGATAATCTTTCATATAATCCCGCTTTGTATTTTTCAGGATTTGTTATTGTTATCATGTTTCCTCCCTTCGATAACAATTAGTTCCCTCTATCCAACTGTTTTGATTATATATTGTATCTTCTCTTTTTGCAATATATTTTACAGGATTTTCTGTTATTTTTTCTGTTAGAAATATCATAAATATTTCTTGTAGTTTTTCTTCTATGTCTTTTTCATTTGTGTTATATATCTCTTTTATTTCATATCCTTTTTGCATTAAACCTCCCTAATTTAATAAAATAACAAATTCAGCCTTACTTTTAGTTAAGGCTGAATTTGTTAATATTGATTATAAGTAAATAGTTATCATTTTGTTACATAAGTTATATCATGACCATTTAAAAAAAGGCCACCCGTTCGCCTCGGGATTAAAAGAAGGGGATAGCATTCAGGCGGGCGACGTTATCGGATATTTAGGCATGACGGGATACAGTTCAAAAGAGAACACGAACAACATACAAATTCCCCATTTGCATTTTGGTTTGCAGATAATATTTGACGAGAAGCAAAAAGACGGCATAAACCAGATATGGATAGACGTATATAATATAGTTAATTTACTCGAAAAAAATAAAATGCCCGTCGAAAAGAATACGAACGGGACAGATTATCAGCGTACGAAAAAGATAAATAATATAGTGACGGACTGAATTAAAATAGGAGCGATTGATAATCGCTCCCTAACGCATGTATTTTTTATTCGGTTATTCTGTGGCGAACAGACTCAGCCATGTTTTAGTATTTTCGTCCGGCTGCGACAATATGCCTTTGTTGTAAGCTTCGTAAAGCGAACAGGTGACAAAAGGATTGAGATAATTAGATAATATATTCCCCATTTGCCAGTGTAAATTTTTCGGAACGATTTTCTCAAATTCACCGATTATAATATTCCATGCTTTTTTGAAATATACGCTTGCATTTTCATAAAAACCGTCGCATAACGATTTGACAAACTTCATTTGTTCTTTTCCGATAAAACAATAATTGAGTTTGAAACCGTCGTCTGTTTTAATAAATAATTTGTTTTCAATAGCGTTGCTGAACAATAATTTCTTTTCTTCGCTTAATTTATCGGGGTCAATGCCTTTGATAATATCACGGCATACGGCAAATACGCCGACAGGTATATCAAAAAATACAGAACTGTCAACTCCACTCCAGTAGTGAAAATATCCCTGCGTCATTTCGCCATGACTCATTTTATGAACCGGACCGTCCCATGAAAAATACTCTTTCCAACCGTTTTTTGCCGATATTTCGTCAAAAATATTTCCCCAGCCTAACGCAATCCATTTTCCCCCGTTCGGGCGTTCGGGTATATCGTCGCCGTATATGCCTTTACAGGCTTCAACTCTAAATCTGTCTAAATTTTTATCCGTAAATAAATGCAGATACATCCATAATAATCTGTTCCATGTAAAACCCGCCGGATTAAACGGTTTAGATATTAATTTTTCTTTGTTGCTTTCAAGTAAATCCATTAGTTCATCGAAATAATCGGGGAAACAGGATTCGTATATTTTTTCTACAACTCCTATGGTAACGTCGGGCAGTATGACGAAATCAGTTTGATATTTATCCCCCGATTTTTTCATAAGCTGCTGTTCGGTCAGATATTCAGTCTCGTCTTCTATATACGGCGCGGCGATACCGAGCTCAAGCGAAAGTTCCTGCACGGTTAAAGGTTTTTGATAAGCCGCAAGCAGTATATTCTGCGCCGATTTGCGTTTGGCGCAGCTCATAGGCTCCATATCCGCTCCGGGATTGTTTTGACAAGACATAACAAGATTTGCGGGTTTATAACTTTTTTCTCCGAATTCACGCATTGTATTCATTCCTTCCTTAATAAATTTTTTAGCTTCGTGAAGCCACCATTTAACAGTGCCGGACGGTTTACTGATAATCTTCGCGATTTCTTCGTATGTTTTGCCGTCGAAATAATAAAGTATCACGGTCTGCCTGTATTTTTCCGGCATCAAAGACAATTCGCGCCGTAAAGATTTTATATCTTCTTTTATTATCATATCGTCCTCGATATTTTCGTCCGACGGGATAAATTCAGTCAAATACACGGTGTTGCCGTATTTTTTTTGACGAAGAAGTTTGCAGAACGTATTGTGCGACACTTTCCATACAAAAGCGTTCATATTTTCGATTGGCTTGCCCTGCCTGATATACTTGACGATTTGCAATATGATTTCGCCCGCAAGTTCGTCCGCGTCATGCAGCCGGCTTATTTTCATGCGGGAAAAACTGTATATTTTCGGCAAATATTCGTCCTGAAGAACCGACAGCAATTCGTTTTGATTATCAGTCACCGTCTTTTTCACCTCGCTTTGTTTTTAAAGCTGCTTATTTGAACATGTTCATATATTAAGTACCGGAAATAATAAAACCGTTGGAATGTTTTATAAAATATTATAGCACAATTTTATCTAAAATTTTACGAGAATTTAACGCAAAATTTGTTTGTTTTGCTATTGATTTTTTTTTATTATGGGTGTATAATAGACAATCATACTTGAGAGGTGAGGATTTGTGGTGCAATTTAACGTTAACGCTAACGCCGGCGTCGCGAAAAACGTCGGGATAATAAATAAAATCATCGAAATAGAATCCGAGGCGCAGGAACTGATAAAAATCGCGAAGCGCGAACAGGAAGAACTGCCGCTGAAAATATCGGAAATACTTGACGAATATAAAACCCGTGAAAACGAAAAAGCCCATGAAAAAATTAAAAACGTCCGGATTGCCGAAGAAAAATCGGCAAAAATAAGAATAGATAAAATTCATAAAGAACATGACGAAAAACTGGGTAAACTGAAAAAAATAGTTGACGCAAATATAGATTCATGGGTTGAAAAATTATATAATTTTATAATAACCCCTACGGAAATATAATTATAATTGCAGAGCACGACGACCCCGGCGTGCCGCAGATTTGATTTTAGAAAGAAGGTCTTTTATTTATGCCGCTTTTTAAATACGAGGCGGTCACGGCAAAATGCCGGTGTCTTTACGGCAAACTTCTGAAACCGAAAGATTACGAGAATCTTTTAAAATGCCGTGATGTTGCGGATATTGCGGCTTATCTTCACGATAACACTTCGTATCATGAGTTTCTCGGCGGTTCCGACCTGAAAAGAATCAACAGGAACAAACTTGAATATTATATCAAAAAAAGTATGCTCAACGATTATCTGAAAATGTACAAGTTTACTTTCGGGAACGAGAGATATTTTATAAATCTGTTAATGGCGAAATACGAGCTTGAGTATATATTAAAAGTCTGGCGCGAATACGTCTGGAAAAATATAAATCCCGAAAATAATGCTGTTTCTAAAGAAAAAGACGAAGACGATTATTTTTTATCCGAAGGGATTCTTGAAATACAGATGATTTATCAGAACAATCCCAGAATTGACATCGAAGCGTTGAAAAATATAGAAAACGCCGGGCAGTTTATAGACGCGATAAAAAACAGCGATTTCTTTTATATTTTCGAAAAGCATATAAAAGAAGATATATCTAAAAACTATACCGAAATAGAAACGGCTGTTTACGACGAATATTATAAAATATTATACGGCGCGGCGAAAATATTCGAAAAAGAAACACGGGAAAAAATCCGTGATTCTATAAGCATTTACGCGGATTTACTGAATTTATGCAGAATATCGAGAATGATGTTTAATTTTAAGTCAAAACCCAAAGAAATTCTGCCGTTGCTTGTACCCATACGCAACAAACTTAAACCAAATGATATAAATAATCTGATGCAGGCAACCGACAAAGAAAGTTTTATGGCGTACTGCCGGTCTGATTTATATTACGGGGGGAAACAGCCTTTTAATGATTATGATTCTATGTCGTCATATATGAACTCTTTTTTATATAAATATTATAAATCGAAGATAAAAATATCGTCGTCGGGGTTTGACGTCGTCGTGCGTTATTTTCACGTTAAGGAATTTGAAGTCATGAATCTTTTTTATCTGACCGAGGGCATAAGATATAAAATGCCCCCGGATTATATAAGAAAAAATATTTACGGGCTCGATTATGATTCCGAAAGGGGGATTGTATAGCTTGGCTGTAACAAAATTAAAATTAATGAGCGTATCCGGAGACATGAAAGATTTTGACGCGGTGCTTTATCTTTGCGTAAACGACCCCTATCTTCACGTCGAGGACGCTTCGTCCGTTATACGCGGATTAAAAGAACTTACGAAATCAAACGAAAACAATCCCTATAAAGAACTTTCGTCGGCGATTGAAAACCTTGCGGATGTTGCAGATATTTCTCTTACCGATAAACTAAAAACCATGCGGAAATCTGATAAATCCGTAGGGGACGGCGTCCTCGACGTCCCGATGCTAAACGTAGACGAAACCTTGAATCTGATAAAATCCCGGACGGAAAAACTAAAATCCAAAACCGAAGAAATTAACAACGCCAATAATCTCATAAATGAAAATCAGAGAATTCTGGCTCAGCTTGACCATATCGGCAATATATCCGCTAATCTTGACGCTCTTTTCAGTTTTGAATTTTTTAAATTCAGATTCGGGTATATGCCGAGGGAAGCTTATGATTCTATAACTATGTACGGAATGGCAGATACGGACGACGTATTTTTTATCCCGTCGTCAGTCGAGAGAAATGAAGTCTGGGGGATATATTTCACTCCGAGGACGCACAGCGTAAAAATTGATTCTATGTTTTCAGTCCTGCATTTCGAGAGGGTGAGAATATCCGAAAAAGCCCACGGAACCCCCGAAAACGCACGGATAGAACTCAATAAAGAAATAGAATCCGTGAAAAACAAAATAAACGAACTTAATAAAGAACTTGAGGATATTATAGCCGAGACAAACGAATTTATAGATAAATACAGCGAAAGGATTTATTTGCTGTATAACATATACGAACTGAGAAAAAAGACCGTGCAGTCAGTTTCGGGGTTTCAGTTGCTTGCGTGGCTTCCCGAAAACCGCGTCAAAAAATTCACGAAAAAACTTGAAAACCTGTCAACGGTCGAGACTTCGTTAAATTCGCCGTCGGACATACCGTCGATAAAACCGCCGACGCTGCTTAAAAATTTTATTCTGTTCAAACCGTTCGAGCAGTTTGTTAAAATGTACGGTCTGCCGTCGCACAACGAAATAGACCCTACGCCGTTTCTTGCCCTGACATATATATTATTTTTCGGGATAATGTTCGGGGACGCAGGTCAGGGGTTTGTTATATCGGTTGCGGGATTTTTAGTATGGCGGTTCAAAAAGATAAACTTAGGCAGGATAGCGGGGATTTTAGGCTTGTCGTCGATAGTTTTCGGGATTATTTTCGGTTCTGTGTTCGGCATGGAAAACATAATCGAGGGATATAATCCGTTAAAACATATAAACACGGTATTGCTTGCCGCCGTTGGCTTGGGAATGGCTACTGTCTCATGCGCTATTATCATTAATATAATAAACGGCGTAAAACAAAAAAATATCGAAAAGGTTTTCTTTTCGCAAAACGGGCTTGCGGGGCTTATATTTTACTGGAGCGTGATAACAGCCGGGCTTATAATGCTGAAATTCCTGCCGCTGAATATATCGGTCGCGGTTTTTATCGGTCTTGTAATATTATGCGTGATAATAATATATTTACGCGAGCCTCTGGCGAATATAATCGAGCGAAAATCAAAGATAATACCTAAAAATGCCGGGGAATTTTTCGTAGTGAATTTATTCGAGCTTTTCGAAATAATTTTGTCGTTTCTGACAAACACGATTTCGTTTATCAGAGTCGGGGCTTTCGCGTTGAATCACGTCGGAATGATGAGCGTCGTAATGCTGCTTGCGGGGGCGAATAATTCAAACGGCAACACAAATCCCGTAATTATGATTGTCGGCAATATAATAGTAATCGCGTTAGAAGGCTTGATTGTCGGCATACAATGTTTAAGACTGCAATATTATGAAATCTTCGGCAGGTTTTTCGAGGGTAACGGACGAAATTTCGAACCGAGCGAATTTTCGCGTAAATAAAAATGTAGGGACACGGCGTGCCGTGTCCGGCAAAAATATAAAAACAAAAAGGGGATATTTAATATCATGAACATATTTTCTGTTATATCTGTTATATTTATAATTATTTTATTCGCGCTGGCGTTTTTGCCGTTGATTTTAGCGGGTAAAAATATTATCAGAAAAAAATCGTCTAAAAAAACCGCGCTTATCGTAAATATAATCTCGGTTTTTTCGTTATGCGTCTTGATTTTCGCGGTATCTGCGGCAAATGTTGTCTTAGCCGCCGACGAAAATCCGGCAGATTCACAGGAGACTGCCGAAGTTCCCGCAGTCAGTGTGGGTGCGGGTATAGGAATGCTTGCGGCTGCGCTTGCGACGGGATTAAGCGGCGTTGGCGGAGGTATCGCCGTTGCGTCGTCGGCTGCTGCTGCGATTGGAGCAATCTCCGAAAACCCGAAAGTATTCGGACAGGCGTTGATATTTGTCGCGCTTGCCGAGGGGGTTGCGTTATACGGGCTTATCATATCGTTGCAGATTCTTGCGAAACTGTAATATTTTTAAGAGGGCAAAAAAAGATGAAAACAGGGTATCACGCGATTTATCCGAAAGATTTTTTTGACGGCATTGACGACGCTTATAAAAATAGTTTTGATTTCGTGCAGTTTGATTTGGGCATATCTAAATTTTTTCTCGATAATCTCACGATTTCACAGTTAAACGAAATAAAATCATACGCGGAAGATAAAAATATCGGGATTACTTTTCATTCGCCGGGGGATAACGTCAGTTTATTCTGCGATTACCCGTTGATTAGACAAGGCATACTCGACAACTGCAAGTTAATTTTAGAAAAAGCGAATATATTAAACGCCCGGCACATGACGTTTCATGCCGGGGTTTATTCGCAGTTCAAAAAAAGCGGCGACAAACATGATTATTCGGATTTGGCGTATTACGAAAATATTTTATATGAAAACATAAAATTTTTAATTGATAACTGCGGCGATATTTTGATTTGCATAGAAAATTATAAATTTAATCAGATAATAAAAAACGCCGTAAAAAGACTGATTCATGAAAAAAATCCGTTGTTTCTGACTTTGGATATTGCGAAAATGTATGACGGAACAAAAATAATTCAGAACGATTATGATTTTTATCTTGACTGCAAAGATTATATACGGGAGATTCACATACACGATTTAAACAACGAATACGGCTCGCATCAGACTATCGGGACGGGAACGGTAGATTTTAAATTATTTGAAAAGTTTTATAATGATAAAGTATATGTCAATTTTGAAGTCAGACCGGTAGAACAAGCCGTTATATCAAAAGAAAACCTGAGTAAAATCTGGGAGTTTAAATAAAAAATAAATATGAAAATGTTTTTACTGAGCGACAACAGCGACACGTGGGAAGGCATGAGGCTCGCGGGGGTTGACGGGGTCATACTTCACCAAAAAGAAGAAATCGAGGAAAAAATAAAAGAACTGCTCAAGTCCGAAGAAACCGGAATTATTTTAATAACCGAAAAACTAAGGCTTTTGTGTCAGGATTATATAGACAATATAATGCTGACGCATAAACAGCCATTGTTTCTGGAAATCCCGGACAGGCACGGTTTCGGACGCTCGAAAACGTCTATTATAGATTATATAAAAAAATCAATAGGGTTGAAATTATAAAATAACAAAAGAAACGGTGATATATTATGCCATTAAACAGCGACGAAAAACTTAAAAATTTCGCACACGAAGCAATGGACGACGCTAAGCATATCAGCGATGAAATAGAACGTCAGACAAAACGCGAGTTTCATGAAAAAACAAAAGACGGCAGGAAAAAAATCAGCGTTCAGATACAAGCTTATATCCAAAGCGAGACGGAAAAAATCAGAAAAGAAAAAAGCCTCGAAATATCGCAGGCTAACGTAAAAACAAGGCAGGATTATTTTAAATATTCCGACACTATATCGTCCAGAGTGTTTGAATCTGTGAATGAAAAACTCGAAAATTTTATGAATTTAAAACACGAAGATTACGGGAATTATCTTTTTTGCTCGTGTAAAAACGTCATAGAAAAAACCGGGACGGATATAAGAGTATTTTATATGCCCAAAGACGAAGAAATCATGACTTTAAGCGTGAAAAATAAACTTGCGGTATTGTTTGATATATCGCAGGTTGAATTTACAAAAGACGAAACGATAAAAATCGGCGGGCTTAGATTTTTCGACCATGCAAAAAATATACTGATAAACGACGTGTTTGACGAAAAAACGGAACGCGCCAAAGAATTATTAAATTCTATAATCGGCCCGCAGTTTACGTCCGTGAAATAAATATAACCCGTAGGGGCAACCCTCGCGGTTGCCCTTCTAAAAAATACAAGAGGTGTAATAAATTGAACGAATTAAAAATATACGGCATAAACGGTCCTGTCGTGACAATATCGGGGCATACGTCTCTGAGTATGCAGGAAATGGTTTTTGTCGGGAAAAAGAGACTTATCGGCGAAGTTATAAATATCTCGGACGACAAGACGACGATACAGGTTTACGAAAATACGACGGGGCTTTATTCGGGAGAACCGGTAGAGGCGACAGGGTATCCGATACGCGCGACGCTTGGACCCGGCATGTTGTCAAATATCTACGACGGGATTCAGAGACCGCTAAAAGTTATTGAAAATATATCGGGATATTATATTAAAACAGGCATAGACGCGCCAAGTATAGATTATGAGAAAAAATGGGATATTACGGTTTTGGTAAAAGAAGGCGAAGAAGTAAATCCCGGTTATATATACGCAGAATGCGACGAAACGTCGGTTATAAAACATAAGTTTATGCTCCCCGGCGGAATTTCGGGTATTGTCGAATCAGTCAAACCAAGCGGGAAATATTGCGTAAACGACGAGATTTTACGGATAAAAACAAAATCCGGGGAAACTGTGAGCATTACTTTGACTGAAAAGTGGGCGATAAGAAAACCCCGTCCGGTAAAAGAGCGTTTGGAGCCTAAAACGCCGCTGATTACAGGGCAAAGAGTTATAGATACTCTTTTCCCGATAGCCAAAGGCGGAGCGGCGGCAATCCCCGGAGGATTCGGCACGGGGAAAACGATGTTGCAGCACCAATTAGCCAAATGGAGCGACGCGGATATAATAGTATATGTCGGGTGCGGCGAGCGGGGCAACGAGATGACGCAGGTGCTTGAGGAATTTTCGGAGTTGATTGACCCAAAAACCGGCAAAAGTATGCTTGAACGGACTGTGCTTATCGCAAATACGTCAAATATGCCTGTTGCGGCAAGGGAAGCTTCGATTTATACGGGAATAACAATCGCGGAATATTACAGGGATATGGGTTATCATGTCGCGATTATGGCAGATTCTACGTCACGGTGGGCTGAGGCGTTGAGGGAAATATCCGGACGTTTGGAAGAAATGCCCGCCGAAGAAGGATTTCCGGCTTATCTGCCGTCGAGGCTGGCGGCGTTTTATGAGCGGAGCGGCATAGCCGAAACGCTGAACGGCAATATCGGGTCATTGACGATAATCGGTGCGGTATCGCCACAGGGCAATGATTTTTCCGAGCCTGTGACACAGAACACAAAAAGATTTATCAGATGTTTCTGGGCGTTGGAGAAATCACTTGCTTATTCGCGTCATTATCCAGCGATAAACTGGACGACAAGCTACAGCGAATATCTTGTTGATTTAGACGACTGGTTTACAGAAAACGTAAATCCTGAGTTTAACAAATGCCGCGCAAGGATAAAAAATATACTGAACGAAGAAAATCAATTAATGGAAATAGTAAAATTAATCGGGAGCGATTTGCTTGCCGACGATCAGAAATTAATTTTGGAGACGGCGAGGGTTATCCGTTCGGGATTTTTACAGCAGAACGCCACTCACCCGAACGATTCTTATGTGCCGATAGAAAAACAGTATCTCATGCTTGAAGTCATAATAAAATTATACGACAGGGCAAAAGAAGTATTATCGCGGTCTGTGCCCGCGTCGCAGTTGAAAGAGAGCGGCGTATTTGACATGATTATACGCGCAAAATACGAAATACCCAACGATAAACTTGAGAAGTTCGGGGAGTTGTGGGGGAATATAGATAAGAAAATAAAAGAGATTGAGGACAGGTACAGTTAGTTATGAACAACATAGAATATATAGGATTGTCGCAAGTCAACGGACCGTTGATTGTTCTCGACGGCATAGAAAACGTCTGCTACGAAGAGCTTGTCGAGCTCACCTGCAAAGACGAAAAACGTCTGGGCAGAATAATACAAATCGAGGGGAACAAAGCCGTCATACAAGTCTTTGAGGGAACGGACAGCCTTTCTCTCAACAATACAAGGACAAGACTTCTCGGCAATCCTATGGAACTTGCCGTAAGCCGTGATATACTCGGCAGGATTTTTGACGGCGTCGGGCGACCTATCGACGGTTACGGGGAAATATTCGCCGAAACCAAACTTGATATAAACGGCAGTTCGATAAATCCCGTATCGAGGGATTACCCGAAAGATTATATAAGAACTGGAATATCTTCAATCGACGGCTTGGCGACTTTAATCAAAGGTCAGAAACTGCCGATATTCTCAGGTTCTGGCATGAGCCATAACGAACTTGCCGCTCAGATAGTACGTCAGGCAAACGTTGAGGGTTCGGATTACGCGATAATTTTCGCCGCTATGGGAGTAAAAAACGACGTTGCGCAATATTTCCGGCGTTCGTTCGAGGAAACCGGAGTTTTATCAAGAGTCGTGATGTTCATGAATCTGGCAAACGACCCCATAATCGAGAGAATAACCGCGCCCCGCTGCGCTTTGACCGCCGCAGAGTTTCTTTCTACGCAATATGGCATGGACGTGCTTGTGATTATGACCGACATGACTTCATACGCCGAGGCATTGCGCGAATTTTCATCGGCAAAAGGCGAGATTCCGGGAAGAAAAGGCTATCCGGGATATTTGTATTCAGATTTAGCCTCGCTTTATGAACGGGCGGGGAAAATCAAAAACGTTAAAGGCTCGATAACGCAAATACCGATATTGACTATGCCAAACGACGATATAACGCACCCCGTGCCGGATTTGACGGGATATATCACCGAGGGGCAAATAGTTTTGTCACGGTCGCTTGAGCAAAAAGGGATATATCCGTCCGTTTCGATATTATTGTCTTTGTCAAGACTGATGAAAGACAGCATAGGGACAAAATATACGAGAGAGGACCATTCGGCGGTCTCGAACCAGTTATATTCGTCATACGCGAAAGTCGAGGACGCAAGGTCGCTCGCGGCAGTCATAGGTGAAGAAGATTTGTCTATGATTGATAAATTATATATAGAGTTCGGGCGTAAATTCGACAGCATATTTTTAAACCAGTCCAAATCCGACAACAGGACTATTGACACGACGCTTGACATAGGCTGGCAGTTATTATCAATGTTGCCGAAAGAGGAATTAGACCGGTTAGACCCGAAATTTTTAGAGCAGAAATACGGCAAAGTGAGTGTTATCGAGGATAATACGGCTGATTTAACTTTATAAAAAATAAATATTTTTTGTTTTTATAAAATTATGCGTAAGATTTCAAGGAGGATAATCGTAGTATATATAGACGCGTCAAAAAGTTAAAATAAAAACTGAACTGAAAGGAGCGGGTCTGTATAAATTTCATAGATATTGATATTAACGGTACGGAAAAAATGAATGATGATAATATATTTCAGGTAAATAATAGTTTTTATGAAAAATTCAATCCCACAATCCGAGGGATAGTCACAAATATTTTAAAACACACAAATCAATCACAGGATATTGACGACTGCATTAATACTGTATTTCTGAGTTTGATGGAAAAACTACAGCAATACAACGAAACAAGAGGAAGCATGACGGCATTCGTGATAATGATTACGCGGTCAACCGCGTTGGATTACCGCAGAAACAGCAGCCGAAGAAGCAGCGAGTTAATCAGCGACGATAAAATTGACTTTTTAAGCGAACCTATGGGGTTTGAAGATGAAATAGAATTTGACATGCTCGTGGAAAAAATAATACTCGAAAAGTTAAACAACGAGGAGCGCAGGCTATATACTATGAAATATATATTGTTTGACCCTCCGGAAGAAATCGCGAAATGTTTTAATATCAACCGGAACGCGGTGGATGCGCGAATACATAGACTGAAAACGAAAATAAAAAACCTTTTGAAAAAAGGAGGGATAACTTTATGAACAAAAAATATTTTACAGATAGTTTAAGCGATGAAACACTCGCGAAAATAATTGACGATACGTTAAATTTTAAGAAATCAACAAAAAATAAAAATATAAAATCAAGTCTCCTGAAATTAATCCCGATGGCTGCGGCGGTTTTGCTTGTGATTGGCTTATTGAATATATTGCCTGTTATGATGAATGTCGGCGTTGATAATAACGTACCCGGCAGCGAAGTCACTATAAATATAAATACCGCCGCAGAAACTGCCGCGAATGATGAAGATAATAATATAACCGTAACGACCCAAATCGGCGAATTGACGATAACAACTCCGATAGGACAAGAACCAATACAAAACGACGACGGAACTATAACTTTGCCGGGCGGCGGAACATACGAAATGGATAAAGGAAATGGCATTGAAAAAGTTACTATATCAAGCGGGGCAATCATCAGAAGCGACGGCACTTTTTCATTCAATCCCGGCATTGGTTTGAATATTGACATAACAGCAATAATAGAAGAAGCAAACGGTGACGTAGTTGTCATGAATAAAGACGGAATGACTGTAAATGGCAAGACTATGGAAGAAATCATGGCAGAAGATGATAATTATGATTACAATTTATCAAACACACCCTCACCCTCATATAACTATGACGAACTGATAAAAGAAATCTACGGCGAAGCCGTTCTTGTTGAAAAAACTTTCACAAATATATCAAATATATCGTTGGATTTATGTATTGACAATGTTGTTGTTAAAATAGGCGGGGATTCGATAAAAGTAAAATATTACGAATGGACGAAAGACGAGTATAAACTTTCTGAAAATAACGGCAAACTTAAGTTAAAATATATGGAGACGGACAAATATTATAATGACGAAAACGGCAGTTATACAAATAATTGGGTAGATGCCGTTGTAAAAAAAGCGGGACGGCAAATCGACCCGGAAAATCCGAAAGCCGAAAGGCGTACAGTCGAAATAACAATACCTGAAAATATAACATTGGAAAGTTTAATTATTGATGGCGCGATTGGGGACATTAATATAGATGACTGCGGCGTTAAAAAAATCAACGCAGATACGGCAATCGGTAATATAAACCTCAATAATTGCAAAGACGGTCTAAATTATACGGCTGATACATCTGTCGGCGATATAAATGTCAACTCCTGCGACCGGCTTCAAAATCTTAAAGCAGACACATCAAACGGCAATATAGTTGTTAATGACTGCGATAATATTCAAAAACTCTTAACAGGCACGACTAACGGAGATATAACTATAAGTAATTGTCAAAACGGGCAGGATTATACAGCCGATACGGTAAACGGACATATAGTTATCTCCTCTTGCACAAATATCGAAAATCTTACGGCAGACACGGTAAACGGATATATATTTTTAAGCGACAGCGATATAAAATCCGCAATGATATTCGACGAAGTATTTAACAATATTAAAAATGACACATTTTCTCCAAAACATTATTAAATAAAGCAAAATACAGGTATTATAATTTATGGAAACAAATATTTTCCCGACAAAAAGCAATCTATTGCAAGCAAAACGCTCGCTCGACCTCGCGAAAGTGGGCTTTGAACTTCTGGACAAAAAAAGAGTTATCATGCTCCGCGAAATGATGTCGCTCATGCATGATATACAAGGCGTGCAGGAACAAATCGACGTGACTTTCGCAGACGCTTATGCTTCTTTGCAGAAAGCAAATTTCACTATCGGGCAAAGCGAGATTTTAAATATCACGAATTATAATATTTTCCCCGACGATATAACGATACAGTTCAAGTCAATCATGGGAGTCGAGATACCTGTCGTAAACTATGAAGAAACCCCTCCCGTATTAAATTACGGGTTCGCGTTCACAAATTCCGATTTGGACGACGCATATATAAAATTTCTTAAAGTGAAACATCTTACGGCAATGCTCGCCGCAATCGAAAACAGCGTTTACAGGCTTGCGTTCGCGATAAAACAGGCGCAAAAACGAGCGAACGCTTTAAGAAATATAGTGATTCCAAGGCTTGAGCATACAGTATATTTTATCACCGGATATTTGGAAGAAAAAGAGCGTGAATCGTTTACGGTGCTAAAAGTGATAAAATCAAAAAACTCTTGACAAAAATATTTTTTTGCGGTATAATATAAATACAATAAAAATGGATAAGGGAAAAATTAAATTAAACGGTCGGCTCAAGCGGGCTGCGAAGCGGCAGAAATATAATAGTCCACCCAAATGTTCCTTGGACGGACTACATAACTTTAGTTGTTAAAACATAACACAAAAGAACAACAAAGAAAATAAACAATGCTATTCTAAAGAGTTTGTATTTAGTCATATGTACTCACCCCCTTGAATATTCAAATGGGGATATGAGCCGCCGTCCTATGTCGAATTTTCCCTTATCACATTTATATTATATAATATTTGAACAGTATTGTCAAGATATAGCAAGAACCTCCCGAAAAATTCCGGGAGGTTTGCTTTATTTTCTTTTTCGCGTTATGTATTCTGTTCACGCATAGAAATTATATTATCTACAACGGCTTTTACTTTTTTTGCAAATTTCATAGCAGATGTAAATGTCGGGTGTTGCGTAGATGTTCTGCCAAGAAGTTGAATGTCAAGCGTTGGATTATCTATGCTATGGCTTAATCACCATCATATACAAATAAAGCCCAATAACACTCACCGCAATACATTTTTCCATTTTTAGTATATTCAGCTTTTTGCCCGCACATTATACATTTAGAACTGCCTGAACTACCGGAACTACCGGATTGATTAAACTCGCCTATATTTACACCATAAATGACCATGCAAATTCCAATAATGAGAAATATCGCAAAAATAATATAAAATATTTTCATTTCTACATCATACGATTTGCCAACTATTAAAGCGATTATTGAACAAATTGCTAATAAACCTCCTAACCCTGCGAACATTTTATTACCTACCTTTCAAATTTTGTTTGATTTTATAAAATATTTGCTTATATAATATTATAGCGAATTAAATTCACAAAGTCAAGCGTTTTTTCGCAATTTTGTTCTATTTATTCCGATGTATTGTTTTGATGTTCCTTTAAGTATATTATTTATTTAGGGGAATGTGATTATGAATATATTTTATAAGCGTTTGAAAAAATTAAGAATCGAAAGCGGATTAAGCCAGCAGGATATAGCGGATAAACTTAATATCAGCCGTTCGTCAATCGGCAAATACGAAACAGGGGCGGCATATCCCGACGTAGAAAAATTAATATTATTAGCAGAATTATATAACTGTTCTGTTGATTATTTGTTAGGGATATTTGACGATAACCCGATATTAAACAAAGAAGAATTAGACTTAATCCAAAATTACAGATTGCTTGACGAAAGGGGAAAAACTGTTGTCAAGTCTGTAATAAATATTGAGCGTGAACAGTTAAACAAAGATAACGACAATAAAAAAGCTACCGTATAGTATATAAAAGAAAATAACAAAAACAGCCTCCCGAAAAAACTCCGGGAGGTTCTCTTGTTTCTTTATTTCTTCACATGCTTCTTTTTATTTTTCTCACGCTCTTCGCGTTCTTTTGTCTTACATATGCTTTTCAATTCGCCCAAAGCGTCGGACAAACCCCCGATTTTATTTATAAGCCCAAACTCAACCGCCGTCTCGCCGTCTATGATACTCCCAACGTCTGCGGCTAATTCCCCTGTGGAAAACATAAACTCGCTCAGTTTTTTCTCGGTTATATCCGAATGGGTTATGATAAACTTATTGATTCTTTCCTGCATTTTCGTGAAATATGAAAAACTTTGCTCTACGCCTATGACAAGCCCGTTCATTCGGACAGGGTGGACAGTCATTGTCGCGCTTGGAACGATAAACGATTTTTTCGCCGATACGGCAAGCGGCACGCCAATCGAATGCCCTCCGCCTAAAACAAGCGAAACCGTAGGTTTTTTCATCGAGGCAATCATTTCAGCAATCGCAAGCCCCGCTTCGACGTCGCCCCCGACTGTGTTTAAGATTATCAACAGCCCGTTGATTTCTGGGCTTTCTTCTATCGCGACAAGATGCGGTATTATATGTTCGTATTTTGTGGTTTTGTTATTTGACGGCAAAAGATAATGCCCCTCGATTTGCCCACAGATAGTAATTGCGGACAACGATTATATCTTCCAATGAATTATTATATCGACTTCTTTTGTTGTTTTATCTCTTTCACCTATATAGATTACGTCTATAAATGCGTTTGCTATTTCTCTGTTTAGTTCCGTAAAATTCTTGTATTTTTCTATTAAGGTGTTTGCTATAACTTCGGTGTCTCTGATTTCACATAATTTTGTGAGACGTTCCTGTATTAAATTATATGAATCTCTGATTTCGGTCTTTCGTTCTCTTAAATTCTTTGATATGATAGTAAATTCTTCATCTGATATATTCCCCGATGACTTGTCGATGTAAGAGTTACTCAGAGCGTCGTCTATTTTTTTCTGCTCGGATAGGTTTTTTTCTTTGCTTTTTTGCAGATTATTAATTTCGGAATTATAAAGATTGTCTTTTCTTCTTGTCTGTTTTTCGAGTGTGTCGAAGTCGGCGTAGCGGGTAATGAGGTTCTGTATTTTTTCTGTGATAGAATCAAGCAGTAGGCTGTATTTTACCATAGCGCAGGTACATAGAACTACGCCTGTTTTTCGACCTGCACACCGTAAATAATTTGCGTTTTGGTTATGTAATCCAGAACCCGACAGCGTAAGCGACCTACCACAGATTTTACATTTGATTAGCCCTGCGAAGACGTTAGGTATTTGTATTTCTTTTTGTTCGTCTTTATATCTGTAGTGTCTGCTTCTGTTCTTCTTATGAGTTTGGACGAGGTTATAATCTTCTTTGCTTACGATTGCTTCATGGGTATTCTCTACGGTGATCCATTCGCTCTCGGCTTTCTCTTTGATTGATTTGGATTTATATGTCGGTTTTCCGTATCTGCATTGTGATAAGTCGCCCGTATAAGTTGGGTTTCGTGTTATGTGCCATATTGTATGGTCGCTCCATCTCAATTCATCCGCTTTATTATCTGTTCTGTTGGTTTCGATACCGTTAATTTTTCGGTATTTACTGGGACACGGGATATTTTCGTTATTCAGAAAGTTTGCGATTGCTTTATTGCCATACCCCTCTAAATATAGTTTATATATTCTTCTTACCACCGTTGCCGCTTCTTCGTCGATAATCAATTTATGGCTATCTTCGGGGGCTTTTATGTAGCCATAAGGGGCGAATGAGCCGACGAATTGACCTTGTTTCTTTTTATGGGTCATAACGGATTTTATGTTCTCGGATAAGTCTTCGAGATACCATTGGTTGACGAGCGAGTTTATCTGTATGTTTTTTCTGTTCCCTTTTTGAGAACTGTCGGCATAATCCGAAACGCTTATAAATCTAATTCCCCAGTCCAAGAAATAACCGTTTATATACGTTTCGACTACCGCGACGTCTCGTGCGAATCGTGATAGAGATTTACAGAGGACTACATTAAATTTTTTATCTTCGGCGTCTTTAATCATTTTGTTAAAGGCAGGTCTTGTGGAATCCGAGCCGGAGTAATCCTCGTCGGAGTAGATTTCGTAAATATCCCAACTGCGGTCATTTGCGTATTCAGATAATATACTGCGTTGGTTTATGATACTTTCGCTGTCCTGCTCTTTATTTGTTTTATTTCTATCTTCTTCCGATAGTCTGACATATATCGCTACGCTTACCATTATTATTGTCACTCCATTTACTATTTTTTCGTATTATATCATACTTATACAATAATATCAAGAACTATTTTTATCCAATGTTAATAAGAAAAGGGCTGACATTACTGTCTACCCTTACGCCTTTTGTGAATATTCTGCTGAAAATTGAAATACCCTGTTATCCAATACCCGAAGTGTAATGTTTTTTATTATATTTTGCAGGGAAGTTAATAGGTTTTTCGTGGTTGTATTTATTATTTTCAATCTTAATCAAGATTTCAGTAACATTCTTTTTGCGTTCTTTTTCGCTATTACTTTTAAATACTTCTGTAATTTTCAAGTTATCACCTCGTGGAATTAGTATTATAAAATCATAGTAATTTTATACTGTATTTTTATTCTTTATATTTACATTGAGTTAATATTCGTGACTTAAGAGCATGGTAATATGGGATATGTCATCTATTACGAATATTGTCGCGGATATAGGGTCGTCGCTATCTACCGTCTTTATACTTTTACGGCGCGGCTGTTCTTGGGTGTGGATTATCTTCTGTACTGTTTTACCGTTTTCGTATGACGGTTTTAGTTCAAAGACTTGTAAATAGTCAAGAGTTTTATTCATACGCCTGTCGTCGTCTATCATTTCCCACATGACAATCTGATATTCGAGGGGGATTTCGTTTTTTATGCCGATTGTTATATATCGGCTTCCTGTAAATGCAGTCACAGTCTCACTCCTTTGCTTGCCATTTCTACGATTATATAATACCTGGAAGTCCGCAGAATTCCGTTGCCCTATGTCCAGTTTTTATTACTTTTAATTGTGTGTATTTTGGGTGTTTTGTTATATATTTACAAAGATTTTTATATATCTTATCAAATCCCATGGAGAAAACCTTGCGAGTTCAATAGCACATTCTAACACCTCGTGTTCAAAATTCGATATTTCCATCCTCTTTGAATCGTTTTTCCGGTTTTTAATTTCTTTTTCTGATTTTACTCTTAATTCGTTAAGATAATCTACGATGTTTTCGTCTTTGAGGGTTTGAACGCCTACTTTCATAAGATACATTAGTGCCATGTTGAATACGATGGAAAAGTGTGATTCATCGATTTCGTATATCATAAATAAATCAGAGTCATCATCTTTTATGCAGGATTCGTTTTCCAGCATTTTTCTGCCAAATTTAGTTCCTTGAATGTTCGGGGAGATTGTATCGCTCATGTTTTTTACCTCGCTTTATTATTTTTTTATGACTTTGGGTAACGGAATTCTACGGACTTTCAGGCTTTTTTATTATTTTGCTTGCCACTTTTCTATGTATGTGTCCCATAGGTTACAGAGTTTCAGCCAGTTTTCAAGGTTTATAATGCTCTGTTCGATAGGGTTACACTCCTGCCGGGTGTAGGTTTCGCGGTAGACTTTCTGCCCGTTGGAGATTAGATATATGAATGTGTCGGCTTCGTCTATGAGCGCGAAGTACATACGGTGCTGTATGCCGTCGTAGTAGTCGCCTACGCTGTAATTACCGAGATTCTGTTTGAATTTTATATCGTAGATAACCCCGCTGCCGAGCCAGTCAAGCACTCCGAACAGCAGATAATCTATGCCGTTTATTGTTGCGTCTTTATGTGCTTTTATCTGCTCAAGAATACAGTCTTTTGTGATTATGTTGGCGATTTCGGTTGCTCCGGGAATCCATTCTTGGGGGTAGTTTAGTTCGTCGTTCCCGTACAGGATTTCGGTAACGAGCCGCTCGAAAGACCGCCCGTTGAGCATGGGCTGTGTCGGTGGTGTTTCCACTCGGTTTAGGGTCTGCACGAAACTGTCGTATGCCGTATCGTAGTATTCTTCGGGGGCTCTATATAGGTAATCCCAACTGTTAAGCAGACTGTGAGTTATCAGCAATCTCGGTTTTGACACTATAATCCCCCGTTTCCTTGTTGTATTTCAGATTCATCTTTTCGAGTTTTCTTCTGAACATGGTCTGTGATTCTGCCAGACTTGTCAGCCTGTGTTCTATACTTTTAAGATTTTCAGCCGCTGTCTTTGCGGTATCTGTGTCTTTGATTGTGGAGATTATGTCGGACACTTGCATTATGACATCATTATATTCCCGCCTCGCCTGCTCGCACGCTTCGGCTTCTTTTCTGATGTTCTCGTTTATACGCTCGAATAGTCGCGTCAAGAGGTTGTTCGGGATGTTTTCGCTCAACTGCGGGATTTTTATGCTTGGTCTGATACCGTGACAGATTTTACCGAAGTGCCGCTCGGTGTTGGCGAATGTGAGAACTCTCTCTCCGTTTTGGATTTCCACGAAGCCGCCAACGTCCATAGTTTGCCATACGTTGTCTTTTGTGCTTCCTTCTACCAAGATACGGAGTTTAAATATATCGCCCTCTTTTTCTTCTTTGGCGTGAAATATCACGACTACGTTCTTGTTTAGTTCGTAATAGGCGCGGTTCATCATATTTTCAAACTCCCGTGCTACCGCGCCGTACCCTTTTAAACTTAGGTTGCCGTCTTTTTGAATATTTGCGGGATTGTTTCTTTTCACATATTCTGCCATGAGTTTTAGTAGTTGTCCGCCTGTGTCGAATACGAGGGTTTCATAGTCTTTTAAGTTTTCTACGGTTAGGTCTGCGAGGACTTCTTCATAGTTTTTTGGCTGTATGAACGGCTGACGGTGCTTGGCGGCAACTCGGTCTATGCCTTTGTCAACGTCTATCAACAGGGGTTTGGGTGCGGATAGTCCGAGACTGCTTTTGCCTATACCGGGATAGCCTGCTATTAACAGACGTATCTTTTTATTCATGCCGATTATTTCTGACGGCTGTTTTATCGCCATTTTTCTATGCCTCCGTGATTTTTAATTAATTTATTTAATTTTTATGATATGATGTTATATATCAAATATATCATCAAATGCTTTTTCGAGTTCTTTTCTATCCTTTTCGGGTTCTTTTCTATCCTTTTCGTTGGTACTACCAAATATTTGGTTCATATCAGCGTTAACTTGTTGTGTGTATGGGAATTCGTCGCCATATAAATAAGCTTTGGGGTTTACATAAACAAGTATGGGGTCTTCAACGGTTTGACCCGTTCTGTTTTTGAGTAATTGAGCTACGGCTCCATTAGAGATTTTCATTTCTGTTGTCGTATAGGTTGTGATTACTATATTTGCGCTACGTTCTATTTCGTTTGCGTCCGCAAGACAGGTTAAATCATAACATCCGTCATGTTTAGATGCACGTTTCCATGAATCACGGTTTATCTGCGACAGGAGAATGACTATTAATTGTCTTTTTTTATCCTCTGCACGGAAGCCTTGTGCGAGCTTACGGAAGAATGCTACATAATTATTAATGATACTATTGGTATCTGATGTTGAATTTACGTTCATAAATTTGCATAGTTGGATATAATCCACGATGACAGCGTCAACCCCATAACCAATATCCGCTTTCATCTTATCGTCGAGATGTTCTAAAACCCTGCATATTTCACCGTCGTCGAACGTCTCAAAATCTGATGCGTCGAGGAAAGTCACGACCCCTCGTTTGCATGGTTCGCCTTTTCGGTTGGTGGAGTTGGTGGAAGCGGAATTAAAATCTTCTTCGACGACATCGAACAGATAGTTCTCCTCGTCTGGATCTAGTTCACATCTGAGTATTCTATCGTGTGCTATGAATTGGTATCGGCTGAATTTAGGCTCAAACGAATGTCTTGATAATAACTGGTCGTACATTATTTCTTTCGGTGTTTCCAGCGAGAGGTACGCTATGTTATAATTGAGAAAATAAGCGTTTATGTAGGCTATATTGACAGCGAACATGGTCTTAAAGTGAGATGTGAACCCTGCTATCACGGATAATGTGCCTTTGCCCATTCCCCCGATTATATTATCAATTTGATTTATTCCCGTTGCCAACCCCCATGATTTATTTTTCCTCGCTTCATAATTTTTACGTGCATTTTGTCGCAACGGTATGTCGAGAGGTTTCTTTTTATCGGATTCGTTGCTGATATTCTCTAAAATTTAATCACCTCATCATTTTTAATATTGAATGCGTTTATCTTATTTTATTCTTGGATTTTTGCGGGTTATTGGTTTCTTTGAAATGGTTAAATCGTGTGTGGTAATCGAAACGGATATTATCTCCGCTTGCTCCTTGACGGTTTTTCAACACTTTTAATTCTAATTCGCGGGTGTCTGCACGTTGCCATTCCTCTATCTGTTGGAGTTTTTCGTTCTTATAACTCTGGTACAGGTCGTCGTCCATTCCATGAAATTGAAGTCCGAGAAGTACGTCGCTTGAATATTCTATTGCGCCGCTCTCTTTGAAACTGCCCATATTCACAGGGTTTAGGTAGTTGTCGCGATTGAAGCTCGACACGGCTAACACGGGGATTTTATGTTCCATTGACATTTGTTTTAGCTCCAAGACAGAATTATCAATGTTTTGTTTGTCGGTTGATTTCGGTTTGCAGGGGGTCATAATTTGGAGATAGTCAATTATAACGATTGGCTTATTACCTGTGATCTGTATATGCTCTCGTACTTTGATTTTTATCTGCTCTACTCCGATATTTCCCATATTGCCGTCATAGATATATAAGTTTTGGTTGTGGGTATTGTATTTTTGCAGGGTTTCTTGCAGAAATATCTTGTTTTGGAATATCCCGGACGTTATCTGGCGGCTTGTCAGCGCATTATGGGAATCTTTCTCGAACATCAAGCGGCTTATACTCTTTGATATGAGCGTATTTTTACTCATTTCCAAACTGAATATTATAACATCATAGTTTTGTTGGGCTATTTGGTCGGCGACCTGTAAAATGAATGTGGTTTTTCCGATACCGCTTACCGCGCCTACGATATAAAGTCCGTCATAAAAACCGCCGTCCAATATTTTGTCGAGGTTTTGAAATCCTGTCGGTATCGCTTTCGTAGCTGATGCGTCGCTTATCGTCTGCATGAATTTGTCGATATTTCCATTAACCGAATTAGTTTGTATGTACGCCGCTTTTTTATCTTCTCTTTTTGCAGGGTCTTGTACGAGCCGTTTAAAAGTTTCTCTGTCGTTAAGCAGAGCCTCGTTAGGGTCTTTGCAATTCCCGGATATGTTTGCCTCGATACAGGGGATATTAAGAGTTTGCAAGTGGTTTTTGAGTACGGCTTGAATGTCACGTCCGGGCTTGTCGTTGTCGAGGGATAAGACTAATGGGACAGACGGCGGATTTTCTTTTAATGCTTTTATAAAATGATGTATGCCGACACCGCCCAGTGCTATGGCTTGTCCGCCTACTTCCCATACGCTTATTGCGTCAATCGCCCCCTCGGTTATGAAAATATGGGGATACTCCTTACTTTGCAGGGCTTTGATATTAAATGGCGGGCTTACGCCTACTTTCTGTTTTTGTATGCTTGCGTTAGGGTCTGTCGCTCTCGCAAGATAACTATATCTGCTGATAGGTATTATTATACGAGCTGTGACAGGAGATTTAGGGGCGGCAGGGTGCGTCCATTCTGGGTCGTAACCTAACTTGAAACGGTCGGCGGTTGCCGTTGATATTCCACGCATTTGGAGATAGGCTGACGCTTCGGGTGATTTACGCAGAACTTCATGAGCCTGTAAGAAGAAGTCTGTGTAATCCGTTTGCTGAATTTCTGACTTTATATTTTGCTGTGGTGGCTCTGATGAGTGAGGCGATCCGCTTTCGATTGGAAGATTATAACGGTTGAATATATCTGTTTCTCTGTCTGTGCCGTACTTCTTTTTAAGGAAATCGAGGTAATCTCCGTAAAAATCACACACGAAACATTTATAATGTTTCCCGTCTTTCGTACATATACCTGTGCCGTTTTCGCCGCTTCCGTTGGAACATAGAGGGCAGATATACGAGGGGTAGCCTGTTATATCTATCTTGGCTCGCGTTAATTCGGTAGGTAAAAGATTGTTGATATGTTCCCGTGCTTGCTCTCGTGTCATTTTATATTCCCCTATTTATTAGGTAGTCGCTTAACTTTTTATGAGCTACTTTCTTTCGTTACGTCTAATATTATATTGTCGGAATCTTTGACGGTTACGGTGAATTTTATTGCTTTATTCAGATTGCAGGGGGCGGCATCACCCTCTGGGTCGGCGTGGGCTGTCGGTGTTTGCGGTTGGGTCGAGGTTATGGGAATTAACGACGTTTCGTAGATTCTTTCTACTTTGTCCCATACATCAGCGAATTTAGTCCGCGCTTCCGCTTTCGCTATCTTTGTGGCTTCTTGTTTTATGAGGTAGGTGTTTACTTTCTTGCCGAGCGTTTTCAGTCGTTTTACTTCGGTTACGTAGTGATGACGGGCTCGTTCAGCCTCGAATAAGATTGCTTCACGAACCCTGTCATCTTCGAGTTTTCCCACGTATTCGGAGAGGATTATTACGTCATTATGTACGGAGAAAGAATAACCCCCTTGAACCACACCTTTTTTGTATTGGTATTTTTTTACTTGTTTTGACATTTTTGTTTCCTCTGCTTTTTTTGATTATTTGGTTTTTGACATGATTGAGATTAACGGTTTTTATATTTTTATTATGTTGATACAGAAACGGTTTAGTACGACAGTTATCATAGATAACGGTTTCTTCCTCTCGAGCGAAAGTCCCCGCAATGACTGGTGATTATTTCCATTTCTATGAAGATATACGGGGTAGGAATATATTCGCACTTAAATTGCTTTGGAGTGCGGTAATCCCTTTATAATTTTTTCTTCATAGGCGCTATTATATAGGAAAAACCGTCACTTTGCAAGCAGTACGGTTGTCATATTACAGAACTTATAATTACATATACAAAAACGCAGAATAGCCTCTAAACCTTTACTGGAACGGTTTAGAGGCTATTTTTGAATCGTTTTAGTTACTATTTATACTGGTATGGTCACCATCTTTTTTGGGTATAATTACTGTTTTTTGGTACGGTTATTTTTCGAGGAACTATTTTCTTTTTTATCGGGTAATGATACGGCGACACCTATAATAGTTTTCCCTTGTTTGTAAAACTCGTAATTATCTACGTATTTTTGATTTTTCCATTCCGTCAATATTTCTTCAATGTTTTTTCGTATATCATACGTTTTCTTTTTGTACGCAGAATCAGAGTAATTGTCAAACGTGACATCTAACTCTTCATAAATACCGTTATGAAAACCTTTATGGTCTTTATAACCTTTGAGCCTTATTTTATTATTTCTTCGTTGAAATGAAGCCCATTTCATGTCTTCAATATGCCGCAAAAGACATCCTCGCATTATTATAAGTTCTTCTGAATTTCTTTTACCCCATTCTGTATGTAATAACTCAATAGGAACATTTATGATTTGTTTAGACATTTGTGCGTACTCGTAAAGGATAGGTTTATCTAAAAATTCATAGACAATCTTTGATTGATTTTTGGTGGGAACAGTTAATTTATTACAGTCGAATAAAAATCCTTTGTATTCACTCTTGAAATCTTTATCTTTATAATGTTTCTCTTTTTCCCGCTTGCAATCTATATCAAGCATAATTAATCTTGATTTTTCAAGACTGCGTGTAACCGTCTCTATAGCCTGTGGACTTGCCTTTTCAGATTTTACCAAACCGTTCATAGCACGATATACCGTTCCTGCCGAAATGATTTTGTTTCCGGCTTCGTAGAGGGTAATGACGGAATCATGCACTTCACGGTCATACAAGGTAAATTTTTCATGTTCATTGGCTTCATAGGTCAATGCAACATTGGTAATTATTTCTGGTTTTATCCTATTTCTAACTATTAAAGATTGCGTACCTTTATTTATAAAGTTATGAGTTATTTCTTTCGCCAGTTTATTGTTGGGTTTGATATGTCTTTTGGGTTTTATTCTTTCTTGGTCTTGTACTGGGAGCTCGTACACTTCAATCATTATGTCGATTAGCCTGTCATATTCATTAGGGTCAAGTTCTTGAATTTTTCGTTTATTGGTTAGTTTTTCAAGTTCATTTTCGAGTTCAAGCTCTTTTAGAAGATCATTGATTATACTTTTGTTTTCTGATTTTAGATTATTAGCGGACGAGTTAATTTCTTCTTCTGTCATTTATAAAAACCCTTTCTTGATTTATTCGGAAGCCTCCGCTGACTGTTTATATATTTTGATATATTTGCTGACGCTCTGACGGCTTATGCCGCACAATCGCGCTAATTCCTGTTGGTTTACCTGCTTCGCCGCATATTTCGGGTAGTGTTTCAAAAACAGCACAGGCAGAGTATCAACGGTCGTTATAGGTCTGCCGATAATCGCGCCTTTCGCTTTTGCGTTTTCCATGCCGGACTTGACACGCTGACTTATCATGTTCCGCTCCATTTCAGCGAATACGCCCATCATCTTTAACATACCGTCCGTCATAGGGTCAAGTTCCTTACGGCAATCCACTCTGAACGTGCCTATAATCAATTCAAGTTTCTTTTCCTTTGCGAGTTCTATTATCTCACAGAGTTGTTTCGTGGAACGTGTCAGTCGCGACACTTCCGTTGTGGCTATTGTATCGCCGGACTGAACGGCTTCGAGTAATCTGTTCAGTTGCAAGCGGTCAGTCTTTGTGCCGCTTTCGTATTCGAGGTAGATTTTATTATCCTTTATGCCTAACTTTTTTAACTCTCGCTTCTGCCGTTCAATATCCTGTTTGGTTTCGTTGGTTGAGCACCGACAATACCCATATAACATATTTTATCACCCACATTATTATTTTTATTTTACCACACTTACAGAAAAATGTCAATAGAAAGGTTAAATTTCTTTCATTGACATTTTATTATGATTTTACGTAGATTTAATAGGTTTTATTTATTAATTTATGCTTTAAATGATGTAAACTAAATGAAATGTTTTTGTTGACATAGCATAGACAGTTTTTGTATTATGGTAATGTCTGTGGTTGATTTTGAATTCCAGCCGCTTCGCCGCCTTTCAGGGGCTGAATTCAAGTCCAATCACAGACGCTCGCAAAGGTCTTTTATGTAGTCGAGCCGCGCGATTTGGTTCACCCATTTTACAGGGATATTGTCAAGTCCGTAGTAGATACCCGCAAGTCCTCCGGCGACGGCGGCGACTGTATCTGTGTCCTCGCCTAAATTGACGGCTTTTAACACGCAACTTTTATAACTGTCAGTATTCAGCAGACACCAGATAGCCGCTTCGAGCGTGTCAACGACATAACCGTCGCTTTCTATTTCTTCATGCGGCAGGCTTATAAACTTGTCATTAAAAATCCTACCGTAATGCTTCGTTTCGTCAGCGTATTCTTTTTTGCTCTCGTAATACTCTTTCGCTTTTTTTATACCGTCGTATATTCCGATTTTTATGTTTTCGGGACGGTTTATAAGGTTTACGGCGACTGATATATATATACCGCACGCGATTTTACTTCTATTATGAGCATGTGTTAAGGCTGATACATTATGGGTTATCTCAAAGAGGTCGTCGTATTCTGTACGCGCCGAATTTAGGTAGAATGCGAGCGGTAGGATTCGCATGAGAGAGCCGTTTCCATTGTCGTACTCCGAATCTCCGCCGCATTTGAGCGGTTCAGTTCCGTTTGCGAATCTTGACAATGCTTTTCGTGTTGTTATTCCCACGTCAAACACTTCTCCGTGCGGCGTGTATTCGGCTTTTTCTATCCATGAGAGGTACTTACACATAATGTCGGTATAGTTAAGACCGTTTTTTAGACTGTCTAACAGGCAGAGCGTCATACTCGTATCGTCAGACCATGTTCCCGGTGGCTGATTATGCGTACCATACCCGCGCATATCGGTCACAGGGTTACGTTGAAGTGTTTCGCGGCTTTCAAATTCGACGGGTACTCCGAGCGCGTCGCCTACACACAGACCGATTATGCTGCTTACTATTTTTTCTTTCATGTTCATAAGCAAACGCCTTTCTATCTTTACTCCTTTGACACCCGTATCTTGCGTCACTGTTAGTCAATACTTTTATAGATAAAGTCAACGTATTCGTCAAGGTAAAGAGTAAGGTTTGAATCCGATATACGGTACATCCAAAAGAGTGTGCTTTCTTCTCCATGGTGGTCGTCTACCGTTATTATCGTCAAAAGTCCATCCTTATCAGACCAAGAAGTGATTGTTGACGAAAGGGAAAACATTTCTCCCTCTAATTCCCTGTCTATCCGTATTGTCCCTGTTCCGTCCGCCAAGAATTCATACTTTAAATATCCTATGTTATTGTAGTAGGAGTCATTATATTTTTTAGAGTCCACTCCTTCCGGCGTTGTGTCTTTAATATCTGTCAACAGCCATTTACCTATAATTCCTTGTTTTGTCGTTGTCTCGTTGTCGCCAGTTATCTCATCTTTACCACCTAACTCGTTGTTACCATCGCAACCGCCAGCGGTTATAATGAGTGCGGTAGTAGCGATGATTAATATTAGTGCGATTATTATTTTCTTCATGGGATTTTCTTCTCCTTATGTTTTTTTATAGTGGGCTATCTCTATTTTTGGGTATTATTGCGTATGAATTTTATGTCCTCTGCCATTTCCAGAAAGACCATTATGAGGGCGACTGCCGAGAATGCGGCTACGGGGCTTACAATGATGATTATGACCCCAGTCATGGCATCGTCCTCTGAAAAAGCAACTACGCCCATTATAACCCCGTAGATGATGATTACGGCCACCGTTATCCATGCGCCGACTTTTAACCCTTTTATCCAGCCGCTCGATGAGTTTTGCGGGATATTAGATTGAGAGTGATTACTTTGTCTTGCCCAAACGGAGGTGTTATTGCTAATGACAGCCTTTAGATATTTTATTACGTTGATGTTACCGCATGTCGTCATGTATGTATTAAGATATTTTACACTTGCTTTTTTATCTTCTTCGTATGCGTTGGTTTTTATGGTATCGACATGCTCTTTGCATATACCGCATAGGATTGCATCTTCGCCTTCATAACATTTTATTATTAGCACGTTTCCATTTTCCGCCAGTTCCTTTTTACACAAGGCACATTTTTTGTTTGATATATCCACGAAATTTTCCGGCTCTTTTAACTCCGGCGGTTGCTTTTTATTTTCATTGTCCATTAATGTTACACTCCTTACTTTTTATTGTGGTGGTTTTTATCCCTCTGATAAACTAATCACAGTATATTATATCATAATTGCAGACTGTATTTTGTGTCTGAATTGTTAATTCAATGTCCGATTTCTACAAACTCTACACAGTTATATGGTTCGTAGCGGAAACCGAGTTGTATGTCGTGGTAGAGGTATTCCGTGCGGAACGGGTATGCCACAAGTACCGTTATCGTCCATAATTCGTCTGCGGATAGTTCCGTAACATCTGTCGCATTGTATATACGGCTCTGCCCGTCCATGATGTAGAATGTGTACTCTCTTAATTGTGGTCTGTCTGCACCGTGCGTTGATATGCAGACTTCAAAAAGAAGTGTATCGTCGGCATATCCATGTTTGGCGGGGGTGACGAGTATAGTTTCTATTCTAAGCCGTTCGTCATTATAAATTCCCCCGAATGTTAAATCTTTTATCATTTTTATCACCTTCCTGTACCTATATATACGTCAGAGTAGGCGTCAATGTTTAATCTTACAGGTTTATCCACGCCTTTTACTAATTGTAGATATTATTATACTAATCACAGGTCGTTCACAGGGCTACTGCTTTACGTTATACTTTATGTAAAACGAGGTGGTATACATGGATAAGAGCGGTGCAGTAGATTATAAGGAACTCGGTCAGAGGGTCAGACGGGTACGCTTGTTACGGGAGCTGACACAGGAACAACTCGCGGAGAGGGCGGACGTTGTTAATTCGTATGTGGGCGTGATTGAGCGTGGCGAGAAGAAAGCGTCTATTAATACGCTTGTTAAGATTGCCAACGCCCTTAATTGTAGCGTGGATTATCTGCTCGGCGATTCCCTTGTGACAGACCAAGACAGAATTTTTGATGTGGTTATCAGCGATAAACCGAAAGAGGCTACACCCACAGGGGATATAGCCTCTCTGCATAATTTACTTCCGTTGTTAAGCGGGAACGGAGACAGGGAACAGGAAATCAAGCTGATACTACGGATTCTTGACAATATCACGGCTTATTATAAGAAGCAATGAACGACTGAGGGAATGTGCATTTGCATTTATCCCAATACTCTACTTACGAGTGTGATTTATCTTTCTTGCGTAGGTTTTATTCCTACGCTTCTTTCGCTCCTTTCATCGTTTTTAATAAAATACGTGGGGCATTATCATCATATTTAATTTTGGGAGAATGCTCATAGTAGGCAGAATCGGATTTTACAGCAAGGCGCAGGGCTTCCGCCCGTACTGCGGATTATTGATAAAACGGCTTATTATAAGAACCGTTAGGATAATAGAAACGTGCCTTTTACAGCACGTTTTTTGTTGTTGTAGCGATTTATATTCTCATTATTTTTTTAGCTTTTCTATTTCCTTTATGGATAACCCTGTGGCTATAGATATTTTTTCAATAGTATCGCCCATTTCAATTAACTTTATAGCTGTTTCTTTTTTTTCTTTTTTTATAGCCGTTTTTAATATGTCTTTTTCAATCCATAACGCTTTTTGCCTGTCATCGTACAACATCTGCGCTTTTTCGCTCTGGCTTAATTTTTTTACTTCAACCACAGCTTGTTTTATTGTGGTTTCACTCATGTTTGATTCTCCAATAATTTGCGTAAACGTGCAATTTCATCGTCTTTTTCGATAAGTGCCGCATCTTTTTCCGCAACTACGCCTTCCCATTTTTTTCGTTCATCACGGCGGACTTTTCCGAGTGCGGACGCTTCATTATGTCGGGCGCGGGAACGCAGACGCTCTAATTCTTTAAATTCATCAGTAGCGGTAACTTGCCGGTATGCCCCTATTGCTTGCTTCATAACTTGCACCTCCAATGCTTCGATTTGTTTTAATTCTTCTTCTGTTTCTGCGTTAAACAACGACAGCCATAATTTTAATCCATCGTCTTTTGATATAGTTTTGGGGAGTTTCGATAATTCAAAATAGTGCATACAAAATTTATCGGTTAGCGGTGTATGTCGGCTAACTTCGAGAGCGTGAAATTCTGAGTGAAACTCCGCACAATCGAACATTTCAAAATCTACAATGCTGATGATTATTGTGCGCGGCAAGTTTATATATTCTTCACCCTCACCGAGTGCGGCTGAGTATTCACGCGCCCAATAATACAGGGAGCGTTCGGGATAATCGCCCTCATCGTTTACTTGAATTTCCAAGTCTACCCTTTGACCGTTCACAGTCATATTTATGTCGAGACGACAGAACTTTTCACCTTTAACATCGGGCGGTATTTCGGGATTGGTTACTGCAAATTCTGTTATGCTTTCGTAAGTGATTTTGAGCAGTTCAGCGACAAGCCTTTTCAGCAGGTCTTGATACTGCGTAAATACCATTTTGAACAATGTATCGTTTTTGAACGTATATTTTAGTTTCGTCATCAACGTATTCTCCTTAAATATCTGTATATTCCATGTATATTATATCATATATCTTAAATTATTGCAAGAATATTTTTATGTAAAGTTTTATTGTCTGAAATTACAATCTGCCCGACAATCGTGAGACTGTTTATAGTTATATCGCCGCTTTTGGTGACTATCATTCCGGTTTGGTTGATATTGTTTGTCTGGGTTTCCTGCATTTCAGTCTGATTTAATTCTTCTTCGTTATTTTCATTCTCGTTATCGTTTCCATAGTCTGATTTTATTGATTTTTCTTTCTTTGACATAATATTATCCTATCTTAATTATATATTTGATATTATTATTACAATATTTTAAGAAAATTATAAATTCGAGTTGAAAAATTATTTGTTTATGGTATAATTATTATATTGCGATAAATTGTTCTTTAAATAAAATTTATTTTGGAGGAAAATATCATGAAAAAATTAGCGATGATTGGCTGCGGCGGCATAGGCTCATATCACTTGGACCATTTTATGAAATTCGACGGCATAGAACTTGTGGGGTTCTGCGACTTAATACCCGAAAGAGCGGAAAGTTTTGTTCAAAAATCCGGCAAAGGCAAAGCGTTTACGGAATTCAAAAAAATGTACGACGAAACAAACCCCGATATGGTCTGTATTGGCATACCCCCGTATAAACACGGCGAAATCGAGTTTGAGACGATAGAGCGAGGGATTCACATGTTCGTCGAAAAACCCGTAAGCTTAGACTTAGGCATGGCAAAAGAAATAAGCGGCAAAATCACGGCAAAAAATCTTATCGCTGCGTCGGGGTTCCAATGCAGGTACGATAACATCAACGAGCCCGCGAAAGATTATATTGCCAAAAACGAAATAGTCGTAATGCAGGGGTCAAGAGTCGGGGGAGTTCCGGAAGTTGACTGGTGGAGAAAAAAAGATTTGTCCGGCGGTCAGCTTGTGGAGCAGACTGTACATCAAATGGACTTGCTCAGATATTTACTCGGCGAAATTGAGACAGTTTATTCTATCCCGACAAGAGGATTTATCAAAGATTCAGAGTGGGCGGGCTATGACACGGACGACATAAGCACGACGATATTTAAGTTTGCAAGCGGCATAACGGGGACTATGATGACCGGGTGTTATTCTCTCAACGGCGCGTCATGGGATTCTAAACTCACGTTCGGGACAAGAACGTCAAGGCTTGACTATGTTTTATGCGAAAATGTGAGTATTTATGGTGTTGAAGAACAGGACAAAGCCGAAGACAGCGAAGGCGGCGTAATAAAAGGCGACGGAATGCAGAGGCGCAACGAAAACGAAGTCGGGCTCAGATATAATTCAAGCGTAGATTTCGGCACGATATGCGACAGGACATTTATCGACGCAGTAATCACGGGAGACCCGTCGAAAATACGTTCTCCGTATTCAGACGCGGTTAAAACACTCGCGCTTGTACTGGCTTGCAACGAATCAATGATAACGGGGCAGGCTGTCAAAGTCGGGGTGTAAAAATTTTATGAAAAACATAAAAATGATAGTCACGGACTTGGACAGAACGCTTTTACATAAACATAACAGCGAAACCATATCGGATTATACTGCCGGCATTTTAAACAAATGCCGGCAAAACGGTATAAAAATCGTGTTCGCGACTGCGAGACCGAAAAGAGTAACTTTGCAATTCTTAGAGTATGTCCCGGCAGACGCTTTGATTATGCACAACGGAGCCGTTATATATATCGGTGACGAACAGATTTTTCACTGCGGAATATCCCATGACACGGCAAAAAATATAGTAAAATCAATAAGCCGCGATTTCCCCGAAGCAACAATAGGGGTTGAATCGAACGAAATTTATTATATGAATTTTGAAGCGGAATATGACGAATCGGTTAACATCTGGAATTATACTATTATAAATAATAAATTATACGAACATTTACCCGATAAACTTACAGAAAAAATAATTATCGGATTGAAATCTTTGAGTATGACGGCAGAAAATGTATTTGAATATTTTCCGAAATATTTATCCGACGACTTATATTTGGAAATAGATACTAAAAGATTTGTTATGATTATGAACCGCAAGGCAAAAAAATCTTTGGCGGTCAAGTTTCTGGCAGAGCGTTACGGCTATAATATAACCGAAGTCTTGGCGTTCGGCGACGATTACAACGACGTCGAAATGCTGAGAGACTGCGGCGTTGGCGTTGCCGTATCAAACGCTATAGACGAAGCAAAAGCCGCCGCAGATTATATCTGCGATACAAACGATAACGACGGCGTTGCGAAATGGCTCGAAGAAAATATTCTGTGAGTTTTAATATTATTCACGAAAAATTTATCGTTTATCATTAAATAATACTTGACAAATATTAAATAACCTGCTATACTTATGTTTATAATATAAGGGAAAGGTAGGTTTCTTAATATGGAGAAACAAACAAATCAATTAAATCAAACAGAAAAAATAAAAAAATTCAGTAAAATCGTGTATATTTTACTGAGAATCGCGTTTATTGTATTTATCGTCGTAGGCGCGCTTGAACTTTTTACGTGGATTTTGACGATAGGGAAAGTCGAGCCGATATTTAAACTGGGAAACACCGAAATATATCTTTATCCTGTTGTCGAACTGGGGGATAACGATATAGGCGGTTCGCTAATTCGCGAATGGCTGCCAACAATCGGCAAATATGGTTTCGAGGAAATTTTACGCACGGTTTTTATTATTATTGCGTTAAAATATTCTATGGGACTTTTCAAAACGTTAAAAACAGACGGTTCGCCGTTTCGCGGCGACGTTGTAAAAGCGTTAAAAAAACTGGCGGTTGTACTTTTAATAGTGGGCTGTGTTACGGGAATAGTCGGGTTTCTCGCTTCAGGAATCGCATGGGTATTGTATCTGATTTTCGGCTACGGCTGCCAGTTGCAAGCCGAAAGCGACACGACATTGTGATGTGAAACGGGGTGAAAATATATGATTATACTTCGACTTGACAGGGTTATGGCAGACAGAAAAATATCTCTGAACGAACTCGCCCAAAAAATCGGGATTTCCAACGTGAATTTATCAAATATAAAAACCGGGAAAATCAGCGCGATAAGATTTTCGACCCTTGAGGCAATCTGCGAAATATTAGACTGCCAGCCCGGCGATATACTGGAATTTAAACGGGAGTAGGGGTCGGCTTCCATGCCGACCCGTTATAATTATTTTTAACGATAAACGGGCGGGCATGGAAACCCGCCCCTACAGCAACCTCAAAACTTCATACAGCGCATTGGACGACGCGGCGTATCTTATAGATTCGCGTTCGTCTTTTTGCGTTTTTGGAGCGAGATTTAATTTTACGGCTCTGTGGATTATCTCTCCCGTGTCTTTGTTTTTATAATATACCCCGACATAAACCAATCCGACAGGTTTTTCTTTTGAACCGCCGTCAGGTCCGGCTATTCCCGTTGTAGATACCCCAATATCGGCGTTTAAATTCTCAGCCGCGCCTTTGCACATTTCCAACGCCGTCTGTTCGCTGACCGCGCCGTATTTTTTCAGAGTTTCTTCACTCACATTCAACTGATGTACTTTCACGCTGTTGGCGTAAGAAATAATCCCACCAAGATAAACACTCGAACAACCCGATACTTCCGTGATTCTTTTGCCGATAAGCCCTCCCGTACAGGATTCGGCGGTCGCCAATGTCAGATTTTTTTCGCGCAGTTTTGACACGACTATGTTTTGCAAAGATTTTTCGTTTAAAAACATTTGATAATATATTAAATTTATATCATGTACTATAAATTTTTTTCTGTCATATTCAATAAAGCCGTTTTTTACATAAAAATTCTGCGCCGCTTTTTGTCGTTCCGTGGTATCAAGAAATATACGCTCAATACCGTGATTTTTCGCGTATAATATTAAATAATCAAGAATTTCTTTCCCAAATCCTTGCCTTTGTAAAACTGTATCAACTCTCATACGTTTGATTTCCGCGACTTTTTCAGAGTGAATTTTTAAAGCTCCCATTGCCTGTAATGCGCCGTTTTCTTCGTTTTCAATCAAAACAAAACAGCCTCCCGGACGGATATATATTTCTTCGATACTATTTATATCGTCGTTCCACGGACCGGGGATATATCCGCACGCGTCACGAAGTACGCGTTCATGAAACTCCGCGACTTTTTCCCTGTCTTTTTCTTCATAATTTCTAATCGTACTCATATTATTTTCATATCCTCCAACGCTCTCTCAATTAAATTTTCTATATCAACAATCCTGTTTTCTTCTTCCAGCACTTTGCCGAGTTTAGGTTTGGTGACAGGGTGTCTGGGCGTAAATATCGAACAGCAGTCTTCATAAGGCTCGACTGACGTTTCATAAGTGCCGATTTTTTCGGCTATTTCTATAATCTGCGATTTGTCAAGCCCTATGCACGGACGAAAAACCGGCAGATTTATTTTATCATATATAACTTTTATCGCCTGTATTGTTTGCGAAGCGACCTGACCGAGAGATTCTCCTGTAATTACGCAATCAAAATTATCAGACTTCGCGATACTTTCGGCTATTTTGAGCATAAAACGCCGGAGTAAAACCGTCGTGTAATCTCCGTCGCAGTATTTCCTGATATTTTCCTGTATTTCCGTCAGGCTGACAGAATAAAACTTGACTTCCCCGCAATACTGCGATAAAATTTTAGAGAGTTTAACGACTTTATCTCTTGCCCGTTCTGAAGTGTAAGGCTCAGACGTGAAATGCAACGCCGAAATTTTCATGCCCCTTCTTGCCATCATATATCCCGCGACGGGCGAATCAATCCCTCCGGACAACAACAGCAATCCCGACCCGTTTGAGCCTGTGGGCATACCTCCCGCTCCCGGAAATTTCACGTTTGACGCATGAACAAACGCGCCGTTGTTCCTGATTTCTACGGCGACCCAGACTTCGGGATTTTTCAAATCGACTTTTATATTTTTATGATTCTCAAACAAAACGTCGCCGATTTGCATAGCGATTTCGGGGCTTTTTATCGCGAACGATTTATCCGAGCGTTTTGCTAAAACCCCGAAGCTTTTTTTATTTTCAAGAACAGGCGAAATATATTTCAAAGCTGTTTCTTTTATTATATCTATATTTTTTTCGGTTTTGACGGCTGAATTTATCGTAACAATCCCGAAAACTTTCGACAAAACCGGGATTATATTATCTATGTCAAACTCTGAATCTTTGCATGAAACCGTCATAATCGACTGTTCGCGTTCGATGTTGAAATATAAATCTTTGTTATTTGTCGAGGTTTTATAATTTCTGATGACATTAACGATATTCTGTTCAAGAAGTTTTTCAAAGTTAGCGCGGTTCAAGCCTTTCAACGCTATCTCGCCGTATTTTAACAATAAGACTTTTGATTCCTGCATATTTTCTCCCGATTTTTCGTAAATTTTTATATATTAAAATATTGACAAAATTATATTTATATGATATAATACATACATATAGCAGACTGCGAGACGGTTCAGCCCGTGCTTAGTCGAATTAATTTATTATATTAATCCGTCATTCGGTCGGGAAACTTAGGGACGGATTAATATACTTCCATGCGTAAGCAAATGCACAATAATATAACCATTATTATGAAAGCTGCCGTAAAGAGTATATCTCTCTTGTTCATGGGCTTTCACCTCCTTTCGGAAGTTACTCGCTGAACCGCGTCCCGCAGAACACTTGCTCTTGTCTGCTATACGACTTAATTATTATATCACAGACAGAAAATATTGTCAATAAAAAAAGTTCGGCAGGTTTTAAATCTGCCGGGCTTTTTCTAATTTCTGCGTTTCAAATTTACAAACATCTCTCAAAAAACAATCTTCACATCTCGGATTCTGCGCCTTGCAGTATTCCCTCCCGAACAAAACCAACCTGTGGCAAAAATCGTTTGATTCTTCGGGCGGGATAATCTTAACCAGCGTTTTTTCGATTATGTACGGGTTATCGCTGTCGCATAAATCAAGCCGGTTCGATATTCTTATGCAATGCGTATCTGTGACAATCGCTGGCTTATTGAATATATCGCCCCTGATTAAATTCGCGATTTTACGCCCGATTCCCGGCAGTTTCAGTAAATCGTCCATTTCTTCGGGGACTTTTGAATCAAACTCGTCAATGATAATCCGGCACATATCTTTTATATTTTTCGCTTTTGTTTTATATAACCCGCATGAAAAAATCGCTTTTTCGAGTTTTTCCAAGTCACAATTCGCAAAATCTTCGAGAGACTGAAACTCACAAAACAAATCTTTAGCAACGATATTCACTCTTGCGTCGGTGCATTGCGCCGACAACCGAGCCATTATCAATAGTTTGTACGGTTCTGTCTCGTATTCGAGCATACATTCGGCGAGGGGATAGTGTTCTTTTAGGAGAGATAGTATTGTGGTGATTCTGTTTTGTTCTTTTTTATTCATGTTTATTATTAATCCTTTTCTATAAAATCTATAACTAATTCATCTATCTTGTTATAATCGACTTTTGCAAAATCTGTTGTGTCTATTGTTATTTTTTCCCCGACGCAAAAATCCCGGTACGAATCTGATGTATTATAGCTAAAGTCAAAATTAGTTTTTATATCAATTCCCTGACGTTCGCAAAAGCGTTTATGTGCGACTTCCGGGTCTGCATCCAGCAATACAGTAAGCGAGCGGTAATTATATTTTTGTATAAGCGGCGACAAATCATCGACAGCGCGCAATGTGAAATTACTCTCTAACACAAAACAAGTACCCGCTTTCATCAGACATTCCGCAATATGAAAAAACACGGAAATGCCCGCCATTCCGTAGCGCGTTCCATTTTCTGGTATTGAAACGTCATACTGTAATGATTCATGTAACTTATCTCTAATATCATCTTTAACTATAACAGGGATATACAGTTTTTCCCCAATATGCCGCGCATAAGTAGTTTTGCCTGCCGCAGGGATTCCGGCGACTAAAATTATATAAGGCATATCATTATTCCTCCACATAATATCTATTTTTCGCTCCCACTCTCTCTTACAACCCTATTCCTGTATTCCAGCGCAGCCTGTTCCGTTTTATTCTCCCCGAACTTATAATAAATTTTATCTTTCAAACTATCTGGCAAGTATTGTTGCTTTACATAGCCGTTTTTGTAATTATGCGGGTACAGATAATCCTGCGAACCGCCGATACTTTGCAGATAATTTTCGTCTTTCAAATCTTTGAGATTTTTTAATTGAATGGGAATACTGTCTGACTTTGATGTATTGTTCCTCACATCGTTCAACGCGCCGTCTATCGCTATCAAGACAGAATTTGATTTCGGGCAGGTGCATAAAAATATCACGGCTTGCGCGAGCATAAGTCTCGCCTCAGGCATTCCGACCTGCACAGCCGAATCGCACAGCGATTTGACTACAACCGCCGCGTTTGGATAAGCCAGCCCAATATCTTCCGACGCGGCGCATAATATTCTGCGTATCGGAGATAAAATATCCCCGCCCTCGATAAGTTTCGCAAGATAATACACCGCCGCGTTTTCGTCGCTCCCGCGAATAGATTTATGCAACGCCGACAATAAATCAAAATGTTCGTCACCGTCCCTGTCGTAATACATCGCCGACTTCGGGATTATCTTCTCAATATCTTCGACTGTTATATTATCTTTCACGCACGACAAAAACGCGAGTTCGAGCGTATTCAAAGACTTTCTGACGTCCCCACCGGCAAACTCAGCGATTTTACGTTTTGCGTCTGAATCGACAGAAATATTCCCGAACCCCTCAGATTCGAAAAGTTCACACATTTTTATTATGCCCCTGTCGAGGGCTTTTTCTATATCGTCGCAAGTCACAGGCTTGAACTCAAATATATTACAGCGTGAAATTATCGCCCCGTAGATATAAAAATACGGGTTTTCAGTCGTTGACGCAATCAAAACAATTCTTCCGTCCTCGATATATTCAAGCAAAGACTGCTGTTGTTTTCTGTTAAAATACTGTATTTCGTCAAGATACAAAACAATCCCTGCGCCGTGTTCCCCCTCGAAAGTCTTTGTTTTCTCGGCGATTTCTTTAATATCTGAAAGAGACGCAGTCGTCCCGTTGAGTTTATAGAACGTTTTGCCGCATGTTTTCGCGATTATTTCAGCGGCAGTTGTTTTACCTACTCCGGGAGGTCCGAAAAATATCATATTTCTTACAAATTTATTTTTCGTCATATTATTTATCGGGCTGCCGCCGCCAAACAGATGATTTTGTCCGACAATCTCGTCAAGAGCTGCCGGACGCATCAAATCCGCGAGAGTTTTTGATTTTATATTATTGTTCATGATTTTTTTGCCTTTTTTATATTTATAAATGAAGAAAATGCTTATTTTCAGAATTTCATATACCAGAACACTGCTTTTTCGTCAGAGTTGTCAAAGTCGGTATATAACATTGTATCAACTGCGCCTATTTGAAAACCCATCTTACTGTAAAATCTGCAAGCCAATAAGTTGTTATCTTGTGTTTCGAGCATTAGTCCGATAAGATTTTTTGATTTTGCCCATTCAACAGACTTCTTAATTAGTTGTGTGCCTATACCTTTTCCCCTATCGTTTTGCGAAATTGCAATATCTTCGACAAAAGCGTAATTATTCCAATATTTTCTAAGTCTTATTTGCCCAATACAATTTATATCATCATAATAAAAGAAAACTGTTTTCTCTGAGTTATCAATATAAGTATTATATTCCTCGTCATCGTTAGGATAATACTTTTCATAAGGCTTTTCAAAAATACATTCCGTAAACGACCACATATCGTTTTGAAATACAGGAATGATTTTACCAATGACATAGAACGGATGATTAGGTTTATTGATGTCATGTATATTTTTTAAACTTACTTCCTCAATCATTTTATACCTCACATTATATAAATTTTCCTCATTTCATATTCTCACTCATACAACGGATATTTTTCGCAAAGCTTCCCGACTTCATCCCTGATATAATCAGCCTTTGCTTCAAATTCCGTCGCTGTTAACTTAAACAGTTTCGCGATAACCGGCATATCGTCCTCGATAAACCCTCTCGACGTAGCCGCAGGCGTTCCCACTCTTATGCCGCTCGTGACTAACGGCTTCTGCGGGTCGTTGGGTATCATATTGAAATTTACCGTTATATTCACTTCGTCCAGACGCGTCGTCATTTCTTTTCCCGTGATATTAAAATTACGCAAATCCACAAGCATCAAATGATTGTCCGTGCCGTTTGAGACTAAATCAAACCCTTCGGTTATTAAACTGTCGGCTAAAACTTTAGCGTTTTTCACGATTTGGCTCTGATATGCTTTAAACTCAGGCTTTAACGCTTCGCCGAAACATACCGCTTTAGCCGTGATTATATGCATTAACGGTCCGCCCTGTATTCCGGGGAATATCGCTTTATTTATTTTCTTCGCGATTTCTTCGTCTGTTGTCAGAATCATGCCGCCCCTCGGACCTCTTAAAGTTTTATGCGTCGTAGTCGTTACAACGTCGGCGTATAATACCGGGTTCTGGTGCAGTCCCGCCGCTACAAGCCCGGCGATATGCGCCATATCGACCATCAGATACGCCCCGCATTTTTTCGCTATCTGCCCGAATCTTTCAAAATCTATCGCTCTCGGATATGCCGAAGCTCCCGCTACTATTAATTTCGGTTTATGCTCCATAGCCAGTTCTTCGACTTTATCATAATTTATGACATGCGTGTCGTCCTCGACCCCGTAAGAGACAAAATTATAATATTTTCCCGATATATTTACCGGACTGCCGTGAGTTAAATGACCCCCGTTTGCAAGGCTCATGCCAAGAACTGTGTCGCCATGCTCCAACAGCGCGAAATATACCGCCGTATTAGCCTGCGCTCCGCTGTGAGGCTGAACATTAGCGAAATTTGACCCGAAAAGTTTGTTTGCCCTGTTTATCGCAAGAGTTTCGACTTCGTCAACGCATTCGCAGCCCCCGTAATATCTTCTTCCGGGATAACCCTCGGCGTATTTGTTAGTCAAAACAGTCGCGGCAGCCGCGAGAACCGCGGGCGATACAAAATTTTCAGACGCGATTAGTTCGATATTGCGTCTCTGGCGTTTGAGTTCATTCCCGACATAACCTGCAAGCTCCGGGTCTGACGACCTTAAAAATTCAAGATTTTTTTCTACGTAATTCATGACTTACTTCTCCTTTTAATAATTAATAAAAAAATATATTAATTATCCCTTCTATTCTTATATTTTTTCTATTCATGTTTATTTTAATATTTTAAACAATAAATAGCCGAATATCCGGGACGTTAAATTTGCCCAGACGGTCGGCTTGGTTTTATGTTATACTTCATGCGGTTTATTCCGCTTCCGTCAGTTGTATAACCGTATAAATTATAACACAGTATTATTTTTTTGTCAATACATAAATTAAAAATTTGCGTCAAATTTTATGACATGACACTTCATGGTTTTCGTCGTCTCCGTAACGTTTCAAAACAGGGACTTCCTGCTTGCATATTTCCATACATTCGGGGCATCTCGTATGAAATTTACAGCCTTTCGGCGGATTTGCGGGGCTTGGTATATCCCCCTCTAATATAATCCGGTTCATTTTTACCTGCGGATTAGGCACGGGAACGGCTGAAAACAACGCTTTTGTGTACGGATGCAAAGGATTATTAAATAATTTTCTCCTGTCGGCTATTTCTACGACCGAACCCAGATACATAACGCACACGTTATCCGATATATGCTCAACTACCGACAAATCATGCGATATAAACAAATACGTCAGTTTCTGCGATTCCTGCAAATCTTTTAACAAATTTATTATCTGCGCCTGTATAGACACGTCAAGAGCCGAGACGGGTTCATCAGCGATAACAAACTCAGGTTTGAGAGCCAAAGCTCTGGCAATACATATTCTTTGACGCTGACCCCCTGAAAACTCATGGGGATAACGGTCGATATGATGTTTCTGAAGCCCGCATAAATCCATGACGTGTAAAATATATTCCCTGTATTCTTCTTTCGGGACAATTTTATGTTCTTTGACAGCTTCGCCGATTATCTCCCCGACAGGCATTCTGGGAGACAAAGAACTGTACGGGTCCTGAAAAATTATCTGCATTTTAGGGCGCATTACTCTGAATTTTCTTTTCGGGACTTTTAATATATCCATGCCGTCGAACGTCACGCTCCCCGAAGTGGGTTCGTAAAGTCTCAGAACAGTCCGCCCGATAGTAGTCTTACCGCAGCCCGATTCCCCGACAAGCCCCATGGTTCTTCCCCTCTGAATAGAGAACGTCACTCCGTCAACGGCTTTGACCTGCCCGACTTCATGCTTAAAAACCCCCGCTTTTATCGGGAAATATTTTACCAAATCTTTCACTTCCAGAATATTATCTGTATTTCCTGTCATTTTGTCAAATCCTCCGTCTCCGTAATATTATTATTGTTAACTTCATGAAGATAACAGGCTGAATAATGCGTCTCGGTTAATTTTATCATCGGGGGATACGCCCCGCCGCATTTTTTTAAATTATCCGTGTATTTATCGCATCTTTCCCTAAAATGGCAGTTGTCCGGCAAATCTATGGGATTAGGCACGTTACCCGGAATAGAATATAATTTCTCAACGTCCTGACCGACGACGGGTTTGCTTCCCATTAATCCTATAGTATACGGGTGCGACGGATTTAAGAATATATCTTCGACCGTGCCTTTTTCTATGATTCTTCCGGCATACATGACCGCAACGTAATCCGCCATTTCGGCGACCACGCCCAAATCGTGCGTTATAAGCATGATTGACGCGTTTATTTTATCTTTAAGTTCTCTGAGCAAATCGAGTATCTGCGCCTGAATAGTAACGTCAAGGGCGGTCGTTGGTTCGTCGGCGATAATAAGCTTAGGGTCGCATGCAAGCGTCATGGCAATCATGACCCTTTGCCGCATTCCCCCTGACAATTCATGCGGATAAGCCTTATATATTCTTTCGGGGCTGGCTATCCCGACTAA
>Ga0082212_10000896_pt1 | contig 43874 bp, 33 predicted proteins | sample TergutNt197P3_FD_71548 | JGI IMG/M metagenome (GOLD analysis project Ga0082212, IMG submission 71548) | Neocapritermes taracua P3 segment gut microbial communities from Petit-Saut dam, French Guiana - Nt197 P3 | ecosystem: Host-associated > Arthropoda: Insects > Digestive system > Gut ... | reverse complement strand
CAGCCAACGCACGAGTACTGCTGTGAAAACGGCATTGTTGCTGTAAATCTGTGTGCGGGCTGTAACCATTGCGAGTTTTTCGGATACCCCCTGAACAGTTTCAAATTTCGTAACTCAAAAACCCCTAACCGACAAGCTCCGCGTAAATGAGCGTGCGCTCCTCCCTGTCGGCGCCGGGAGTGCAGGTCGACAGGAGCAGAAACCGGGGCGCGGCGCCGGACGAACTGTCGCCGGCGAGTCCGGCGCGTGAAGCTTCGAGGAGAGCCGGGTCATGGGTTGTGTCGCGCATGTCTGTGCGCTTTACATCGAACACCCGGTAGACAAGCGTCCCGCCTTCCGCGGTCGTGATGTTGATATACGGGTGCTCAGACATGAAACCCGGTTCCGTGTAGTTATTCAGCGGCGCGAACATGGATCCGTCCCTCATATTATGCCCGTAAAGAACGCAAACGGGTTCGTCAAAACCCCGCGTCAGGCGGTGATCCATAAAGATCGCGCCCGCAGGGTTATCAGTTCCCGTAAACGTCGTAAAAAGGTAGCGGATGTTGTCGTCCCCCCGCACAACCGGGTAGTCGACGCTTGTGCCGGCGATAGTGATCCATCCGGCAAAATCGGAGTTCATCCCGGCGAGAGACGCAAGCGCGCCGGCCGGTACAGCAAACTCCGATACATCGAACTCCGATACATCGGCGGCGGTATCCGGGGTCGCGGAATTTTGGCCGGGGTACCGCGGTTCCTCCTGCTCAGTCGCCGCGATATCCGCGCCGTAATGACCGGAGCCGATTGAGTAAGATCCGGCATCCAAAGTCCCTGCGGCGTAAGTCCCGTCCGCCATGTAAAACAGTTCGCGCAGCCGGTCGTACTCAGAGCGGGCGGCGGCGTCCTCGCGCTTTATTGAATACAGGTCTTTCGACGCGGCTGTTATGAGCATAACTCCGGCTACGACGAGAGCGACGTATAAATATTTTCCCGCGTTCAGCCGGCGGATAGTTTTATTGAGCAGCTCCTTCATGTTCGTTTATCCCATTTATTATTAGATACTGGTTCATTTTACTCAATAACTCTTTAATATCGATCGGCTTTCCGACATGGTCGTTCATACCGGCTGCCAAGCATTGCTCGACGTCTTCGCGGAAAACATTCGCGGTCATCGCAATGATCGGCACATCCGCGGATTTAGCCCTGATCGCCCGCGCCGCCTCATATCCGTCCATTTCCGGCATCTGGATATCCATTAGGATGAGGCCGTAACTCCCGGGCTGCTTTTCAAACATAGAGACCGCGATCTTACCGTTTTCGGCATAGTCAATAACGATTCCGGTTTCTTCCAGCAAAGCGGACAGGATCTCCCGGTTGATTTCAACGTCTTCCGCGATCAAAATGGTATGAGCGCTGAAATCATATCGGCTTTCGTCCGCTCTGCTTTGGGACGACGACGCCGGCGACGCAACCGCTCCGATACATCCGTTGATGGTATCGACCAGCGCGGACGGAAACAGTGGCTTTGGAAGAAAAACGTCGACGCCAGCATTTTTCGCGTCTTCCTGAAGATCGCCCCATTCAAGGCTGGAAACCATTGTGATCACGATCTTGCTTTTGTCCGGTTCTATCGCTTTTAATCCTCTGGTAAGCCGCAGAGCGTCTATGTCAGCCAGTTTCCAGTCTATGAAATAGAGGTCGTACGCTCCGTTTTTATGTACGATATCCATCGCGTCCGCGCCGCATACCGCTGTATCGCAGACAGCTCCGTAGCTTTCCACAAAGTTTTTTATGTAACCTAAAATGCCGCTGTTATCATCTATGACAAGTATGCGTATGCCCTTCCAGTTCGTTTCCTTGTTCGATTGCTCATATCTTTGCAGGTCGCCGCGCCTCATTTTAATAGTAAAAGCGAAAGTCGCGCCTTTGCCAAGCTCCGACTCGACCCATATTCTTCCGCCCATCATTTCAACGATGCTCTTCGATATCGACAGCCCGAGCCCTGTTCCACCGAATTTCCTGGACGTTCCGCTTTCGGCCTGCTGGAAAGATTGGAACAACCGGGCCTGTTGTTCGGGGCTGATACCGATACCCGAGTCGGTGACCTCGACGCGCACTTCGCAGACGCCGTCGTCCTCGCTCACCAGTTTGGTGTTGAGGCTCACCATCCCCTCGATAGGAGTGAACTTGGCGGCGTTCCCCAGCAGATTAGTGATCACCTGCGCCAGTCGCTGGTCGTCGCCTATGAAAACAAGCGGAAGTTTTTGATCAATAAACAAGTTGAACTTCTGCTTTTTTTCGTTTACGCGGAACGATATGACGTTAACCACTCTATCCAGCATTTTCTCAATGCTGAACTCCTCTTCGGACAGTTCGAACTTTCCGGCCTCGATCTTTGACATGTCAAGGATGTCGTTAATGACTCCAAGCAGATGCACCGACGCGTCCTCGATCTTGCCTAAAGCGTATTTTGTGCGTTCTATGTCGTTTGCCGACTTTCCTATGGCGGTCATACCCATTATCGCGTTCATCGGCGTGCGTATCTCATGGCTCATATTCGCCAGAAAATCACTCTTTGCCTGATTGGCCGACTCGGAGAGATCCTTCAGTTCCTGAAGCTGGATGTTATTGCGCTTGATTTCTTCTATCATCTGCAATGTTCTTTGGTTATTGCTGATATCGATCAGGCTGACGATGAACCCGACATGCTGCATCCGTTCGTATACGCCGCTTTTTGTCAAAACATAGTAATAGGTCGTTTCGCCCTGCCGCAGCGTGATTTCGGCGTTGACTATCTCATCGGAATCAGAGCCCAGCCTGTCTATCGCGTCAGCGGGATTTTGCTCGATGACGATGGAGCTGAAATAATCCGCGAGTTCACTCACCGGCGTTTTGTCTACTTCCAGCGTCACAGAAGGAAACATCGTTTTAAACGACTGATTGGCGTCTGATATATGACCGGAGTTATCCAGAACCAATAATGCTTCCGAAAATGTATTGAACAGGCTCACGAAGGCTGCGCTCCGGTTATCGAACAATCTGAACCTTGTTGAGTATATGGAAAAGATAATGAACATAACAAGGAAGAATAACGGCGTCGTATCAAACCCGAAGTTCAGAATGTCGAAAGAGTAGAGTATGCTTGTAACCAGAGGCAGTATCACCGCCACGGCGACGCCGCCGAGCAAAGGGGTATACTTGATATTTCTGATAATGTAGCGTATCAGGAGCAATACGGCAAAAACCAGCGGGATATAAGAAAACAGGGCGTGGACTAAAAACCATTTGCCCACCACCGGGTAATGACCGTCGTATCCCGCAATGAACTCATGGTGCAGCGGGTTTGTCAGCAGTACACCGACGTCTATCGCCGCCAGAACGATAAGGATCGTTATAAGCGCGCGCGAGCTCGCGAGCCCGGATTCCGTGAAATGCAGAACATACATAAGAAACACTGCCGGGATTATGCACCCGATCAGCATATAGTATGGACATATCTGTACGTACATTTCCTGACTCAGCAATGGGAGAACCCCGTTAAAAAGCGCCCATACAGACATCATCAGGCCCATTGCGAAGAATATTTTCAGGTATGTGTTGTGCTTTCCCTGAAACCATATCCGGTAGACCAGATAAGTATCTATGTAAGAAAACGCCACAGACAGCAGCAAGAATATGATCCTTGATTCCATGATAACTCCCCCTTGCTGTACCGCTTATGTCAAGCGAACCGGCTCAAACCTCGAACTCCTGGAATTCCGCGTGGATATCTTCATCTGTCAGACCGCCTTTTGCCATTTCGAAGCTGTTACTGCCGAGGATCGCCGCGACGCTTTTTTGCGGGTTCTGGTGCAGTATTCCGGCGAGCTCGATAAAGTCCCTGATTATTTCGCGCGGCGTGATATGAGTGTCCGCGCCCACCCTGTTGTACTCCACTGTGAGAAAGTAGAGCAGATCCTCGTGAACAAGCGACGGTTTGTAGTTGAAAAGCTGCGCGTGGATATCGCGAAGCTTCTCAACCAGCACGTACATTTCCTCCTGCGTGAGCATCTGCAGCCTGATGATCGGCGCCGACAGGTCCTTCAGGTCGTCTGTTGCGAAATGTCCTTCCGCCAGCCGGGACCGCAGCGCCTCGTAGCTGAATACGCCGCGATATTTATCCTCGACGCACTGCGGGGTGCCGCCCATCAGAAACCCTATGTGCCTGGCTTTACCTTGCAGCGCGTCATTGTATATAGTGAGTATCTTTTCGTAATTGTTCTGCCTTGTTATGGAATTCGGGATCTTGAAAATGTTCACAAGCTCGTCGATGAGTACAAGCAGCCCTTTATATCCGGCGCTGACCAGAAACGTGGCAAGTATCTTTAGAAAGTCGTACCAGGTCTCGTCGGTAACGATGAAGTTGATGTTCAGATCCGCCTTCGCTTCCCTGCGGGACGGGTACTCCCCGCGGAACCATCTGAGCACACTGCTCTTCGTCGCGGAGTCGTCATGCCTGTATGCCCGCCAGTATGTTACTATCGCTTTCGCGAACTCAAATCCGTTGACCATTCCCTCGAGCGACCCGGCGACAGCGTATATCTGTTTTTCAACCTCTGAATCGAAAGCTTCGCCCTCGAGGTCCGTCCGCGCTTTTACCGACGACTGAACGCCGGATATCCATTTTTCCAGAATAAGCGGCAGCGCCCCTCCGTCCGGTTTGGATTTGGTGGACAGGTTGTGCAGAAGCTCTTTATACGTCGCCAGCCCCTGTCCCTTCGTGCCGGCGAAACGCCGCTCGGGCGAAAGGTCCGCGTCGACGACTGCGAAGCCTTTCGCGGTGGCATAGTTGCGTATCGTCTGCAGCAGGAAGCTTTTCCCGCTGCCGTATTTACCAACAATAAACCGGAACGACGCGCCGCCGTCCGCGACAATGTCAATATCGTGCAGGATGGCCGCTATTTCCTGCGCGCGCCCGACTGTAATATACTCAAGCCCGACGCGCGGCACGACGCCGCCCTTGAGGGAATTTATAAGGATGTTCGCGATCCGCGCGGGTACTGCGTTTTCCATACCGGTCCCCCTGGCGCAGTTTATGATTCCCCTGCCGCGCTGTGCAGGTAATTGAATTCCCGGGAATACAAGGCGTGGCAGTTGCTGCTCTTAAGCGGCAACTTTATCCGATCCGTCCCCTGTGCCGCAATGAGTTGCTTCGCGCTATGCCCGTAATACTATCCCGATATTCATCAAATATGTTTATTTCGCCGTCGATCTCCATTATGCTGTCGCCTATGAAGTCTGAGGCTTTCTCATTGATGGAGTCTACGAGGACCTCAAGCATGACGCCGTTTTCATCGGCAAACGCCTTCAGGTCTGCGCCGCCTTGCAGGACCAGCGATAAAGCTTCAAGTTCCGTCGTTGTCAGAGCTTCTTTATAGGCCTGCCAGTCGTCGTTTTCCTGGCCGGAAAGCTCAGGCAGATGTTCCTGCGTTACGAGCCCCTGGCCGGAAAGCTCAGGCAGATGTTCCTGCGTTGCGAACACCGCGCCGCTGATTTCAGAATTCTCACACGAGTTCTCCATCGGATCAACTCTATCGTCATCCAAGTCAGGTTCGATCGCGCGGCTCTTGTTCCAAAATTCGGTATTTGGCATTTTACTCTTAACGTTATCATCACTGTCCGGTACTGCCAGCGCTTCCTGCGTACCCAGCGCTTCTTCGCGAATTCGCGCCAGATTCGCGTGGTTTACAGTTACAACGGTTCGACTTTTCTCCCTGAAATAATCCTCGACCGCCTTCTCGATGACGATCTCAAGTTCCGCCCCCGTAAGAGCAGGTTCTTTAGAATATCTGTCGCGGACTTTCAGTTCCGCCGTGAGGTGATACTTATACTTCAAGGCTTCCCGCGCGCAGGCTTCAGTTTTTTTGAGTATATAGCCGGCGTAATCTTTGTGACTTGAGTAATATATCGGAAGGTTTGCAGACCAGACGTTATTTTTGCAGTAGTAGCGCTCTTTGCCGGGCATCATCACCTGCCGGTCGGTCTGGCGGCTTCCGCTGTAAAACAGAGCCTGACTAAAGGGGTTCCACGAGCTTCTCCTGCCCATTTTATATATGAACAGTTCATGGAAGCTTTCGCCGCGGTTTGCGCAGAACTCATCGATACGGCTTATTACCGCGCTGAAGATTTCCCTGAAGGTCTGCTCGTTTCCATCTTTGTAAAACCTGGACTGCTTAGCGTTGTACGCAGATATACTGTTCCAGACGTCAAAGCTGTCCTCAGGTTCACACTCGAACGCCATCGCAAGCGAGTAATACTCTTGTAAGCCGTGTTCCTTTACGAAATCTGTGAAACTGTGCGGCAGTTCATAGAATATGTGGTAATCTTTCAGCCACTTTGGCAGATAGTTTTCCAGCGCAAGACCGTACCTGAGAAAGTTATCCCATATCGAGACGAGTTTGTTCAACCCGTCGGCAGGGTCGTCCGCGCCGATCCCCGACAGCAGTTCATACACATACAGGAAAGCATATGATACGGACGTCTGCAGTATCTCGCCGCGCCTGACTTTCGAGCGCCAAGTGAAGTATGTTCGCAACTGGTCGTATCCCATATGCTGATAAAACGGGTAATACATGGAGAACTTCGCGTCGCCCTCGTAATCGTCGGTAAAATCTTCCATGAACTTCGCCTGTTTGTAGAAGAGCTCGGAGTCGTTGCGGGCGAAAGGCCTGTCGGACGCAAGCCTGCGCATATCGTAGAACTTCTCGCGTATAGGGTCGCGCGCTCTTTGCTCGATGGGTTGCGGCGCCGTCGCGACCCTGTCGCGCAGGCTCATGTCACGGTTGCCTGAATAAAACCGCAGCGCCTGAACTGCGGCTGTGCTGCGGCTGTAGTCAGGCTCATATTCAATCTCGGCAAACGAAACGTCCCCGCCTGAGAGCGATTTCGTATATGCGATGTGTTCTTTCCTGTCGTCCATGTATCCCTCAGAGGTCGAATTTAACACCTAATATTGTAATTATATCACATTTTGAGAAAAACGCTATACGCCCAACGAAAAATCCTTGGCCATACAGCGCTTTCCAACGGAACCATCGGTTGCGTATGAGGAAAAAACAGCGCCATGCGTACAACGTAAACGACTATATAGAGTACCACTATGCCAAACGCGGTGATTTTTTCAGCCTGCGCGATCGGTCGGCGACGCCTGAACAGTCCCCGGATAACGGCGTAGGGCAGTATAATAAGCGACAGGGGTATTAGAGGGTGCAAGCTGAAAGCTTCAGTGAAATGACCGCGAAACAGCTCTACGGCGGCGCGCGTCGAACCGCAGCCCGGGCACGGAACGCCGAACAGCGCCTGGAGCCAGCAAAGGGAATCGGTCAGCAGATATAATCCGCCCCACAGCAACAGGCCTGCCGCTGCGGTTAACGCCGCTTTCACACGAGCCCGGTTCACAAAAGCTTTCATAATCTTCGCTTTTCATCTCTTGTTGTCATTGAAAGCGGCGACGCCGCTTTCATACGGGCCCGGTTCATAAAAGCTTTCATAATCTTCGCTTTTCATCGCTGGAAATCAATACCTGAACTGCTGAGCGCCGTCACGTCTGTCCCAAATCTCGTTGAAGGCCGTGCATATCTGGAATATAGCTATCAACGATCCGATGCCGCACAAGATCGTCATCAGGAGCCAGAACATGAAGTTTTCTTTATAGAACGTGCCGTTCTCCTGCGACAGGCGCGACAGGTTCTTGTCGATCGTGTACATCATGTAGTAAGCGACAGGCGGGCAGAAAATGCTGAAGATAAGAAGCCCGGAACTGTTGATGCGCTGCTCGCCGCTGGCTTTGTTTATATCTTCCATGGTCTGGTAGTACCACCAGTACATGTAAATGCCGCATGTGATTATGGACAGCAGGATGACGCTGATTCCCGACCGGCGAACGCCGGTATAGCCGTTATTGTACTGGCCCTGTGGAGGGGGAGGCGCATAGCCCTGCTGCTGCGGCGGCGGGTAAGGCTGCGGCGGCTGAGCGTAGCCTTGCGGGGGAGGCGCGTATCCCTGCGGAGGGGGAGGGGCGTATCCTTGCTGCTGCGGCGGAGGCGCGTTCTCCTGACCCAGGGGCGTGCCGCAGGCAAAGCAAAAGGCGGTCGCGTCTTCATTCGCCTGGTTGCATGATGGGCAGTATTTCATGATCGGATCTCCTTCCTTATTGGCATAAAGCGTGTGCGCGTTTATGTATGTTGTACCCCGGAACATCGGGTATATTATAGCATAGCGCATAAAAAGCGCAAGATTTTTGTGAACAAATTATTAAAATCAATCATACGTTGCCGGTAATATATTTCCCGGGCTGCGAGGCATGGTTTTTGTTGTTTCGGTCAGTACCGGCCTTTTCACCGGTATTCCCTCAACAAAAAAACCATACCTCGCAGCCCTTGATGGACAGATCATGAGTATAATTACCGGTCCGCCAGGCCGAGCCACCATTTTGAACCGGGGGCGTCGCTGCGCTTAAACCCGTTTTCTCTCAGCTCGTTTGCGCGCGCGTCCGCCGCGGCGATCAGCGCGTCGACGCTTCCGTCCCATAAGCGATAATCTGACGGCGAAGTGTCCGGCCTTGTCCACGGACACATCATTATGCACATAAAGCAATTTGTGCCGTCTTCCAGATTCGCGGTGGCGACGACGCATTTTTCGGCGTCGAAAACCCACTTCTCATAACCGTTGTATATCTCCTTCGCGCCCTTTGATATGGCGCCGCCGATACAGTGATTCGCGCATATGCCACAGCGCCCGCAATACTCCTGTAAGCCAAAGTCGATAGGCTTATCAGGCAGCAGCGTCATATTTGTCAACACGGCGGACGACTTGAAATCCGCGCCGAAAAAAGGATTCAGCGCGATACCCATGCGGCAGGCTTCCGCGAGTCCCGCAGCGATTATCAGGGACGGCATCTGATTTTTGCTTTGGCGGAAATCGGAACTTTCGGCCTCAAACCCGAGCGTCTTTATATATGACAACACCGTCTCGGAAATCATCGTCAAATGCATGTATGAACGCTGGGCGGTCGCGTCGACGATCATATCTGCGCCTTCGGTCGCCATCGTCGTCGCGAGATCGTTTCTTTTAAGGAACACGACGGCGTATTTGAATTTGTTTTCATACGGCAATCCGTCGGCGTCGTCCACAAAAAAGCTGGGCGGCGGCGGCGCGCAAATTCCAACTGCGTCAGCGCCCATGAAATATCCAAGCGCCTTGATGTTTCTGCTTAAAACCGCCGGGTCGTCCGGTATGTCGAGTTTAGGCAGCGGCTTGACGCCCGATCCGTCCGGCAGAGTTCCGGGGACGGAGGGAGGCGTGTTGGATATTCTGGAACGAACCTCAGAAATCACGGGGCCGAGAGGATACCGGTAAATAAATCCCTTCGACTTCTCCGCCATTTCCGGTCCCAGCGCGCCGTTTCCCACCCGGACGGACGCGTTGTCCGACCGCAGACGGCGCTCGACGGGCCCGGGAATATCAACAGTAGGTTTGTCCACGCGTTTCAGCAAATGATCCGGATAAGGGCCAAGCTGCCTGTTGTCTTTTAGTATCGCGTGTTTGTTGTAATCCGTCATAGCTATATTCAACCTCTTTTCATTGATCTCATTAGCAGGTACATGATCGCTTTTTGCGCGTGCAAGCGGTTTTCCGCCTCGTCAAAAATCTCCGCGGCATGCGCTTCGAACACTTCTTCCGTTATTTCCTCGCCCTTATGCGCCGGCAGGCAGTGCTGGATCATGCAGCCGGGTTTCGCAAGCGCCATTATGGCGTCGTTCACCTGATACCCGAGAAACGCCTTTTGGCGCTTTGCGGTCTCAGCCTCCTGCCCCATAGACGCCCAGACGTCCGTGAAAATAACGTCCGCGCCGGCGGCGGCAGTTTCCGGCTTATCAGTGAGCTCAAATCCGCAATCGGCGATCGTCGCGGCGAAACTCAGAACTTTTTCGTCAGGAAGATACCCTTCCGGGCACGCGACCGATACGTCCATGCCGCATTTCAGGCAGCCGACTATCATGGAGTTTGCCACATTGTTACCGTCGCCGATAAAGCAGGCCTTCAGCCCGTCGAGCTTTCCTTTATACTCGCGTATCGTCATTAGATCGGACAAGACCTGGCATGGATGGGCAAAGTCTGTGAGTCCGTTTATCACCGGTATCGTCGAAAACCGCGCCAGTTCCTCGACTTCCTCCTGCTCGAACGTGCGTATCATTATACAGTCGCAGTAACGGCTGAGTACGCGCGCCGTGTCCTTGACCGGCTCGCCGCGCCCCAGCTGGCTGTCGGCGCTTGACAGGAATATTCCCTGCCCGCCGAGCTGAAAAATGCCTGTTTCAAAAGAGACACGCGTGCGCGTTGAGTTTTTGGCGAATATCATCGCGAGAGTTTTCCCCGCCGGGAAATCATGTTTCCTGCCCGCTTTCCACTCGGCTTTCAGATTGTCAGCCGTATCGAGTATCAGCAGTATGTCGTCGCTTGAAAGATCGAGCAGCTTTAACAGATCTTTTTTCATATCTCCTCCAATCCGTCCGCCTTCGGCGGACACCTCATAATAGTTTGGAAAGAACCTGCTTCAGTATTTCCAGGCCCTTATCGATTTCTTCGTATGTGATCGTCAGCGGCGGCAGCATCCTCAGCGCGTCGGCGCCGGCGGTAAGTATGAGCAGCCCTTTTTCGACGCAGGCCTGCGCCGCTTCTTTCGGGGCGGCGCTCCTGAGCGACACTCCTATCATGAGGCCCTTTCCGCGTATCTCCCCGACCGACGGCAGCCCCCAACCCTCTATGGCTTCCATTATGTACGCGCCCTTCTTCGTCACACCGGAAAGCGCCGCTTCATCAAGCTGGTTCAATACCTCCAACGCGCCGGCGGCCGCAACGGGATTGCCGCCGAACGTAGTGGCGTGCGTACCGGGCGTTAAGACCGCGGAACACTTGTCGTTTGCCATAAAGCCGCCCATCGGCAGACCGCCCGCTATGCCTTTGGCAAAGCTGACGACGTCGGGCTTGATCCCGTATTGCTGGAAAGCGAACAGCGTCCCCGTCCTTCCGACGCCTGTCTGCACCTCGTCGACCAGCAGCAGCAAGTCTCGTTCGGCGCACAGTTTGGCGACGGCGTTGACATAGTCGCGGTCAAGCGGCAATACGCCGCCTTCACCCTGGATCAGTTCAACGAGAACCGCGCATATCCCGTCTATAGATATTACCGGTTTCAGCGCGGAAGTGCCGTAGACGCCGCCTTCCGCAGCGGCGCCGGGCTCCACCAGGGCTTTCAGGGCCTTTATGTCGTTTGCGGGCGCGTGAAGGAACCCTTCGGTGAACGGAAAGAAATAGTTGTGGAACGATTCCTGCCCCGTCGCTGCCAGCGTTGTAATCGTCCTGCCGTGAAAGCTCTGCTTGAGGCTGACGATCGTGCTTCTGCCTCTACCGTACTTGTCGAATGAGTACTTGCGCGCGAGTTTTATCATACCCTCGTTTGCTTCTCCTCCCGCGTTTGAGAAAAAGACGTTTTTCATGCCCGTTCGCGATGTGAGCTCCCGCGCCAGCTTTGCGTACGGTTCGGTGTAATACAGATTTGAAACGTGCTAAAGTTTTTGGGCCTGCGCGTATATCGCGTCCGCCCATTTCTTATTGCCGTACCCAACTGAATTTACTCCAATGCCGCTTGTGAAGTCTATGTATTCTTTACCCTCCGGGCTGTAGAGCGTCGCGCCTTCTCCGCGTTCTATCGCGGCGTCAAACCGCCCGTATGTCTGCATGACGCTCTGCGCGTCGATAGCTTTTATTTCATCTGTAGTCATAATTGGAGCCTCCCTATTTTCGCCGCTAGGCGAAATTCATTTAATTCGTTTTTTGCGGAATTCACGTCCGTGAAAAACACCCCGGACGAGCGTAGGCGCGAGTCCGCGCTTGGGTGCAAGCGTGAGGGGGGGGTATCGAGCCGCTTGCGGATCGTATCCAGGGGGGACCAGTCCCCCCTGGAGCACTAGTATATCATTGTTCCCGCGCCTTCGTCGGTGAGCATTTCTATCAGTATAGAGTGCGGTATGCGGCCGTCGAGTATGTGCGTCCGCCGCACGCCGCCGGCTACCGCCGCGGCGCAGCATTCGACTTTCGGGATCATTCCTCCCGCGACTATGTTTTGGGTCCTCAACCCCTCGATCTCCCGCGACCTTATCTGTTTAATGAGAGTGTCTTCATTGTCCTTCTCGCGCAGGACTCCGCGTGTGTTCGTCAGGAGTATCAGCTTTTCCGCGCCAAGCGCTATGGCGAGCTGCGCCGCCGCTGTATCGGCGTTTACGTTATACGGCGTATCGTCGTCGACGCCGAACGCTACGGTCGCGATTACCGGGATGTGGCCGTCGTTTATTGCCTGTAAGACGACCCCGGGGTTCACACCGGTAATTTCGCCGACATAGCCGTAATCCTCTCCCCCGGCGCCGGTCATTTTCCGGGCTTCAAACAGCTTGCCGTCGAGCCCGCAAAGCCCGATGGCGCTCCCGCCTTTCCGGACGATCGTCGAGACCAGATCCTTGTTGACCTTTCCGCACAGGACGCTTTGAACTACTTCCATCGTTTCGCCGTCTGTGTAGCGCAAGCCGTTAACAAACCTTGATTCCATGCCCAGTCGGTCAAGAGTATCGTTTATTTCCGGGCCGCCGCCGTGAACAAGCACGGCGTGTATGCCGACAAGCTGCAGCAGTATTATGTCCTCTATCACCGCGCCGAACAATTCCGGGCTGATCATCGCGTTGCCGCCGTATTTAATGACGACGACTTTGCCGGTGAATTCCTGTATATACGGCAGGGCCTCTATCAGTGTCTGCGCGCGCTCAAGATTATTGTTCACTGGTTATTGCCTCCATTTGCAGTGGAATCACATTTTACATTCCTATGTCCTGTAATCTCCGTTGATTTTTATATAGTCGTATGTTATATCGCAGCCCCAGCAGGCGCAGACCGCTTCTCCGGCGTCCATGCGTATGTCTATTGTTATGTCGCGCTCGCTCAGTATTCTCTTTGCCTGCTCCTCGTCGAAGCGCAGCCCGCGTCCTTTTTCACAGACCTCTATCCGGCCGGCGCTTGACTCGAACGCTATACCGACTCTGTCAGGGTCGAACGCGACGCCCGAATATCCCATCGCGCACAGCACGCGCCCCCAGTTGGCGTCTGCGCCGAATATCGCGGCCTTTGTGAGCGTCGACGATATTACGGACTTTGACAGTTCCTCAGCCTCCGCCTCGCTCCCGGCGCCGCTGACGCGGCAGGTAATAAGGTGGGTCGCGCCCTCGCCGTCGGCCGCCATCATTATCGCAAGATCCACGCAAAGCGCGCCCAGCGCTCCGGCGAAAGCGTCGTAATCCGAGCCGGGGCCGGTAATCTCATCGTTGCCCGCCATACCGTTTGCCAGCAGGCTGAGCATATCGTTTGTTGATGTGTCGCCGTCGACGGAAACCCTGTTGAAGCTTATCCTGGCGGCGTCAACGAGCGCGTTTTGCATCATCCCGGAATCAATAGCGCAGTCGGTGGTCAAAAACGCGAGCATCGTGCCCATGTTAGGGTGGATCATTCCGCTGCCTTTTGCTATCCCGCCGATCCTGGCCGTCTTTCCGCCCACGTCGAATTCAACCGCGCATTGCTTCATTGCGAGATCGGTCGTCATTATGGCGGCGGCCGCGTCTTCCGAGCCGTTGTATGAAAGCCTGCCCGCGAGTTCCTCAGCGCCTCTCTCGACTACCTCGACCGGGAGCGTCTGCCCGATGACTCCGGTCGAAGCCACTATCACGTCATTCTCGGAAAGCCCCAGCGCCGCCGCGACGGCGCGGCACATGCGCGCGGCGTTTTCCTCGCCCTGCGGCGCGCAGGCGTTCGCGTTTCCGCTGTTCGCTACTACCGCCCTTGCGCGCCCGTCTTTGAGGTGCTCTTTTGTCACAAGTATAGGCGCGGCTTTAACCACGTTTTTCGTGTAAACCGCGGCAGCGGCGCACTCGCGATCCGCAGCAATCAGCGCGAGGTCCTTTTTATCCGTATTATTGGTTTTGACGCCGACGTGGATGCCCGACGCCCGAAACCCCCTGGCGGCGCATACGCCGCCCTCAATAAATCTCATGGTGAAGTTACCTGCCTTTTAATATAGTTCTTCTTCGCTTTCTGTTAACGAGGATTCTATCTCCACGCCTTTATCTTCGCTCATGCCCAGCATGACGTTCATATTTTGCACAGCCGCGCCTGAAGCGCCTTTTCCGAGATTGTCAAATCTCGCGGTCAGGATCGTCAAACGGAGATTTCCGCTTACGGTTATCTCCAGGGAGTTCGTGCATACGCCCCAGTTGCTCTCGAGCATCCCGCTCCCCAGTCCGGGCGCCACCGTCACATAACGCTCTCCCCCGTAATATCCCGACAGCTTTTCCAGAATATCCTCAGCCGCGGGTTTTCCGATGAGTAAATCGTTGTGCAGCATCACTGTGACCGCTATTCCGCTGTAGTAATCGTCGACGACCGGGCAGAAGACCGGCGGCCGGGAGAGGCCCGTTACATATATCATTTCAGGCAGATGCTTATGCAGCAGATCGAGCCCGTACAGCCTCGGAGCGTACATGTCTGGCGACGGTTCGCCTTCGTATTCCGCAATCATCGTCTTTCCTCCGCCTGAATAGCCCGTCAGCGAGAAACACGTAAGAGGGTAGTCGGGCTGCAGGACGCCAAGCTTAATGAGGGGATATACGATCGCGATGAAACCGGTCGCGTGACAGCCGGGGTTTGCCACTCTTTTTGCGTCCCGTATATTTGCCCTGTGCTCCGGCGACAACTCCGGAAACCCGTAGGCCCAGCCGGCGTTCGTCCTGTGCGCGGTCGACGCGTCTATTACGCGAGTCGCGTCGTTCTCGATAAGAGATACGGATTCGCGCGCGGCGTCGTCCGGCAGGCACAAAAATACAACATCCGCTTTGTTTATCAGCTTTTTGCGCGCCGTAACGTCTTTGCGCTTTCTATCGTCTATCGGCAGCAGTTCTATATCGTCCCTGCCGCTCAGGCGTTCATATATTTGCAGCCCGGTCGTTCCTTCGCGGCCGTCGATAAATATTTTCGGTTTCATGTCGTCCGGACCTCCCGGTCGCGTATTTTTCTTGGCTCTTTCAGGGAGCGCCCGAAAGAGTTTAGCGTCGCGCGCGCCGTTTCGTAAACTGTTTCATACTCTCGATCTGCGCCTTCACCGACTCCGGCGCCGGTCCGCCCGGCACGCTTCGTCGCTTCACGCATTCTTCGAGGGCGATCACGGCGTATACGTCTTCACCGAACAGTTCAGAGTGTTCTCTATACTCTGATATGTCAAGCGTTTCCAGTGTTTTCCCGTTTGCGATACAATAGTTGACGAGATTACCGGTTATCATATAAGCGTCGCGGAAGGGAGTTCCTTTTTTTGCGAGATAATCGGCGCAGTCGGTAGCGTTGATGAACCCGCCGGCGGCGGCCCGCCGCATAATATCAGGCTTTATTTTCATAGACGCCAGCATGGCCGTGAACACGGGCAGGCATATTTTTACCGTATCTACCGCGTCGAATACCTGTTCCTTGTCCTCTTGCATGTCCTTATTGTACGCCAGCGGCAGCGCCTTCATTACGGTCAGCAATCCGATAAGGCTGCCAAAGACCCTTCCTGTTTTTCCGCGCACGAGTTCCGCGACGTCCGGGTTTTTCTTCTGCGGCATGATCGACGAACCCGTGCTGTACGCGTCGGACAGCTCGATAAACCCGAACTCCCATGAGCACCACAGAATGATCTCCTCCGCGAGCCTTGAAAGATGCGTCATCAGGATAGACAGGCACGACAGTAATTCAATCGCGTAGTCCCTGTCCGATACGCCGTCAATGCTATTTTCCGTAAGCCTGGAGAAGCCAAGCTCCGCGGCGACCATGTTCCGGTCGATAGGGTATGTAGTGCCCGTCAGCGCGCCGCTTCCGAGCGGCATTTCGTCCATGCGGTCAAAGCAGTCTTCCAGCCTTGTCACGTCCCTGCGGAGCATACACGCATAGGCGAGCATGTAGTGCGCCAGCGTCGTCGGCTGCGCCCGCTGCATGTGCGTGTACGCGGGCATGACGGCGCCGACGTTGTTTTCCGCAATCTCTGTCAGCGCGGTGATGAGCGCCAGTTCCATTGCCATTATATCCGCGATCTCTTTTTTCAGGTACATACGGAAATCCAGCGCGACCTGGTCGTTTCTGCTCCGCGCCGTATGAAGACGCTTGCCCGCGTCTCCAATGCGCCGTGTCAGTTCGGCTTCGACGCACGTGTGGATATCTTCATCCGTCGTTTTAAACTCGATTTTGCCTTCTTCCATGTCCGCAAGGATCCCGCCCAGCGCCGCGATGATCGACGCGGCGTCGTCTTTTTCGATGACGCCTCGCGCGCCAAGCATTCCGGCGTGAGCAATCGAACCTTGTATATCCTCACGGAACATCCTGCTGTCGAAAGCTATCGACGAGTTGATTTCATCGACGATGGAGTCTGTATCGGCGTTAAGCCGCCCTGACCATAATTTCATTTTACATTCCCGTTTCCAAGTATTCTGCGGCGTCTGTTCAAGGATGCCGCGCCGCGCCCGTCATGCGTTCCCGTTTCTCGTCTCGTCGAGCAGCGCTTTTACTTTAACAGGCAGTCCGAACAGGTTGATGAAACCCTCGGACTCGCGCTGGTCGTAGTCGCTTTCACCGAACGACGCGAGTTCTTCGCTGTACAGGCTGTAGTCGCTCCACACGCCGGCGTTTACGATGTTGCCTTTGTAAAGTTTCAGTCGCGCCTTGCCCGTGACAGTCTCCTGCGTCTTGTCCACGAACGCCGAGAGAGCTTCGCGCAGCGGGGTGAACCATTGCCCGTTGTAGACGAGTTCCGCGAATTTCAGCGCCAGGCCGCTCTTCATATGCGACGTCTCTTTATCGAGGCATATCGTTTCCAGTACTTCGTGCGCGTGGTAAAGTATCGTGCCGCCCGGCGTCTCGTATATGCCCCTGCTCTTCATGCCGACGAGGCGGTTCTCAACTATATCGAGCAGCCCAACGCCGTTGCGCCCTCCCAGCTTATTGAGCATCTTGATTATCATCGCCGGGCTCATCTTTATGCCGTCGATCGCCGTGGGTGTCCCCTGTTCAAACTCGATTTCGACATATTCGGGCTTGTCCGGCGCCTGTTCCGGCGAGACGCCCATTTCAAGGAAGCCTTCTTTGCCGTAGAGCGGCTCGTTGCCGGGGTTTTCCAGATCGAGGCCCTCGTGCGACAGATGCCAGAGGTTCTTGTCTTTAGAGTAATTCGTTTCGCGGTTTATCTTCAGAGGTATGCCGCGCGCTTCGGCGTAGTCGATCTCGTCGTCGCGGCTTTTCAGGTCCCACTCCCGCCAGGGGGCGATGATTTTCATGCGCGGCGCGAAAGCCTTTATCGCAAGCTCAAAACGCACCTGATCGTTGCCTTTGCCCGTACATCCGTGCGCTATCGCGTCGGCGCCTTCGCGCAGCGCGATCTCGACGACGCGTTTGGCGAGGACCGGGCGGGCGAACGACGTGCCGAGAAGGTAGTTTTCATATTTCGCCCCGGCTTTCATAGTCGGGATGATGAAGTCATTGACGAACTCGTCCGTAAGGTCCTCGATAAAAAGCTTTGACGCGCCTGTTTTGAGCGCCTTTTCCTCAAGTCCTTCGAGTTCCGAACCCTGGCCGACGTCCCCCGAGACAGCGATCACCTCGCAGCCGCCGTAGTTCTCCTTGAGCCACGGGATAATGATCGAGGTATCCAATCCTCCGGAATACGCCAGTACCACTTTCTTTATATCGCCTTTGGCGATTTCGCCTTTGGCGCTGCTCATATAATCGCTCTTTGCGCCGTTATTCGCGCCGCTTGTTGCGCTGCTCTTCATGTCGCTCAAAATATGCTCCTCCATTATCGTCATATTCATAGGAGCGAGTATATCAGAGTATGAATTAATATGCAATACTTATTTTGCAGAATATTTAACAAAATAGGTTGGAGTTTACAGTAATAGTTTGGCAAACACGAATAAAGCAGTGCTGCGGCCCGGCGGGGACGTGTAGAAAATATGAATAATATACGATATATAGTGCATAATATTCAGTATTGAGGCGTCGTCACGGATGCTAATGCGAGCTGCGCAGAGCGAGTTGGTATGCTCCGGCGACGCTCGGCCTTTCGTGTGACTTTCCTGTGACAAAGAGGGTCTATAATGTGTAAACGAACGCTCTGTGTCCAATATTTGACATTTCAGACAAAATACTGTATGATGGTCGCGTGAACTGTTGTGCATTTTTTCATGAATCGGCGAAAACGCCGACCAGCGGCGAAAACGCCGACCAGCGGCGAAAACGCCGACCAGCGGCGAAAACGCCGAAGTGAATCTGTTTTATAAGGCGGGAGTGGCATATGAGTAAAGAAAAAAGGGAAGCGCTGAAGATAATCCTCGGGGTTGCCGTCTCTTTTATGCTTGTCCTGGGAGTGCTGGGGATAAGCGTCCACGGCGACTCTCTTGACGATTACAGCGTCATGAACGGAACAGACCGGACGTTGATCGTCCCCTCCTCACTGAGGGCCGGCGAAATATGGACCGGTAAATCTGTCGTCCACAATACCGGAAGCGACGGGGAGCCGGACGGAACGATCACAGTCACGCTTTACGCGTGGGGCACAAGGTTTACCGACGAGTCTGACGCTCTTCAAAATCCGCTTGGCGGAAACGGGTGCGTCACGATGACCGACGATCTTGGCGAATTTCAGGTGAGGGGCGTCCTTCCGGAGGGACTTACGTATGATGGCGACGTTATAACATGGCTGATCGCCCAGGAATCGTTTCTGGATTCCGGCTTACCGTCATCCGTCAGCTACGTTCTGGAGCTCAAGGACACCGCGGACAACTTGAAAGTCAACTACTGGTACGCTACAGGCACGGCGGTTGCCAAGTTCACGCCGGCCGAAGGCAACACGATGTATTGGACGAAGGAAGAAACCGTCGAAAACGCGTTTACGATGAGCATGAACTGGAACAACGGCAAAGGCCTTAACAGCGGGACTATCACGGATAACATTATCGGCGTAACGATCAGCTTTGGCAAAAACTCCAGCCCGGAGTTTGAAAACGCTTACACCGGCGTCAATAATAACAACTCTCCGCACTGGGACAATAACGCCACCGTTCAGGGCAGGGCATACAGATGGCATCTCGAATGGGATAAGACAAATGATATAAAGTCATACTTTTTTACCGTCGGCGGGCTGGGCGCGCTGCAGCTCCAAACCGGAGGAAGAGAGATAGACATTGTCTATGAAGTGATTTTTCCGAATCCGGGGGGAAACAATAGCGACCCGGGCGGAAGGACGCTGCGAAGCGACGAATTTTTCCACAGGTCGTTCGAAGCCGGCGATCCCGATAAGCGTTTTACTTGGGACGGGGAGGAGATAGTCGTCAAACTCGACGTATACGGCGAGATAAAACTGGACGACGGGCTGGCTCACGCGGGCAGCCTTACTGTAATAAAAGAGTTAGAGGGATGGTATTTCATCGACTGGGGCGTAAGTGACAATACGCTGTTCACGGCTGTTGTAAAGGACGGAGAAGGTAATTACCTGACGTTTGAGGCTGCGGAGGGCGAGACGCCGAACCTGTATGTTTATACAGGCGTCACACGCTCGGCAGCAATCGGAAGCAGGCTTTCCTTCTCCGTCGCCGCCCCCGCAACGATAGAAGGCATCCCGGACGGAACTGTGTGCGCAGTAGAGGAAATCCTCGCGACGCAAAATAATCTCATCACGGTTTCAATCACCGGCAACGGCGCCCTTATAACCGACGGTCAGATATCTGAAGTCACGGTGACAAACGCCTATGAGCACGGACTGGGGCGGCTTGAGGTTTGGAAACTTTACGACGGTTTCCCGTCCGACTGGGGCATAGACGACTCCACTGTGTTCCACGTGAAAATATGGGACGTCGATTATGGGAACTATCTGCTGTTCAAGACTGTCCCGGAAGCGGACGGCAGCTACCGGTGCGTAGGCAACACTGAAATGGGGCTGAGCGAATCATATTACGGCGCGACGACGGCGGAGCTGCCGTTCGGCGTGGGCAGGCCGGTCACGCTGTCCAACCTCTGGACATGGGGGAGATACGAGGTTCGTGAAGTCGGCGCCGAGGCATTGGGCGATATGAGTAATTATGCGGTACCGGGTGACTATTGGAAAGACTATCACTGGCAGGTAGCGTATTCCGCGAACAATGGGACGCATGAGCTTCTGTTTAACGAGACCCAGGTCGTGACGGTGACGAACCGCTATAAGCACGGCGTTGGCAACGTTGCTATATATAAAGTGCTTGCGGGTTATCCCGAGCATTGGGGAGTAGACGACGACACCGTGTTTTACGCCAGGATAGCGGATATAGCGGACGAACGCTATCCGAATTATCTCTGGTTTAAAACAGAACCGGAAACGGACGGCAGCTACTGGTGCGTAGGCAACGACGCGTTCGGGCTGAGCGAAGAGTACGACGGCGCCTATACGGATACTGTTCCCTTCAGCGTTAATCAACCGATCGTGCTTTCCAATCTGTGGGCGGAAGACTCCCGTTACCATGTCGTGGAGACGCTGACAACCGGAAGCTATGATTTGAGCACGGATTACTCGTATAACGATTTTATTGTTCCAATAAACGATACTCAGATTGTAACTGTGACGAATACTTTCGTACGCGGGTACACTCCCGGCGACGACGACGCGCCCGGCGTCGGGAATCTGGTCATCCGCAAGGAGCTTGACGCAAGCGCGTTCCACGCGGATTTCGACATCGACGCCGACACTGTGTTTTTCGCTAAAGTGTGGGACGATACGCACGGCAACTATCTGATTTTCAGCCCGACGCCGCAGGCGGACGGCAGTTACAGATGCATCGGCCATCTTGCGTGCGGCGACCCTGATTGCGAAAACACTGACAGCGGCGACGCGCATTACAGCGAAGACTCCGGAGAATACATTACCGATATACCTTTCAGTGTGAGACACAGCGCCGTTATATCTAATCTGTGGACAGTTGGCCACTTCTACAGAGTTGAGGAACTCGATAGCATAAACGCCGAGTATGCCGGATTTTTCGTGCCGACATACTCCCCCGCGGGAGGTATAGTCGGTGATAATGAAGTGCTGTATATTACTATCACCAACACGTTCAGGCACGGCGCGGGAGATCTGGAGATAAGTAAAGAACTTGAAGGCGACGCGTCTTATTATGAGGTCGACGGTACTACGGTGTTTTGGGCTAAGGTTTACGACGTCTCGGCCGGGAATTACCTGTTGTTCAGGAGCGTTCCGGAGGCTGACGGCAGCTATCGGTGCATCGGCAACGAGGTCGACGGGCTCAGCGAGCCATACGAGGGTGAAGCTGTGCCGGTTATCCCGTTCAGCAAAGACTCTCATGTAATCCTGACAAATCTGTGGCCGGGCCGCGAATACAGGGTCGAAGAGGTCGGCGAGGAGGATATCGACGTCAGCTACTCAGCAAGCGCCGGGTCGCTCCGGCATGAAGGGCTGTTGAGTATAACGGTCACAAACTCATATGGCGAAGGTCCGGACTCCGATCCTGCCGGCGACAACGATGACGACGACGATGATGACGACGGCGGCGGATACGGCGGCGGCGATGTGGACGATGATGATAACGACGACGGCGATGACGATGATGGTGACGATGGCAACGGCGGATACGGCGGCGGCGATGTGGACGATGATGACGACGACGGCGATGACGATGACAATGATGGTGACGGCGGTAATGGCGGCGGCAGCGGTGGCGGTGGCGGCAACCCGGGAAGAATCAATCCCGGCAGAGGCGGCAGCGGCAGCGGGAACAACAACAACGATAATGATAATGACAACGACAATGACAACGACAATGACAATGACAACGACTATGATGATGACGATAACGACGACGGCCTGGGCGGTGGCGATAATGGCAACAGAGGAAACGGCGGCGACGGATTCGGCGGCGGATACGGCGGCGGCGAAGAAGAACGCGGCGATGGTATCGCTGATGGGTTCAATGCTGCCACCAACACACCGCAGCAGTCTGTCGGGAACAGAAACAGAGAGGCTCCGCCGGTTCCCGCAAACTCCTCCCATTCGTTAACAATGGACGAAAACGGCGACTATCTCGAGATTGACGAGTTCGGCATGCCGATGGGTATTTGGCATTGGGATGAAGATATCGAAGAGTGGATATTCGACGAGTTCCCGCCGCTGGGAGAAATACCTCAAACCGGCGCTGACGGCAGTTTCAGCTTCACGCTGCTGGTGTTCGGGCTCTTCCTGCTTGGTACCGGGATGCAGATAAGGCCGAAACGCAAAAGCAAGAGATAACGTTTAGTGAGACTTGAGACAACATGCAGTATACCTATTGACTGCACAGCGTTTTGATCCAATGAGTTAATAAAGGACAACACAAAACCGCCGGTCGCAGCGCCGGCGGTTTTGCTATTGGCGGGGTCAGTAACCGCATCTTTTGCAATACTCTCTTCTCATACGCGCCTTCGCGCAACAGTGACCGTTTCCCGGCAATCGGCGAATCACGCGGGCGCGGACAGGCTACGTGCTCGTAAAAAACCTGGACTTGTGTTATTACTCTGTTGCAATTTTATCATACATGTGTAAAATGGAACAGGTCTAAGACATAGGATTGAGGTCAGCGTGGGAAAATTTACAGGTATGTTGAGAGTTGGCGCGTATCCGCCGTTTCTTCATCCAAACTCGTGCCTGCTATGTCGGAACGGAGGTTGATATGAAGAAAAACCGGACTGTTGGATTTATCATTATTTCGGCGATATATGCCGCCGCCGCGCTTATCGGCGTTGCTGTTTTCTCGGCATTTCCGAACGCGAGTATTTATTGGAGAATCCTGGCAGGCGATATCGCCGCGACCGTGTTTGTTTATATAACCGGCGTCGTCTTTCAAAACGCGTCCGTATACGACCCGTATTGGAGCGCAGCGCCCATAGTGATATTCACCGGGCTTGCGTTCATGACCGGTTCTCTTGAACCCGGCGCGGCGCTCCTCCTCATCGCGGTGTGGTACTGGGGAGTCCGCCTCACAAGCAACTGGGCGCGCACATTCAAAAACCTCGCAACACAGGACTGGCGTTATGACGGATTTAAAGATAAGTACCCGCGCGCCTTTCAGATCATCAGCTTTTTCGGGATCAATCTCTTCCCGACGGCCGTGGTATACCTTTGCCTGCTGCCGGGAGTGGCATATATGAAAGAAAGCGTATGTAATATCGCGACGCTTTCAGGTTTTACGATATGCATACTCGCGGCGACGCTTCAACTGATCGCCGATATGCAGATGCACCGGTTCAGACGCGAAAACACCGGAAGCAAGCCGCTCATCCGCGAGGGGTTGTGGAAGCGCTCGCGGCACCCGAATTATCTCGGTGAAATAATGATGTGGTGGGGCGTATACGTTATCATGCTTTCATCGGCGCCGCGTATGTGGTACTTAGTTATAGGCCCGTTGGTCAATACGCTCATGTTCCTGTTTATAAGCATCCCGATGGCGGACGCCCGCAACCGCAGAGAGCGCCCCGGTTTTGACGAGTACGTCGCTGAAACAAACAGCCTCCTGCCTTTCAAGATATGGCGGTAATGGTGCTGTGTAAGTCTCTTCTAAGATACACTTTGTCTTTCAGCAGCACGCCTTCTTCGATCATCGGGCGATCGTAATGGGTTGTGAAATAATCCGCCACCCTGTGTGTCACAACGAAACCGCATTTCCTATAAAATGTCAGTACTCCCGGCACGTCTCCCGTGCCGAGAACGATGCTGTCGAAGCGGTCCTTGTAATTCTCCGCGACATAGTCAAGCAGCGCGCGCGCATAACCCTGACGCCGGCAGCGTTCCACTGTAGCTATGTTTTGCACTTCCAGTACGCCCGAGCCTTCGTCCGTAATCACGCATACACATTTCAAATCGCCGTCGTACATAGCAAAGAGCTCGCCGCGGTCAAGATATTTGGCAATAGCGCTTTCCTGCTCGTCGCCTTCAAGCAGCAGTGGAAGATAATCCAGTTTGTTTTCACTAATAATCTTTATCATAATCACCTTATCATCAACCGTTCGATAGCTCCGAGTATTAATAAGTGGAGCGGATAGAACAGGTAAAACGCCCATTTATGGACAGGATTGCCGCTGCCTTTTTCTCCATTATATAGCCACAGCAGAGGAATTACCAGAAAAACTCCGATTTGCCAGATTTCGCCGTTGCTGATAATGAAAGGAATACAGGACGCAACCTCGACAGCGGCCAATATGCCGAACGCGAGAAACCTTTTACGCTTGTCTTCTCTGAATACGTAAAAGCACAGTATCCATAAAGGCGCAATAATCATCCAGTCTCCAAAATATGACAGAGCGCAAAGCAAACCGACGGTGATCCACTTAACTGGTTTGCTTGTTATTTTATCAAACGCCAGAAGAACAAGGAACCCGATGAAAAACGTAAAGATCACGTTCCACTCTGTCAGAAGACTAATCACACTAAATGTCCTGTTGTGGAAAAAGAAGTAGGCAAACTGTGAAATGAGAGCGAACATCCCCAGCCTCATCCCGTACTTATACTTTGACCGGGTATAATAGTATCCTTCCGCAACAAAGAAACACATGGTTGCGCCGGTAAGCCGCCCGATGAGGCGCATAATAAAGTACGCGGCCGGGTAATCCGTCATAAACAGTTCCGCAACATGGTCTGACAGCATCGCGGCAATGGCGATGTATTTCAAGATATTTCTGTTGAGTGACGGCATGTTTGTTTTCATGTATAGATCGATTCCCTCCATGATGGTACACAGGCATATTATTGATCAGCAGACGCGATTTGCCAAATTACCTCAATAAATCGTCCGGGTTCTTCCATTAGAACATCCACCTTTCCGAACATGCCGGCAGAGTATCATTCCTATATGAAACCGGAATTTGGCATAGATTATAAAATGATGAAAATATTCTGTACTTCCTTTGTTCAATCAAATCATGAGTTGGTTAATGATAAGCCACGATAAGTTAAGGTATCTATGTGCTACTCATATTTAGCTTGACTTGTTTGCGCAAATGCGTTACTTTCTTTAGCAATGAAAAGCAGAACACCGTTTGCCGCAACGCCACATAGGAGTGAATGCAAATGAATCATATGCGAAAATATATAGCAGCGCTGCTTATAATTACTGTCGCGGCTGGCGCTGTGAGCTGCGGCGCGCCGGGCCGCGCGGGCGGCAGTCGCGCGCCCCATGAGATGACCGCGAGATCGCTGATGGACGATATAGAGCCCAACGACGTTACCGGTATCAGAACAGACGAACGCTTCATCGAAAACATGATGAATCTGTCGTTCGATTTATTCAGAGGGAGTATGGAGGATATGGAGGATAAAGCCAACATACTCATATCGCCGATGTCGGTCATCCTCGCGCTCGCGATGACTGCAAACGGCGCGGTCAGCGAAACGTTGGCTCAGATGCAGGCGCTGCTCGGCGGCGGTATCCCGCTCGATGAGCTCAATGAGTATTTGTACAGCTATACCGCAAAGATCGAGAACACCGACAAAGTAAAACTTCACATAGCAAACTCGATCTGGTTTAAAGAGAGTCTGCATGTGAATCAGGGCTTCCTGCAGACAAACGCGGATTTCTATGACGCAGCGGCCTACAGTTCGGCTTTCGACGCCCGGACAGAGCAGGATATAAACAACTGGGTGAGTGATAATACGGACGGAATGATAGAGCGTATACTCGGCGACGACGAGATTGGTGATTATTGTATGATCCTTCTGAACGCCGTCGCGTTCGACGCGGAGTGGCAGAGCGTATACTTCACCGAGAATGTCAGGCGCGGTGTTTTTACAGACGTCAACGCCGCAGAGGCGGACGCGGACTTTATGCATTCAAACGAGCGCAGATATCTAGACGACGGCATGGCGACAGGCTTCATAAAACCGTATGCCGGCAGGTACAGCTTCGCGGCGCTGCTCCCGAACGAGGGGGTATCTATAGAGAGCTATATCGAGTCGCTCACCGGCACGGGTTTTCTTGAAACGCTGTGCAATGCGGAGTACGCAAATGTTTCAGCATATATCCCCAAGTTTGAGTATGAGTTTGAGATTGTAATGAATGATCTGCTGAAGGAGCTTGGTATTCCCGACGCTTTTGATAATGAAAGGGCGGATTTCAGCGGAATAACAGAGACGCGGATTTGGATAGAAAAAGTCTTCCATAAGACGTTCATCTCCGTCAATGAGCTCGGTACGCAGGCGGGCGCGGCGTCAATGGTCGCAATGGCGTCCAGCAGGCCGCCCGATGATATCATAGTTATCAGGCTTGACAGGCCTTTCGTATACGCGATAATAGACGACGCGACCAACCTGCCGGTATTCATCGGGGCAGTCTTGACGATGTGATTTTGAGGTGCTTCAGTTCAGAGGCCGACCCGTTTGCAGAGCTGCGTGGCATGGTTTTTGTTGTTCGCGAACCTTTGGTTCGCTGGTCAGCTACCGGCCTTTTCACCGGTATTCCCTCAACAAAAAAACCATACCACGCAGCCCTTGATGGGCAACAGTAACCTTTGATGTGATTTTGATTTCCACTTTCCCCGCGCGCTTACGTTGCACTTTCGGCGGATATAGGGTAAAATGCTCGTGATCGTTATCAAACTCTCTTCGCAGAGCGTCGCTTCGCAAAGCGTCCATAGCGCCGTTCAGGCGTATCGCGACGCTCGGAGAAAAATAAAGGACATATTACTGTATGCGCATAGGTATTGATATTGGAAGTACCACCGTAAAGACGGTCGTGCTTTCGGATGCGGGCGAGGTGCTGTTCCACGCTTATGAGCGCCACTTCTCTAAGGTGCGTGAAAAAAGCGCTGAGCAGCTTAGGCAGGCTCAATGGCTGTTTTCGGACGGACAGCTTGCAGCGCCTGCTATCACAGGCTCCGCCGGGCTGGGCGTCGCCAAGGCGTCCGGCCTGCCGTTCGTGCAGGAGGTGTACGCGACCGCCGCCGTCGTTCGCGACCGCATACCGGACGCGGACGCCGTTATTGAGCTTGGCGGAGAGGACGCGAAGATCATTTTCTTCGGCGGTGGGCTTGAGGAACGTATGAACGGCACTTGCGCAGGCGGTACCGGAGCGTTCATAGACCAGATGGCGACGCTGCTCAATGTTACCGTTCCGGAACTGGACGATCTTTCGCTTCGCCATGAGAAGATATATCCGATAGCCTCCCGCTGCGGCGTTTTCGCAAAATCCGATATACAGCCGATCCTCAATCAGGGCGGCCGGCGCGAGGATATCGCCGCGTCGATTTTTCAGGCTGTCGTCGACCAGACTGTCGCCGGTTTGACACAGGGGCGCGAACTGACAGGTAAACTGGTTTTCCTCGGCGGCCCGCTGACCTTTATCACGGGGCTGCGCGAAAGATTCATCGAAACGCTGGAACTGGACGGCGAACACGCCGTTTTCCCGGAGGACGCCGAATGCTTTGCAGCTATCGGGGCTGCGATGTGCGCCGACGCAAAAAACGCGACGGCGTTTGGTGATCTACTGGACAAGCTTGAAAAAGCGGCTGACGACGTCGGCGGGGAGAAAACAATCGAACCGCTGTTTCGTTCCCGGGAAGAGTATGATGAATTTTGCGCGCGGCACGCGGGGGCGGCGCCCGCCGCTGTGGACGTGGATGCCTACTCCGGAGGCGCTTATCTTGGCGTCGACGCAGGCAGCACTACGACAAAGCTTACGCTCATAACCCCGGAAGGCGCTATTCTGTACAGTTATTACGGCAACAACAAGGGAAACCCTGTTTCGATAATCCTTGAACAATTGAAGGTTATTTACAGCCGTTTCGGCGGCAGGGTCACGATACTTGGTTCCGCCGTCACGGGCTATGGTGAAGAACTGATAAAAAACGCGTTCAATATGGATATCGGCGTCGTCGAGACGATGGCGCACCTCAGGGCGGCGCGGCATTTCAGCCCAAACGTCGACTTCATTATCGATATAGGCGGGCAGGACGTCAAATGCTTCAAGATACGCGGCGGCGCGGTAGACAGTATCATGCTCAATGAGGCTTGTTCATCCGGATGCGGCAGTTTTATTGAGACGTTTGCCGTCGCTCTTGGCTACGGTATCGCCGATTTCGCGAAGATCGGGCTTTTCGCCGAGGCTCCGTCCGACCTTGGTTCGCGCTGCACCGTTTTCATGAATTCAAGCGTCAAGCAATCTCAAAAAGACGGCGCGCCGGTCGAGGCGATTTCTGCGGGGTTGTCGATATCGATCGTCAAGAACGCTATATATAAAGTCATTCGCGCGGCGAGCGCAGATGAGTTGGGGAAAAATATAGTCGTTCAGGGCGGGACGTTTTTAAACGACGCGGTCCTTCGGGCTTTCGAACGCGAGCTCGGTATACGTACGTCGATTGAAGGCAGTACCGAGCCCGCGCGCGAGCCGGGCGCGACTGTGACGCGGCCCGCGATTGCCGAACTGATGGGCGCATACGGCGCGGCCCTTACCGCTATGGACGCAATGTGGGTTACAAACGGAGGGGCGTCGCATTCAGAGAGCGCCGGGGTCGGGAGCAGCAGCGGCGCGCGTGAAAACACCAAACCGACCGCGATGCTTGACAGTGAGGCGCTTGAAAAATTCACTCATGAATCAAAACCGGTCTCATGCGGCGGCTGCACAAACAATTGCAGCATGACCGTCAACACATTCGACGGCGGGCGCCGTTTCATATCCGGCAACCGCTGCTCCAAGCCGCTCGGCAAGGGAGCGTCTACTGAACCGAACCTGATAAAGTACAAGTATACCAGGCTTCGCTCTATGCAGGGCGTCGGAGAAGGTACGGGCTCGCGCGGAAAAATTGGCATTCCGTTCGGCCTTAATATGTTTGAAAACCTGCCGTTCTGGTTCGAGTTTTTTACCAGGTTGGATTTCGAAGTAGTATTGTCAAAAGAGTCGTCAAGGCAGCTGTATATACTGGGGCAGCGCACGATTCCGTCCGATACAGTCTGCTATCCGGCGAAACTGATGCACGGGCATATCGAGTCGCTTCTTGAAACGGGCGTCGACAGAATATTCCTGCCCTGTATGCCGTATAATTTCGACGAGGGAATAAGTGATAATAATTACAACTGCCCCGTGGTCGCGTATTATCCGGAGCTTCTGGCGGCAAACATGCCAAATCTCAAAAACGCGCGATTTTTAACGCCCTATTTCGGGCTTCATAAAAAACGCGGCTTTCTAATAAAATCCGCAGAGTATTTCCGCGACGAGTTTTCTGTTCCGGAGAGCGAGACCAGGGCGGCGGCAAAAGCCGCTTACAGGGCATACGAAGATTTTATCGCGGATATCGAAGCCGAAGCCGACAGTTACATCGAATACGCGCGGCAGAATGGAAAGCATATTCTCGTTGTGGCGGGACGGCCGTATCACGCGGACCCGGAGGTCAACCATGGCGTAGACGAGCTGATAACTTCGCTGGGACTCGTCCTGATCACGGAGGATTCTGTGGCGCGAAGGCTTGGCAGTCAGCCGCGCCGTGTGCTCAACCAGTGGACGTACCAGGCAAGGATGTACAACGCCGCCCGGTTCGTTCTCGGGCAGTCAAACATGCAGTTTGTGCAGCTCGTTTCATTCGGCTGCGGCACGGACGCCATCACGACGGACGAACTGCGGAGCATTCTTGAGTCCGGCGGCAAGCTTTACACGCAGTTGAAGATAGACGATATCAACAATCTGGGGGCGGTCAAGATCCGGCTCAGGAGCCTTATCGCGGCCATGGAGGCGAAAGCGCCGCAAAAAGCGGCAAGCGAGAGCAAGGCAAGTATCAGCGCGGCAAGAGCCGGCGGCGCGGGAGGCGGCGCGGCGGGAGACGGCGCGGCAAGTGTCGGCGCGGCGGGAGACGGTGGGGTATAGATATGGCGCAGTTGGTATATAATAAGGATGGGCGGCTTCTTTTCACAAAAGATATGAAAAGGGAGTACACCCTGCTTATGCCGCAAATGCTTCCGGTCACGTTCACGATGATGAAGAAGGTATTCGAATTATACGGCTATAAGATAGAGATGCTGACTACGACGCATCGCGGGATCGTGGAAACCGGATTGAAATACGTGCATAACGACACGTGCTATCCGGCTTTACTGGTGATAGGGCAGCTTCTTGAGGCTATAAAAAGCGGCCAATACGATAAGCATAAGATAGGCCTGCTGATATCGCAGACAGGCGGCGGCTGCCGCGCGTCGAACTACATACATCTTCTCAGAAAAGCGCTTGATAAGGCCGGAATGCCCTTTATACCGGTCGTGTCTGTCAATCTCTCGGGGCTTGAACGCAACCCGGGTTTCGGGCTTCCGATACCGGTGATCCGCCGCCTGGCGGCCGGGATGATCTACGGCGACCTCATCATATGGCTGTCCAACCAGTGCAAGCCCTACGAAACAGAGCCCGGCTCGTCCGACAGGCTCACAGCTCAGTGGACCGACAGGCTGATAGAACTATTTGACCGCGGAAAGGGCCTGCGAAAAAAGGAAATGCGCGGTTATATGGATGCTATCGCCGCTGATTTCGCGAAAATAGAGCTTTCCGGGGAACGGAACAAGCCGCGCGTCGGAGTCGTGGGGGAGATCTATGTCAAGTACGCGCCTCTTGGCAACAACGGCCTTGAGCAGTTCCTGCTCGACGAGGGGTGCGAGCCTGTCGTGCCCGGTTTGACTGACTTCATGATATTCAAGATCAACAACCGCTCCGTCGATGTTGATCTGTATCACGGGAGCAGGCTGAAGAAACTTGTCGCGGGTGTTTTCCAGCGGTATATCGAGGGGCTGCAGCGCGGAATGATCGAAGCCGTGAAAACGCAGCCGTCGTTTCGCCCTATGGGTACGTTTTCGGATTTGCAGCGGCTCATTCGAGGTTATTTAGGCTACGGGAACAAGATGGGCGAGGGATGGCTTCTCACGTCCGAGATGCTTGAGCTTATCCACACCGGCACCAGGAATATCGTGTGTACGCAGCCGTTCGGCTGTTTGCCAAACCACGTGGTAGGCAAGGGCATGATAAGGCGGCTAAAGGATGATTACCCGGATTCCAATATCGTCGCTATCGATTATGACCCGGGCGCGACAAGGATAAATCAGGAGAACCGCATAAAGCTGATGATAGCCAACGCAGAACGGAGCGTAGCTCCGTAATGTGAAATGACTAACTCAAAACGTGAAACTCGGGAGTAAGTTCGGAGCGGATACATGCTTTTTAATTCGATTCATTTCTTATTGTTTTTCCCGGCGGTCGTGCTGCTGTATTTTTTACTGCCGCATAAATTACGCTGGATATGGCTGCTTGTCACAAGTTACTTTTTCTATATGTCGTGGAACCCGAAGTTCGCGCTGTTTTTAGCGGCGTCGACGATAATTACTTATTTGAGCGGTTTGCTTATTGGCCGGTCGGCAGGTCTTACCGACGCGAAGAAAAGCGGTTTTCAACGCAGGCTTTGGGTAGCGCTGAGCGTTATAGCGAATCTCGCCATATTGATACTCGTCAAGTATTTCGACCTGGCGATATACAGCATGAACCGGGTGTTCCAACTCATAGGTGTCAGCGCGCTGTCGCCTTCTTTCGATGTTATTCTGCCGGTGGGTATTTCATTTTACACATTGCAGGCGCTCACATATACTATCGACGTATACCGGGGCGATTGCGCCGTTGAAAAGAACCCCGCGAAGTACGCTCTGTTCGTTTCTTTCTTCCCTTTGATGATCTCGGGACCGATTGAGAGGTCAAAAAACCTTGTTGCCCAAATCGGCGAGAGGCACAGCTTCAGCTATGAAAACGCGAGAAACGGGCTTGTCCGCATGGCATGGGGATATTTTCAAAAAGCGGTGATAGCCGACAGGATAGCGGTAGTTGTTAATCAGGTGTTTGATAATTACGAGCTGTACGCAGGATTCTATATCGCCGTGGCTGTTATTCTGTTCGCGATACAACTGTACTGCGATTTTTCCGCCTATTCGGATATCGCGATCGGGGCGGCGCAGATCATGGGGTTCCGCGTTATGGAAAATTTCAAACAGCCCTATTTCGCGAGATCGATCCAGGATTTCTGGCGCCGCTGGCATATTTCGCTGAGCTCGTGGTTCCGGGATTATCTGTATATCCCGCTCGGCGGCGGCAGATGCTCGAAATTGAAAAAATACAGGAACGTCATGATAACGTTCCTTGCGAGCGGGCTGTGGCACGGCGCAAGCTGGAATTTTGTGTTTTGGGGCGGACTGCACGGCGTGTTCCAAATCACGGGCGACGCTGTCAGGAAGCTGAAGGAAAAGGCTTACGCGAAGATGAAAATAAAGTCCGAACCGTTCTCGTTCAGGCTGGGCCAGGTCGCCGTGACATTTATTCTCGTTTGTTTCGCGTGGATATTTTTCCGCGCTGACAGCATCACGGCCGCGTTCGGCACTGTTAAGAGTTTGTTTTCCGGGTTCAATCCGCAGATATTCTTTGACGGCTCCCTGTATGAGCTGGGGCTCGATCACAGAGAAACTCTGATCGCCGCCGTTGCAATTGTTATACTTTTTTCGATCGACCGCCTGCGCTGTAAGCGCGATATTCTGCGGGAACTGTCGGCGCAAAACGCCGTGTTCAGATGGGCGGTATATTTTACGCTGGTGATAAGCATACTGATTTTTGGCGTATACGGCAGCGATTATGTCCAGACGCAGTTCATTTATTTTCAATTCTGAGGAACCGAAATGAATCAGAAAGTCCTTTTCATCGTAAAAATCATTTTATTCGCCGCTGTCATGTATGCGCTGGTGTTCCATTGCGTCATGCCGCAGTACACCGCTTTATATAACGCCGCGATCCTTGACAAGTACGACAGGCTCAACAGTTTCGACCGGCCGAAGATCATACTGGTCGGCGATTCCAACGTCGCTTTCGGGTTTGATTCCGGGATGCTTCAGGAAGCGTTTGGAATGCCTGTCGTGAACTTCGGTCTCCACGGGAATCTTGGTCAGGTCTTCCTCACCAACGCGATCAGGGACAGCATCGGGGAAGGAGATATTATTATACTGGCGCCGGCGGGGTATCACTACGCCATAGACAGCCTGGACAGCGTGATGGCGTGGGTAACTATCGAAAACCATTATTGGCTTTGGAAAGGCGTCCCCCGTGAGAATTACAAAGATATGCTGCTTTCATTTCCGACATATCTGAAAAGGGCGATCGATCTGTTTGTCTCCGGAACCGGGAACAGGTATGACGAGAGCCCCTGGGGCAGAGTGATGTTTGATTCATTCGGCGACTACAGTTACCCCAGGCCCGAATGCAGGATCATCGGAGACGAGTATTCGCAGCGCTTCATATCGGAGACGCTTGACGAGGGTTTACGGGATTACTGGAACAGCTTCAGTGAGTTCGTATCGGGCAAAAACGCTTCATTATATATGAGCGCCCCGCCGATACTGGGCGAGGCGCTTGAGGTTGATCTGGAGCATATGCAAAGGCAGCTTGACGAGCAGTTGAATTTTCCGGTGATATCACGGCTTGAAGATTACGTGTATCCGGTCGGGTATTTTTACGATACCGGTTTCCATCTGAACGACCCCGGAAGAGCGATCAGGACGCAGCAGTTGATAGACGATCTGTCGGCGGTATTGGGCCGGTAGCCTTCCAATGCGGGCCGACTGAGTGTTTGCGATCCACAGCGGGTCTTCAGCCAGCGCGAGTTATTCGAGCTACACCACGTCTTCGGCCTGCGCGAGTTATTCGAGCTACACCACGTCTTCAGCCTGCGCGAGTTATTCGATCTATACCGAGTCTTCGGCCAGCGCGGCGATTATGCGCCCGCCTTTCGGGTCGTGTCGGGAGGCCCTCGGCGCAGCGGACGTCAGGCTGTCGCCGTTCTATCTTCCGAAAATATCGTCCGCGCCCATCGCGTACGCGCTGTTGGTCATTCTAACAAGCTCGTCGAGGCGTATCCTGTCGCTCTTGGATATTTCCGTAAACGCGACGCTGTATGAGTTCATGCCGTTCCGCATTCCCCTGTTGCCTCTGACCTCGCCTTTAACCTTCATCGGGATCTTTCCATGGATCCCCGGCGTCATCGGATCGATCTGTAAGTCAAACCACAGAGCGTCGCCTGTCTCATGCGGCACCTCTGACAGGAAGAGCAGACCGCCGGCCGCCATATCCAGCACCAATGCGTCAAACCATTCCTCAGCGGTTTCGTCTTTACTGACTTTCGCGGTCACCGACCAGGCGGTGGTACGTACATACGCTCTGTTCGTCGGGTTTTCCCACATTATATCCTACCCCCTGAAAAATAAAGCTATACCGGATAAGCGCTGATCATCGGTCATCTTGCGGACGCCGACCGCGCTCATTATACTATACTCCGTAGAAAAGCGCAAACAATTCGTTTGTTTTTTGTGAAAATTTTCACCAGTTCGTTGCTACTCAGAGGCTGGCTCGTTTGCAGAGCTGCGTGGCATGGTTTTTTTATTGTTTCGGTCAGTACCGGCCTTTTCACCGGTATTCCCTCAACAAAAAAACCATACCGCGCAGCCCTTGATGGGCAGACAGAAAAATACCAGGAGAGGATAACAGATATGGAAACATTGGCGAACACACTACGTACATCATACTGCGGCGAGCCGCGCGCCTCAGACGCAGGGCGCGAGTTGTCAGTATGCGGCTGGGCGCAGCGGCAGCGCGATCTCGGGCAGCTGATTTTTATCGATCTGCGCGACAGGACCGGGATCCTTCAACTCGCTTTCGACGACAATACCGGCAGGGACGTCTTCGGGACAGCTTTTTCGGTTCGCGCGGAGTTCGTTCTCCATGCTCGCGGAATCCTGCGCGAGAGGTCGTCAAAGAACCCCGAGCTCCCGACAGGCGATGTCGAGCTCGAGGTGCGCGAATTACGTATACTTGCGAAATCGGAGACGCCGCCGTTTGAAATAACGGAGAGCTCCGACGTCAACGACGCGCTCCGTTTAAAATACCGCTATCTCGACCTGCGGCGCCCCGATATGCAAAAGTTTATTGCGCTGCGGCACAGAGCGGCGAAGATCACGCGCGATTATTTCGACGAAAACGGGTTCCTTGAGATTGAGACGCCTATGCTGACAAAATCGACGCCGGAGGGCGCGCGCGACTACCTCGTGCCGAGCCGCGTACATCCGGGTACGTTCTACGCCCTGCCGCAGTCTCCGCAGCAGTATAAGCAACTCCTAATGCTCGCGGGGTTCGACAGATATATGCAGATCGTCCGCTGCTTCCGCGACGAGGATTTACGCGCCGACCGCCAGCCGGAGTTTACGCAGATCGATCTTGAAATGTCATTTGTTGATGCTGAGGACGTCATTGCGGTCAACGAAGGTTTTCTTGCGCGCTTGTTCGGTGAAATACTGGGGCTGAAGGTCGAACTGCCGATGCGGCGCCTGACATGGCGCGACGCCATGGACCGGTTCGGTTCGGACAAACCCGACTTGAGGTTCGGGCTCGAACTGTGCGATATAAGCGATGTTGCGGAACACTGCGGGTTTAAAGTTTTCGCTGATCCGGTCGCGCAGGGCGGAAGCGTTCGAATGATTTATGTACCCGGAGGAGGCTCAGCGCCCCGCAAGCAAATAGACGCGCTTGTCGAGTTCGTCAAGACATATGGCGCGAAAGGCCTTGCGTGGACTAAGCTGGGCGACGACGGGAGCGTTTCGTCTTCCTACTCAAAATTCCTGACCGACGAGGAAAACAAAGCGATACTGGACCGCGCCGGCGCCGGTCCCGGCGGGCTTGTACTCATCGTTGCCGACGCGAAGGACGACGTTGTTTTCGCTTCGCTGGGCGCGCTGCGCTGCGAGTGCGCGAAACGTTTCGGGCTGATCAGGGGCGGTGAGTTAGAGTTTGTATGGATCACGGAATTTCCTCTTTTCGAGTATTCCGAGGAAGAAGGGCGGTATGTCGCCAAGCACCACCCGTTCACAGCGCCGATGGACGAAGACGCCGACTTGCTGGAGCATGATAAAGCGCGCTGCCGCGCCAAAGCGTATGATATCGTCCTCAATGGAACGGAGCTTGGCGGAGGCTCGATCCGCATAAACACGCCGGAAATGCAGGAGCGTATGTTCCGCGCGCTCGGGTTTACTGACAAGGACGCCGCTGAGCGGTTCGGGCACCTTATCACCGCGTTTAAGTTCGGCGCGCCTCCGCACGGCGGCATCGCTTACGGCCTTGACAGGCTCGTAATGCACCTGGCGGGTCAGAGCAGCATCCGCGACGTCATAGCGTTCCCGAAAGTGCAAAACGCGTCCGAGCTGATGACCGGCTGCCCCGACGTCGTTGACGAGGCGCAACTACGGGAGCTGGGGATAGCGATTCAAGTTCGATAGTCTGATTGGTTCTGCTCAGCATAAGCAAGTTGTCGCAAAGTACCCGGTTATCGTCATTTTGAGAAACGCCTCCGAAGGAGGCTGTTCTCCTTTGGAGGCATTTCTTTCAGGACTACTACTTTTCAGTCGCCCGTGAACAGTGAATCATTTATATCTTGGTCGCGACCATGGCTATCAATGCGATATCGTTATTTGTATCGGCTTTTAGAAATTTCGCGTCGAAGTCTCCGCCTCCGCCGCCATCGCCGAACTCCTTCTCAAAGTTTTCTATACTCCAGTCCGCCCAGGGCTGCCATATGGTTTTGGGGTCTTCGATGTCGTAGCACGCGGTGATTTCACTCAGGCCGGTTTTCTCCCAAAGATTCCTCCACCATCCATTGCTGTGGAATGTGAACAGTTCAGGAAACCAGAGCTGCGCAAGTGTATCGGGATATCCCTTTTCAAACTCACTGCTTAACCCCGGAACAACGATTCCGAACTGGCCGCCGGACTTTACCAGTCTGGAGAACACCTCCGGGAAGTATGACTCCCCTGCGCCGTAATAATGGTAGCTGTCAATGGATATCGCGGCGTCAAAGAAATCATTTGCGTATGGCAGGGCATAAGCCTCCGCGTGGATCGGGAACACCTTGTCCGCGACTCCTGCTTCTTCAAAACGTCGCAGATTGTCAGTAGCGTCGATCCATAAATCGTTCGCGAAGACGGTTACGCCGAACTCTTTTGCCAGATATATCGAGGTCAGGCCTTTGCCGCACCCCATATCTAGCACCTTCATACCGGGGCGCAAATCCATGTTTTCGCACAGCTCCTCAAGCAGCCACAACGGGTGCGGTCCCATCCAGTTTTTCATTACCCAGTTTATGTCGTAGTTATTAGCTTTATGATAAGTCTTCACAATATTTTCCTCCTTGTATTTAAACATAGATATACCACGGGATAGGCAGCCTCCGGAACGGATGTGGCTCGCTGTCTGAAGTCTGCTGTCTCATGGCGTAAAAAAGGGATACGACCTTGATCGTATCCCGCCGTGCCGATAGAGTCGGCGCTCAGCAGTTATTCACGAAAGGTTGCTGTCAAGCCATTCAGTGAATGGCTTTTGGCATCAACAAATAATACGGGTGCTCGTCCCGCTTATGTGAAAATGCCCGGTATTCGGTTTAGGTCAAAATCACCATAACAACCGACATTAATAACAACTCCTTTCGGGATAGGTTTTTCGTTTTACCGGATGGCCTGGATGTATTCTAACGGATTGACAGCATAATGTCAATTTGAAAATTCTTATTGAATTCAAGTGAATAGTATGGTATATTCTTTTTCGGCGGCTGCAAAGCGCCTTTTCAAGGCACTCCTAAAGCCGCCGAAGTAACCACTATAAAGGGGTATAGCTCAGCCGGTAGAGCGACGGTCTCCAAAACCGTAGGTCGAGGGTTCGATCCCTTCTGCCCCTGCCAAAAGCCTTGCAAGCAAGGCTCTTCAAAAGCCTCGAAGAATGCAGCAACAGCAAGCATTCGGAAGGCTTTTCTCTTTGTCCTGCGTATTTTTGCACTTCACGCTATTTCACCGATTATCACGGATTTTCACCCCGTTTCACCGATTATATGGTAAATTCTACGGATTTGTGCATATTTTATGTTTGCATAATTGAAAAGAGTCGAAAAGTGTTTACTCTTGCCATAGCATGCGCTATAATGATTAGAGCCAATATACGAGGAGGACGATATGGAATTTCCCGAAAAAGTCCGTTTCGCGCGGGAGAGATTGAATATAAGCCAAGAGGAGTTAGCCCGCGCTTTGAATGTGAGTTTTTCCACTATAAACAGATGGGAGAACGCTAAAACAAAGCCGATAAAGATGGCGCAAAGTGCTTTTAATGCTTTCTGTAAAAAGCATGGTATCAGATTTAACGAAAGTGAGAAACGATAATGGCAAAGGGGATTGTCTATATTCTCACGAATCCGTCCCCTATGTGATGTTTGGAACAGTATTCGGAGTAACAACCTGCGGGTAAGATATAAACATAAGGAGATATTCACATGATACCTTTAAAACTAGAAACACTACTAAAAGGCCGCGTGGTCGAGAGCGACCGCGTGGAGTACAAACTCGGGTGGAATCCGGCTGAGATCATTCCTACGATATGTGCTTATGCGAATGATTTCAGCAATACCAATGGCGGGTATATTGTCATTGGAATCGAGGAAAGATATGGACGCCCATCGCTGCCTCCTTCCGGAGTAGACCCGGATACTCTGGATAATATCCAGCAAGAGTTGTTCCAGTATTGTAATTTCATAAAGCCGCGTTATATCCCACAGACAGAAATCATACAGTATCAGGATAAGTATCTTTTATACCTTTGGTGTTCCGCCGGAGATAGCGGCCCATATTCGGCTCCCGAGGATGTTCTATCAAAGAACAAGCTCAAGGAGTATTGGATCAAACCGTCTTCGGTTAAGACAATCGCCAAAGGCTCAGAGCTTTCCGAACTCTTTGAGAAATTCAACTCAGTGCCATTCGACGACCGGGTGAACCGTGAAGCTCGTATTGATGATATAAGGCGCGGGTATTTAGAGGACTTTCTTATTGACAGCAGCAGTTCACTACAAGCTGAAATCAACAAAAAACCGATTGAAGATATGCTTATCGCTCTTGAAGCAGCGAATACAACGGATGTTGGCGTCGATATTCGAAATATCGGGTTGTTGATGTTCTGTGAGAAGCCGGAGAAATTTTTCCCATACGCTCAAATTGACGTTGTATTTTTTAGGTCGCCGGAAAGAGAGGGTTCTGATGATTTTACGGAAAAGACGTTCACAGGGCCAATTCAAAATCAAGTGCGAGAAGCTCTATCATATATTAGGACAATGGTTATTGAGGAAAAGGTCGTTAAGGTTCCTGGTAGAGCTGAAGCAAATAGGTTTTATAGCTACCCATACGGAGCTATTGAAGAAGCGCTCGTTAACGCCGTATTTCATAAATCGTACCAAATACGGGAACCGGTTGAAGTTCGGATCTATATAGACCGCATTATTATTATCAATTATCCAGGACCTGAGCCCTATATTGATATGGATAAATTACAGCAAGGCAAAGCCATCAGCAGGCGATACAGGAACAGACGCATTGGAGAGCTTTTTAAGGAAATTGAATTGACTGAAAAGAAATCAACGGGCATAACAAAAATACTTGGAGCGCTCGATAAAAATGGATCACCTCCACCTATTTTTGAAACGAGCGAAGGTCGTGATTTCATGCAAGTCACCATTAAAATGCATGAAGGCTTTGACTTGGATCATTTTGCCACCAAGTCCTCAACGGATAATTTTGACGGGGTAAAAGCCAATGGCATGAAAGATGGCGTGATAAATGGCGTGATAAATGGCGTGATAAATGGCGCGATAAATAGCGTGAATGAAAACCAAGCAATAATTATCAAGCTTATTAAAGAGAACATCAAGATTACCATCCCTCAAATGTCTCAGTTGTCCGGACTAAGCGTTCGAACAGTGCAGCGAGAAATAAAGGCTCTTATCGACCTAACTATCTTATCTCGTAAAGGCAGCAAAAAAACAGGAACATGGGAAGTTGTCGAGGATCTTCGCTCTGAATCTGGAGATGCAACGCCATGAACCGTCAGGAACTAATTGACTTCTGCCTCGCTTTCCCTGCCGCCTATGAGGACTATCCGTTCGATGATATCACTGACCCGGGTAAATGGACGGTCATGCGGCATAGGACAAATAGGAAGAGCTTCGCTTTTATTTATGAGCGGCACGGCAAACTGTATGTAAACCTGAAATGCGACCCGTTTGAAGCCGACTTCCTGCGACGGGCGTTTGCAGATGTAACTCCAGGATACCATATGAATAAAACGCATTGGAACACAGTTACGCTAGGCGGCGATGTGCCGGACGGAGACCTGATGCGAATGGTCGAACGGAGTTATGATTTGATAAAGCCGAAACGAAAAGTGCCGACAGCCACGTAAAAAGGAAGAAGGATTAATCAATGTCAGTAAGTGATAGGATGCCGGACAGTATCGATGTTTTCAAATTTTTCAGTGCGGTTATCAAGCAGGACCCGGAGGCACTTCGTAGCTTTTTTGAGCCTGATGCAACAATTACTTGGCCGAACACAAGCGAAGTGTTCACTGTAGATGAATACATACGAGCAACCTGTGAATATCCCGGCGAATGGCATGGGCGTATTGAGGATATTGATTCTTATTCGCGATTTCATGACTATAATAAAATCTTTGCTGTTGTGAAAGTGTGGGATAACGAGGACAATGCTTTCCGAGCGGTTTGGTATATCGAACTTGGAGATACTGATGATGAACTTATCCAATCCCTGGTAGAGTATTGGGGTGACGTCGGAGAACCGCTGGAATGGCGGCAAAATCTAGAGATAGGCAAACGTTATGATGATAAGAACCTCTTGTTCTTTTAGTGTTAATACCGAATATACAGGTGATTGAGTATGACAAAAAAGAAGCTTTTCATAAGCAGCGTGCAATCTGAATTTGCTGCAGAGCGGCAGATGCTATACGAGTATTTAACTACCGATGCCTTGCTTGGCATTTACTTCGAGCCGTTTATTTTTGAGAACACACCTGCTTTGAATGCCAGCCCATCAATGGTATTCCTGCGAGAGGTTGAAAACTGCGATATTTACCTTGGTATATTCGGGGAACACTACGGATTTGAAGATCCAGAAGGTTTATCACCTACAGAAAGAGAGTTCGACGCTGCCGCTCTACACAGTAAAGAACGCTTAGTCTATGTTAAGCAAAGTGATCGAAGGGAACGAAAGGAAGAACACCTCATCAATAAGGCTGAGAGTGTGATCGTTCGAAAAAGCTTCGTCACGCCCGAAGAGTTGAGGACTGCCGTTTATGCATCACTGGTAAACTATTTACTTGAGAACGAATACATTCGTACAACACCGTTTGACGCGACATTTCATCCGGAGGCTACAATAACTGACCTGAATGAGGAAAAGATCCGTGATTTTACTTATACCGCTAATCGAAAGAGAGGATTCCCATTCGATAAGGACACTGATGTTGACAAGGTCTTAACGCACCTGAACTTAATCAAGGGCGACAGAGTTACAAACGCGGCGTTGTTGCTGTTCGCCGACCGTCCTCAGCGTTATTTCATCACATCTGAAGTATAAGATGCGCTCATTTTCACGGACTCAGGGCAACAAAACCCATACCGTCGTATCAGGTCTACAAGGGCGATGTTTTTCAAATGATTGCTGCTGCTGTAGATTTCGTTTTGTCAAAAATAAATCTATATACAGGTGATCGCAGCAAGGGCCCGCACGTTGATGTGGAATATGAACTCCCTATAGGAGCCGTAACCGAAGCTATTGTCAATGCCGTGGCGCATCGTGACTACACCAGTAACGCCAGCGTACAGGTCATGTTGTTCCCCGACCGTTTAGAAGTCCTGAATCCCGGAAGACTTCCATTTGGATTGACTGTAGAAGAACTGTACAGCGCACATCGGTCTATACCGGCAAACCCGCTTTTGGCAGAATCGCTATACCTATATGGCACAATCGAACGCATGGGTACAGGGACAGGTGATATTGTTGAAGCATGTACTGAAAAGGGGCTGAAGAAACCGGAATTTAAGCAAGACTCCGGTTTTGAAGTCGTGCTGTTTAGAAAGACATCACAGGAAGCTACCCCCCAAGCAAAGACTTCCGCAGCGGAAGTTAGTGCGGAAGTTAGTGCGGAGGTAGGTACGGAAGTCAGTGCGGAAGTCGATGTGGGGGTAAAACCACCGCAAGAGAGGTTAAGAGATTTGGAAGCTTTCTGCTCATCACCTCGAAGTAGAAAAGAAATGCAGGCATTTTGCGGAATTAAATCAGACGAATACTTCCGCAAAAATATTATACAGCCAATGCTTGCAGATGGTTTAGTAAAAATGACAATTCCTGAGAAGCCGAACAGTAGTAAACAAAAATATGTACGAGTGTGACCGAATATAGCCTGAATAAAGTGTAAATCAGAGCATTTTAAAAAGCTCTACAAGGACGAAAATATGCAACTCGAAATAATCAAATTCATTAACAATAACAATGACTGGGAAGAGAAGCTTACCGGTGAGCCGTACTTCGTGAAAGCGAAACGCGACGGCGATTTTGTGCTGCTCAAATATGATCAAATCCGTTCAGATCAAACCATTTCCATGGTTCGCGAGTGCCGTGGGATAATATTGGATGAGAGTAATGGATACCGCTCGGCTTGCGTTCCGTTTTTCAAGTTCGGCAACTTCGGCGAAAGCTATATTCCTGACATTGACTGGCCATCAGCGCGCATACAGGAAAAACTGGACGGCTCGCTTATGAAGCTTTGGTACTACAATAACCGGTGGCACATTTCCAGCAATGGCGAAATCGACGCTAAAAACGCCAACATCAGCAGCGCGCTCCTTACAGGCGCACCGCAAACCAACCTCTATGCCCTCTTCACTGAAGCCTGGGAAAAAATCGGCATTTCTATGGATAGCCTTGACCGGAACTTTTCTTATATGTTTGAACTCACATCACCCCATAACCGTATTGTGGTTCGTTATCAGGAGACAATAATCCGGCATATCGGGACGCGAGATATGCGCACACTCCTCGAATGCGACAAGGATATTGGCATACCGAAACCAAAAGAGTTTTTATTCAACACGCTGGATGCGTGCATCGAAAGCGCGAAGCAACTTGGATATGATGACGAGGGATATGTCGTCGTTGATAAAAACTACAATCGCATTAAAGTGAAATCCCCTCTCTATGTTTCGCTGAACCACATCTCACAGGGCGTTACAACACACGCAAACATTGTGGAGATCATCCAAAAGAACGAACAAGATGAGTTCCTGACGTATTTTCCTGAATTTAGCGATGTTTTCAACAATATCTCAGACCGTATCGAGCAGTTCACCACAAGGCAAACCGATGCTTTGCTTACGATCCAATCAACGTCTTTCGATTCGCGCAAGGAACTGGCTGAGGTTGTGACAAAAACGGATTGCCCCGCATGCCTGTTTGCAATAATTGACGGCAAGTCAGCAAATGCGCGCGATTGGCTGATGTCACGACCAACTTCAAAGATTCTGGACTATATTGGCATATGACACATGGACTCGCCATTGCGCATATATGTCTATAACCATATTACATTGATGAGTTAAAATGTGACGATCGTTATTTAGAATATTTGAGGGATTATGCCAAAGGAGAATATTCGGAACAAGAGTGGAATCAAAAGAAAAAGTGATTTGTATTATCAATGATTCGGAAAACATGAAAATGGCGAAAAGAGCCTTATCAAAATCATTCAATCTTTCTACAAAGCAGGTTAACGCGATAGTAAACATGAATTTAGGACAATTGAATATTTAAA
>Ga0082212_10000895_pt1 | contig 43922 bp, 39 predicted proteins | sample TergutNt197P3_FD_71548 | JGI IMG/M metagenome (GOLD analysis project Ga0082212, IMG submission 71548) | Neocapritermes taracua P3 segment gut microbial communities from Petit-Saut dam, French Guiana - Nt197 P3 | ecosystem: Host-associated > Arthropoda: Insects > Digestive system > Gut ... | reverse complement strand
CGAGCGTTACAGCTTGCTGTGACGCGAGTCTTAGTGTAATCCGCAGCGACGAGGTTGCGCTTACGAAATGAAATATAGCGCCTGGACGGGGTACCTGAACAGTTACATTGGCCGAAAGAAAAGACAGCTCCACGACAAAAAATTCAAGGAGAATCAATATGAGTTACGAAATTATCGGCAGAAGCGACTTCACATCAGGCACAACATTGATAGTGAGCATACCTGAAGCGCATCTGGATCGTAAAGCAGTCTTGACCATCCAGTCTGACCGGCCGGACTTTATCCTGCCGTTTCACTACAGAAGAGTCGATGGCCATTACGAGTTCGTATACCAGACAGGCTCGCGGAGCAGCTTGCAGTACCTGTCCGGCGCACTAACCCCGTCAGACTTCGCGCTGCTGTGGTCCGGCATACTCTCCCCGCTGCTGCTCTGCGGCGACTGGTTCCTGAAACCATACTCGTTTGTGCTCAACACGCGATACCTCTACTACGACGCTGATAAAAAGGCTGCATGCTATGTGTACATACCATCTATCCACGACTATTCCACCCCTGAGTCCCTAAAACTGATGGCTGTAGAGTTGTCCAAGCAGATATCGGTAAACGACACCGGGCTTGAGAACCTGGTGTTGCGCTCAATACTGAAAGACTTTTGCCCCGAAGAGCTGATGCAAATACTAAAGCCATACTTCACGCACGAGCAGCACAATCCCCACACCGCCCATGCCGCTCACGGCGGCAGCCACGCTCACAGCGCCCATCCTTCCCATGGCGCGCGTCCTGCCCATACCGAGAGCGCCTCGCGAGGCCATAGTGACCGGAGATCCGGTACCGCTCAGGGTCATGCGCAAACGACGGTTCCCGGAGCGCACTTAAGCTCGGCTGCCAAACATGCGGCTGCACCCGCAGGCGGCATGTTGCCTGCTTCGGCAGCCTTGACTCCTTCAGGGCGGTTAATTCCCGCCCAAGCTGGTTTCCTGCGAGACCAACAATACTCGCATACGGTACTGCCGCCTCAGTTTGTTGACTACGATGTAAAGGACGACTCGGCGGACACCGGCAGCGACATCGTGATAACCTTGCCTTTCGGCGGAAAATCCAGAAAGGAGCGAAAAGCCCGGCGCGTCTAGGAGCCTTGCGTTTCCCCCTCATGTCAGATATACTGCTGTCTGCGAGGTGATTGTGTCATGCATGAACAGTTCTTGAGGACAGCGATGCTTTTGGGCGCTGAAAGCGTCGAAAAACTGAAAACCCGCCGTGTGGCGGTTTTCGGGATAGGCGGCGTAGGAGGCCACTGCGCTGAAGCGCTATGCCGCTCCGGCGTCGGCGAAATCGACCTTATCGACGGAGACGTCGTGAGCATTACGGATCTCAACCGTCAGATCATCGCGACGCACAAGACGCTCGGGCGCCTGAAAGCTGAGGTCATGCGCGAGCGCATGCTTGAGATCAATCCGGATATATCCGTGCGCGCCTTCCCGCTGTATTATACTGCGGATACTGCCGGCGGGTTTGACCTTGGGTCATACAGCTACATAGCCGATGCGATAGACATGGTAACGGCGAAAGTTGAACTAATAACCCGCTCCTCGGCTTGCGGCACTCCGCTGATAAGCGCGATGGGCGCGGGCAACAAACTCGACCCGGCCGCGTTCGAGGTCGGCGACATATATGGCACTTCTGTGTGCCCGCTTGCTCGAACTATGCGCAGCCTGCTAAAGAAGCGCGGTGTGGAGTCCTTGAAAGTCGTCTATTCGAAAGAGAAACCTATCGTTCCTGCGCCGGAACATGGCGGCGGCCTTTGCCCGCGCGAAGCCGGCGGCCGCGCCATCCCCGCAAGCAATGCGTTCGTGCCTCCGGTCGCCGGCTTGATCATGGCCGGGGAAATCGCGAAAGATTTGTTGTGACTGTTCAGGTATCCCGTCCAGGCGCTATATTTTAAACTGACTCCGCTAACCTCTTGCCCATTTCAAACGCTGCTTCGCAGTCCTTAGGAAACTGTTCGATGTGGCGTTTTTTCACCATGTCAACATCAAACATAGTGGCCGCGTACAGCGAGTAATCCTCGAACTGCTGTGTCTGATAGGCGATCGTATACTCGGACTCTCCGATCACCCGCGAAGATGTGCTGACGACTCCCGCGAAAAAGTCTTTGTATACGACTTCTCCGGGCGCGTTCATGGTGAATACCCAGCCTACCCTCGTTCGTTTGGGATAGGTGGGAGTCCTGTCTTTGTTATACGTGATTCCCGGGAAGTAGTAGCGCTCCAGGAAGGAACGCACCTCGCCCGTTATATCGTTGAAATAAATCGGCGAGCCTATGAGAAGCACGTCGGCTTCGATTGCTTTGGCGAGCACCGGGCTCAGGTCGTCGTTCATGGCGCAGCGTGCGAACTTTGACTCGTCGAGCAGTTTGCACGAATGGCATCCGACGCAGCCTTTGTAGTTCAGGTCGTAAAGGTATACGACTTCGCCGGTCGCTCCGGGTGCGCTCATCGCGCCTTCAAATGCGCTCTTTAGCATCGTCGCCGTGTTGCGCTGCTTGTTCGCAGCTCCGCAGATAGCCAGAATGTTCATTGATATTTCCTCCTACACATTGAACCTGAAGTTTATTATATCGCCGTCTTCGACGACGTACTCTTTGCCCTCCAGGCGAAACAGCCCCTTCTCCTTGACCTTTGCCATAGACCCAAACTCGCTGATAGCTTCGTACTTAACTACTTCCGCCCTGATGAAACCGCGCTCAATATCTGAGTGTATCTTCCCTGCCGCCTTTCTGGCAATCGTCCCCTTGTCGATCGTCCAGGCACGGACTTCATCTTCGCCGCAAGTAAGAAAGGAAATCAGCCCCAGAAGCTCATATACAGCTTGCGCCACTATTGTCACGCCGGGCTTCTCGATGCCCATATCGTCCATGAAGAGCTTCTTGTCTTCATCTTCGAGCCTGCTGATCTCCAGTTCCATCTCCGCGCACAGTTCCAGCAGCGGTATGCCTTGTTTTGCACAGGACTCACGCAGAGCCGCGCGACTGGTATAGTCCCTCGCTGCCCATTGGCCCTCGTCCATGTTCACTACGGCAAGCCTGGGTTTTTCCGTAAGAAACGCAAAACTGCTTATAGCTGTTCGCTCTTGCGCTGTCAGCTCCATATCCAGGATAGCTCCGCCTTTTTCGAGCTTGCCGAAACAGCGTTCCAGCAGTTCGATCTCATCCGCGTGCTCTTTCGTAATCTTCTTGCCGGCCTTGATGCGGCTTATTCTCTTTTCGATCATCTCGAGGTCAGCGAAGAGCATCTCCGTTTCCACGGCTTCCAGATCCCTGGCGGGATCCACGCTCTCGAGATCGTGGGCTACGGCGCCGGACTCAAAAGCTCGAAGGACGTGAATCAGCGCGTCGCACGGCCTTACATCATTGAGGAATTTGACCGCGCCGGAGCTATGCCCCGCTTCGGACACCGAGAAACCGGCCACGTCTGTGAGTTCGATCCTTGCGTAAGTCGTTTTCTTGGGTTTATACAGCGCGGACAGGAAATCAACGCGGTGATCCGGTACGATTCCCGCGCCTATGTTCGCCGAACCTTTGCCGGCCGCGGTCGTTTTGCCTTCTTTTTTGGCTGTCATCAAATCGAACAAGGTTGTCTTCCCGGTTTGATTAAGCCCGACAAGCCCGATTTTCACAACTACTCCTAGCCGCTGGCCTTGGCGTTTACAGGCATTTCCGTGACAGAGTCGTCGTTGTAGACCCAATCCCTTGTGTTTACGACGGTATACTTCTCAGCGCCCGTGCGGCAGACGATTTTCACTATCCCCGCGTTGATGATGAGCCTCCTGCACATAGTGCAGGGAGTCGTGTCGCCGAGAAGCTCGTTCGTTTTCGCGTCGCGGCCCGCCAGGTATAGCGTTGATCCGATCATGTCCCTTCGCGCGGCGGAGATTATCGCGTTTGCCTCCGCGTGCACGCTGCGGCACAGCTCGTACCTTTCGCCCTGGGGTATTTCCATCTCGTCGCGCAAGCACCTGCCGAGGTCGGGGCAGTTCTTCCTGCCGCGCGGCGCTCCGTTATACCCGGTTGCAATAATTTCGTCATTGAGGACTATTATTGCTCCGTACTTTTTGCGGATGCAGGGAGCCCTTTGAAGGACTGAGTCGGCAATATCGAGGTAGTAGTTGTCTTTGTCTTTGCGATGCTCCATTTGGCTATCCTCCGTAAAAATAATGGTGTCAGTACAAGCTCTGGTGCTCGCACAGAGCCGCGTAAATTCCGCCCAGGGCTATGAGCTCGTCATGCGTACCGCTCTCCGCGATCTTCCCGTCCTGCAGAGCGATGATCAAATCGGCCTTTCTTATCGTCGACAGCCTGTGCGCTATGACAATCAGGGTCCTCTGGCCGATGATCTTGTTTATCGCGTCTTGTATCTCGCGCTCTGTTTCCGTGTCAACTGCCGAAGTCGCCTCGTCAAGTATAAGCAGCGGGCTGTTTCTCAGCACGGAACGGGCGATAGAGAGACGCTGCTTCTGTCCGCCGCTCAGCCTGACGCCGCGTTCCCCTATTACCGTATCATAGCGCTCAGGGAGCGCATCTATGAACTCATCTATACACGCTATCTTTGCGGCTTCTTCGATTTGCTCCTGAGTCGCTTCCTCGCAACCATAAGCGATGTTCTCGGCAATAGTTCCGTTAAAGAGGAACACATCCTGCAGCACAAGGCTGAGTTGGTTGCGCAAGCTCTCCAGCGTCATCCCTTTGATATCCATGCCGTCCATCGTTATCTTGCCGGACGTTGGGTCATAAAAGCGCGCAATGAGCCCGGAAATGGTGCTCTTCCCCACTCCTGTCGGGCCGACGATCGCTATCATCTGCCCGGCTTTCGCTTCGAAACTGATGTTCTCGAGCACCGAAATATCATCTTCATACGAAAACGACACGTCCTCGAAAGCGATCTGCCCGCTCAGTCTGCCGACAGCCTTAGCGTCCGGAGTGTCCTTGATGTCAGGTTCCGTGTCAAGTATCTCGAAGACGCGCTCCGTCCCCGCCAGGCCGTGCTGCACATCTTCGACAACGCGAGTCAGCGTCGCGACCGGCGCGTAAAACAGGTTCAGATACAGCAGGAACGCGACCACGTCCGAAATGTTAAGGCCGGAACGCACGGATATTATCGGGCCGGCTATCAGGACGATTACCGTTCCCAGAGTTGTTATGAAAGCCACGGAAGGGTGCAGGATTCCCGAGTAATACAAAGCTTTAATAAGGGCTGTCGCGTGCTGGTTGGATTTGACGCGCACCTTCTCAAGCTCCTGCTCCTGCTTGTTGAAGACCTGGATTTCCTTAATCCCCGAGAAGTTGTCCTGAAGCACCGCGTTGAGTTCCGCGATCCTCGCCTGCCCCTGCGAGAAGAAGTCCCTCATCAGCCTCGGGATCATCGACAGCGCGGCGATGAAAGGTATAGGCGCGCATACCAGCAACGCCAGCACCGGGTTGATAAGCAGCAGCAGGACAAGCACTCCCACAATAGTGATTATGTTCGTCACGACGTCAGGCAGCGCATGCGCAATAAGGTTCTCGAACGTCGCCGTATCGTTTATCACCCTGGACATAAGCTGGCCTGTCTGTTTATCGTGATAATAGCTCATGGAGAGCTTCTGCAGGTGGTCGTATACCACGCAGCGCACGCGGCTAACCATCCTCCATGACGCCACATGCGAAAGGTAATTGTTGAGGAACTGGCAAACGCTGCGTATCGCAAAGAAAGCGAGCAGCACCAGCGCAAGCATCACGATTCTGTTGACAGAGTTATCCAGATCCCCGGATTCCATTATCGATATTATCCGTCTCGTGACTTCCGGGGAGAGCAGGTTGACGCCGGAAATAATAAACAGCGCGATCGTCGCGGTCACAAGATACTTTGCCCATGGTCCGGCAAAGCGGAACAGTCTTATCAGTTTCTTCAATGGCTAAGCCTCATTTCAATGTCTCTTCTTTGCGGGGGCTATGCTCACAGCCTGTTCGCGGCGGTTCACAGCCGGCTCACAGCCGGTTCACGCCGCTTGCGGTCGCTGCTTCCGCGACTGCTTCAGCGACTGCGGGGCCTACGCGGGGGTCAAATACCCGGGGCAAAATCGCTTCCGGCGACAAACTTTCGAGCGCCAGGCAAGCCAGCGCTTGGGCTGCAGCAAGTTTCATGTCGTCATTAATATCGCAGGCGCGAACGTCAAGCGCGCCTCTGAACACGCCGGGGAAAGCAAGCGCATTGTTAATCTGATTGGGATAATCGGAGCGTCCTGTCCCTATGACTGCCGCGCCGGCCGCGCGGGCCTCTTCCGGCAGCATCTCCGGTTCAGGGTTGGCCATAGTGAAAAGGATAGGCCGCGCCGACATTGTTTTTACCATGCCGGCAGTCAGAACTCCCGGAGCCGAAACTCCTATGAAAACGTCAGCGCCCTTGATAGCGTCAGCGAGAGTTCCGGCTACCTTGTTCTTGTTCGTTATTCCGGCGAGTTCTGCTTTCTCGCCGTCCAGGTCTTCCCTGCCCTTGTATATAGCGCCTTTCCTGTCGCATAGCAGCACGTCGTCCACTCCCGCAAGCATCAGCAGCTTCGCCGTGGCGATACCGGCTGCTCCGGAACCGCAGATCACAGCGCGGATATCTTGAATCTTCCGCTCCGTCAACAGCGCGGCATTTTTAAGCGCGGCAAGCGCGACTATTGCAGTCCCATGTTGATCGTCATGGAACACCGGGATATCGCAGGCTTTCTTAAGCTCCCTTTCAATCAGAAAGCAGCGCGGCGCGGATATATCTTCGAGGTTGATCCCGCCGAAGCTGCCTGCAAGGAGCGCGACTGTGTTCACAATCGTTTCCGGATCCTTTGTTCTGATGCATAGCGGTATTGCGTCAACACCGCCGAATGCTTTGAATATCGCGCACTTGCCCTCCATAACCGGCATACCGGCTTCCGGTCCGATGTCTCCGAGGCCCAATACGGCAGAGCCGTCTGTCACGACAGCCACGAGGTTGTGGCGGCCGGTCAGTTCGAAGCTCTTGCTCTTGTCGCGAGCGATTTCAAGGCAGGGCGCGGCTACTCCCGGCGTATATGCCAGCGACAGCGCTTGCGCGGTGTTCAGCTCCATCTTGGGGGAGTAAACCAGCTTCCCGCCCCATTCATAATGCATTTTTAGCGATTGCTCGCCAATATCCATACCGGAGTACTCCGTCTAGTCCGTGATGCTCGTATATCCCGGGAGGATTTCTGCCTCCACTTTCGCCGCGAGCTCGTCGAAATCCCAGGGTTCTTTTGCTTCTTTTCTGATCATTTTCTCAAGCGTCGGCTGTGCATACATGCCAACCATATTGCCCGAGACCATGAACGTGTTGCCGCTTATACGCTGCGACTTATCCGAAGCGAGGAAGACTATCAGCGGCGCGACGTATTCGGGTCCCGGCGTCGTTTCAGCCGACATGAACGTTTTGCCCGGTACCAGTATCCCCTTCTCATAGGAGTCCCTCGCGGCTTCGAGCTCAAAAGTCGCTCTTGTAAATGCGCCGGGCGCGAAGCAGTTAACGGTAACGTTATCTACCCTGAGTTCCATCGCCCCTGCCCTTGTCAGGCCTACAACCCCGGCATTGGCAGCGACATAAGCTGCCTGTTTGAGCGGGCCGCCCGCGAATGCCGGCGATGCGCATAGGATGATGCGCCCTGACTTTTGCTTTCTCATATAGGGTATAGCGTACTTCATCGTGTAGAAGAACCCGCTCGGTTTTACGTCCGTCACTCTCTTCCAGACTTCTTCCGTGATGTCTTCTATATCGCCGAACGCGAATCCGCCTGCGACGTCGCATAAGATGTCTATCCTGCCGTATGTCTCGACTGTCGTTTCAATTAGTCTTTGCGCATCGGCGATTTTCGTGATGTCCGCGAAAACGGGCGTCGCTTCGCCGCCTAATGCTTTGATTGCTTGCGCGGTCGCTGCGGCGTCGCTCGATTGCTCGAGAAATCCTTTTTTGAACCAGGCTTTTCTTTCATCAGAGAGGCTTTCTATTTGCTCGTCCGTGACCATTGACGCGGCTGACGCTCCTGCCTTGCGGTTGTTGGTGACGACCTTTGCCCCGTGTTCAGCGAACGCCATCGCTATCGCCTTCCCGATGCCTTGCCCCGATCCTGTTACAACGGCGACTTTCCCTTCCAGTACCTTGTTCATTGCAGTATCCCCTTTCGATTATTGTTTATTGTTATTGTATCATGCAGGCGTGGCTGTTTTCAAGCCCAATTACAGCGACTTTACTCTGTCGATCAGGAAGCCCTTGAGCCAGGGGCCGACGGATTGGTCTTTCAGGGCGAAGTCTATCGTCGCCTCGAGAAAACCGGGGAAGTTCCCTGTGTCGTACCTTCGGCCAATGAAATCGACAGCAACCATCGGGCTGATTTTGCACAGCTCCCGCAACCCGTCCGTCAGTTGGATCTCGCCGCCGTAGCCCGGCGGAGTCTTTTCGAGGAGTTCAAAAATGTCGGGCGTCAGAACATACCGGCCCAGTATGGCAAATTCGGAAAACGCGTCCTCGGGCTGCGGCTTTTCATTCATGTCGCTGACTTTATATATCCTATCCTCGATTTCCGATACTTTCAGCGAAGAGTACTTCGATATAGCATCGGCAGCTACTCTTTGCGTGCCGACTGCAGCCGCCCCGTATTTCTCAGCAGCATATATGAGCTGCTTGGTCACAGGAGTGTCCGCCATCATTATGTCGTCCCCGAGCAGGACGGCGAAAGGCTCATTGCCGACGAACCTTTTCGCCCGCCACACAGCGTGCCCAAGCCCTTTGGTCTCTTTTTGCCTGACATAGAAAATGTTCGCAATGTCAGCGGAACGCCGTACTGCTGCAAGTTCCGCCGTCTTCCCCGCTTGCGAGAGGCTTTCCTCGAGCTCAGGGGCGTAATCGAAGTAGTCATCCATCGCCGACTTCGCCCGGTTTGTCACGACAAGGATATCTTCAATCCCTGAGGCTACCGCTTCTTCAATTATGTATTGAATTGCCGGCTTGTTGACAAGAGGAAGCATTTCCTTGGGTACAGTCTTTGTCGCGGGGAGCATTCTGGTTCCGAGCCCCGCAGCGGGTATTACTGCTTTTTTTACTTTCATATCTACAGTCGACCTTCTCTCTGTGATAATCTCGATTTCGACAGCCAAATTAAGAGCGGCAGCCCGAGCGCATACATCACTACCAGCTCGCCGATTGCTATCTGTGCGCAGTTAATCGCAAAAGCAGGCAGAAATGCGAAGCTGTCGCCGGCGCTTACCATGTAATACGCAATCAACGCGCCTATAGCCACAGCGTTGATCACGACCGGCGGCAAACAGGCGAAAGCCTTTACAGCGATGCCTTTCTTCCTTGTTTTGCCTATCCACATCGTACAGCAAGCGGCAAGCAGCGTCGCCAGCGGGCCAACAATGAAGTCCATAGGGTATGGGCTGAACAAGTTTGCGGCTATGCAGCCTATAAACAGCCCCCAGACACAGTGCGGGTAGATGAACGGAAGCACGCACAAAGCTTCGGCTACCCGGAATTGAATAGGCCCGTAGGAGCTTATGCTCAGCACGACGGTCAATGCCACGTATAGCGCACCAACAACTCCGGCGTATGCAATGTTCCTAATACTGCGGTCACGCATCCGCAGTTACCGAGTTCACCGGATAATCACCCTGCGGGTTCCCCGCTGCGGGCGTCTGCTGGATACAACCGCAGTATGACTGTCTGTACAGCCCATATTGTTTTGATAGTTCAATTGACCGTTTGTAGCCGTTCTTTTTTTTGAAGTCCGCGCTGAGATAGCTTACGCTGTACAGCGACGACATTTTCTCCCCGGTTTCGTTTATCACACCTGCGTTTTTATGCGGGCTTACGGACAAGGTCGTCGCAAAGCAGTCATAACCGCCCCCGGCGGCGCGGCGCGCGGTCTCCCCCAAGCGCAGAGCGAAGCACGCTGCGCAGCGCAACCCACCTTCCGGTTCGTCAATGTACGGCGCCGCAATTGCCGCAAAAGCCTCGTGATCGTAGGGCTGCCCTTCCATTGAGACGAGCCCCGCAAATGGTTCGGCAGCGAGCAGCCTGCGCATCTGCTCTTCTCTTTTATAGTATTCTTCACACGGCATGATATTCGGATTATTAAAGAAGGCTGTTATATCGTATGACGGCAACAGGCATTCCAGCACATAGCTCGCGCATGGTGCGCAGCAGCAGTGCAACAGAAGGCGCGGCCGTATGTCGCCTGCGCCGCTGCGTCCCGCTGCCGGCTGCCCGGGGCTCCCGGGGTTCTCGATCGATTCCATTTTCTAAAAATACTTTCTGATCCTGTCTGTCGCCAACGAAATATCCGCGCTGATAGTCATTGTAAACTTGACGTTCTCGCGGGCGCTGAAACTCTCGCACCAGTCGAAGAACTCTTCCGTCCTTTCGTCTACGTCGGCGTCAATGATCTTCAGGACGCTATCAATGAAGACATGCGTGATGTCATAATTTGCGGAGTATAGCCCGCTTATGAAGCCTTTGAGAAAGTCGTATCCGTCAAAACCATATTGCGAAGCCTCGATGAGGCGCACGCGATGCGGTATGTCATACGTCAGCTTTGTCCCTTTCTCAATGCAGACCACGTCGCCTTGCTCTTGCGCGACAGCGGCGTGGACCAGATCGATAAGCTGTTTTGTCTTTCCTGAGCCTTTCAGGCCCATAATTAACTTGACCAACTGAATCACCCCTCGTTATTACTTTTTCATACCCAATATCGAGTACAGATTGTTCTTGTATGCCTCTACTCCCGGCTGCCCGAACGGGTTGACGCCTGATACCAAAGATGAGATTGCGCAAGAGCGCTCGAAGAAGTACGCAAGCGCTCCGAATGACGCTGCTGACATAACCGGAGCTGTCAGCTCCATGACCGGGACTCCGCCGTCAATGTGCGCCCTCTTGACTGCTTCGGATGCCGATTGGTTCACTGTGTGCATATCCACGCCCTCAAGCGCTGCGATTTTATCGTCGTGCAGCGGTCCGCCGGGTATGGAGTGAGCTGCGCGCGAGCCCTCGAATGTGACGAAGGTTTCCATGAGCGTGCGTTCGCCTTCCTGCATATACTGCCCCATGGAATGCAGGTCGGCGGTGTATTCCGCAAACGCCGGGAATATGCCTATGCCCGCCTTGCCTTCGCTCTCGCCGAAAAGCTGCTTCCACCATTCGCCTGTGAATCGAAAAGCCGGCTCAAAGCACGCGAGCATTTCTATCTTCTTGCCTTTACGGTACAGGGCTTGCCGCGCCGCGGCGTAAAGGCAAGCATCTGCCAATCCTGTCTCCATCTCTTCCTTCGCGCCTGCCATAATCTCGTCGACGTCGATGCCGGCAACCGCGCAAGGCAGCAGGCCTACTGCTGTGAGCACGCTGTAGCGGCCGCCCACGCGCTCAGGCATTTCCAGGCACTCATATCCTTCGCGTGCAGCCATGTCGCGCAGCGGGGAGCCTTTCTTATCGGTCGTCACATAGAGCCTTTCCTTGAGCCCCGCGTCGCCGTACCTGTCCTTAAGAATCGACTTGAAAAAGCGCGTTGCGACAGAGGTCTCGATGGTCGACCCTGATTTTGACACGACATTCACCGAAAAGTCCCTGCCGCCTATAAGGTCGAGCATATTCCCAAGATACTCCCCTGACGCGTTGTTACCGGCATAGAACACATCAGGAGTCTTTTTGGGCAAAGCATTGTAGAACGGCGACTTTATGTACTCGATCGCGGCGCGCGCTCCCAGGTATGAGCCGCCAATGCCGATAACGACGTATGCTTCTGATTGGCCGGCAATCCTCCCGGCGATGTCTTTGATCCGCGCGGATAAGTCTTTATCATAGTCAGAGGGCAGGCTCATCCATCCGGTGTCCTCAAGCGCTTCCAGTTCTTCGATCGCCTTTGCCGTCCCGACTGCGTTTACTTCCTCCTCGTTAATGAACCCGAGAATCCCTTCTATTGCGGTCTTAATCATGACGAAACCTCCATATGGCTTGATGTCTGCAAGAAAAACCAAGGCGCAATCTTAGGGGGGGGTGGGACTCGAACTCGACACGCCTCCCTAATCGCCTTGGCCTATAATAGCACATCGGTGAGCAAATGGCAATGATTCTGATGAAATGCTTCGCTTGAGTAAATTTGACCAAGTCAGGTAGCAGTATTGGAGCTGTTATGGTGCATTGCGACATTACGAACTGCCACTTTGAGATTGACGCCCCGGAAGGGTACCTGAATACGCTATGGAACTTTTGACATTGACTGTGAGTGAATCACTATTATGCCGGTAGCGTCTGAAGAATAACGTCAGGGGGTGCCTGGCTCCTGTGGTTGTGTGGTTGCAGGTCGTTGTACGCTTGCTTTAACGAATACAAAGACAGAAACCGCTACGACGCAAATGCTGATTATCTGCGAAGTCGACACGACGCCGTACACGCCCCTGATGAGATCCCCCCTGAAAAACTCGAGCGTGAAGCGCATACAGCCGTATAGTATGCCGTATAGTGCCGCTCCGCGCCCGGAAACGCCGTGCCTGCGTTGAAAAATGATGATAGCCACGCCGATAAGGATGTTGCCCCCTGCTTCAATCAGCGGCGAGGCAAGCAGGGGCACCCCTGCGGGGGCAGAGACCGCATCCAACCCGTCGAACCTCTGAGGATATATGACCGCGAACTTGTTTGAGGCGCTCACTTCCATGCCATAGCAGCAGCCGCCGAAAAAGCATCCGACTCTGCCAAAAGCGTGCCCAATCGGCACAGCGGGAGCGAAAACGTCGGATAACCGCAAAACCGGCATTTTAAAGTGGCGGCAGTATATAATAGTGGCGGCAAGCCCGCCCAGAAAGCCGCCATAGTAGACGTATCCGCCAATCATCCACAATAAGAGTTCCTTAAGCGGCGCTCCCGCAAACCGGTCCATGTGGCTCAGAAACTCAGCCAGATTTACGAGCGTGCTCAGGATTTTCGCCCCGGCCATGCCGCCCACGAAAGCGATCAGAGCCGCCATAAAGGCCTCGGAGCGCGAGTAGCGGAGGTGTCCGCATTGAAAAAGGGACACCCCTACCGCTGCAGCCGCGCCGACGACTACCAGAAGGCCGTAGACCGGCAGGTCGATAAGCGAAGTATGTATGTATGGATGCATCGCGTTACCTCAAATCGAATACCAAAAAACCGGATCCATAAAAGAATCCGGATTTTTGTGGAACTGCGCTATTGCTTAGTAGTACCAGGACCACGAGCTGAGCGAGCCAACGCATGAAACGCAGATGATAGTGAGGATTATCGCCCACGCAAGAGCAATGATTGAACACACCATACCGGCTGTCGCCATTCCGGTTGCCGCCCCGACCTCTGACTGTTTCTTCCTTGCCAGGATGCCGAGGATAAGCCCAACGATCGCTGTGGCAATACCGGCATACGGGATTACCAGTGAGGCAATGCCCAAAACCAGTGCAGCTATCGCCATTCCCTTGCCGGGATCCGCGACCACCGGTTGCGGGTAAGGCTGCTGGTACGGCTGCTGATACGGCTGCTGGTGCTGCGGAGGCTGCTGATACTGCGGAGGAGGCTGCGGCGGCCGCTGCTGCTGCGGAGGCGGGTACTGCGGCGGTTGTTGCGGCGGTTGTTGCCCATAGTTGTTGCTCAAACGAATCAACTCCTTTGATAATTATATAAACGCTGCCTGTGCGCACGTCGTTTACTACAGAAGCATTCTACAATGACCCGGTACATCTGTCAAGACCTTTGTGAATATTTTATGAACAAGAACTCGCCACGAACGCGGCGCTGCCGTACACTTAGGACCGTGAGAACACAACCGGCTCGCAGAAGCGCTTTCGTATTTCTTGAAAAAATGTGCTTGATTTGCGCAGAAGCCTGTGTTATGATTTCCCGAGGCAAGAGTTGGTATGCGGGCATAGTTCATTGGTAGAATGAAAGCTTCCCAAGCTTTAGAGGAGGGTTCGATTCCCTTTGCCCGCTCCACACCAAAACCCTGTAGCCGCAATGGTTTCAGGGTTTCTCTACGCCAAGCATTACTCTACCTTTCCCCTATGGCTATTTGTGAGGCAGCACCGATGAAAAGACGTTTAATAAGATTACCGCTGGCTATCCTCATACTGCTCGTTGCGGCGACAGCCCTTGTGATGTCCGTAAACGTTTATCGCGACCGGCCGGATGAGGAAATGCGCGACACAGCCTCTCCCGACAGCCCCTCCGCAACTGCGGAAACACAACAACCTGACCCCCCCTGGCCAAGCTTTACTCCTCTCCCGACGATTGTGACTCCCCCTGATGAGAGACACACGCCTGACGAAACCGATGAACCGGAGGAACCCGAACAGGAGCCGGAAGAGCCCGGCATTCCGGACTTCGAGCCATACTGCATAGAGAGCACAGACCCTCAGCTTTTTCTCGCCTCAACCGGCATTATGGCTGACGGAGCCATTGTTGAGGAGTACACCCGCGAAGAACCCATCGACTTCGGATATGGCGAAGACTATCATGAACTCGAAGGCATCATCACGTTCCGAGGGAATAATTTCCGCGATACCGCAGCATACGGGTACGCGGACGTCAGGAACGGAAAGCTTGACAAAATATGGTCATACGGCACAGGGAGCTACACTGCAAGCGACGGAGCTGTATGGTCGGGCAACGGCTGGACAGGCCAGCCGCTTATAGTTAAGTGGCCGAAAGAGACCAGGGAAATCATGAACATGCACGATTGGGCGCGGGGGCAGGAAGAGCTGGTTGAGGTCGTGTACGCCACCATGGACGGCTACGTATACTTCACAGAGCTCGACACGGGCAAAGCGACCCGCAACAGGCTATATCTCGGGTTTCCGTTCAAAGGCTCCGGGTCTCTCGACCCTCGGGGCTACCCGCTGCTGTACGTGGGAGCGGGGCTCGCGGGGGCGAACGGAGCGGCCAGATGCCTCGTCGTCAGCCTTATTGACGGTTCAGTCCTCTACTCGTTTGCCAGCAGAGACGGCTTTGCGCCCAGAGGCTGGGACGCTGCTGACGGAGCTCCTCTTGTGGACGCAGAAACAGACACGCTGATCTACCCGTGCGAAAACGGAGTGATATACTTCATAAAGCTCGGTAGCGAATACGACGTCGAAGCGGGTACGATGACCATTGATCCGCAAGCACCCGCTAAATGGCGCTATTTTGGGACGCGCTCCCACGTCAACGGCAAGTACTGGCTGGGAATGGAATCAAGCGCAGCCATCTGGCGCGGCCATCTTTTCATATCAGACAACGGCGGGAACTTGATTTGCCTTGACATGAACACTCTGGAGGTCGTCTGGGTTCAGGACGTGCTGGACGATACGAACTGCTCTCCCGCCCTGGAGCTCGAAGATGGACACCCTTATATATATATAAGCACGTCATTCCACGGAGGCTGGCGCGCTCCGATGAGTTCTTCAGCAATAGTCCCTATGTGGAAAGTTGACGCGCTGACAGGTGAGATTGTTTGGCAGACCGATTTTAAATGCTACACATCGAGCGGCGTATCCGGCGGGGTGCAAGCCACCGCTGCAATAGGCAAGGGTTCGCTCGGCGACCTTGTGTTCGTCCCGTTCGCCCGCACCCCGACAGCCGGAGCCGGCGTCCTCGCGGCGTTTGACAAGGCAACCGGCGAGGTCGTTTGGGAGTATCAAACCGCTACATACGCCTGGAGTTCGCCTGTTTGCATTTACCGGCCCGACGGTAAGGGCTATTTGATTTACTGTACGGCGGATGGGAGGATGCGCCTTCTGGACGGCCTGACCGGCGAGCAGCTTGACTCAATCCCGTTGGATGGCACTATCGAAGCTTCGCCCGCCGTATATGGCAATGTTGCCGTAATCGGCACCCGCTCAAACAAAGCCTGGGGCGTAAGGATCACTTAATTAAAAACCGAAAGGAATGGTAAATAATGGAAAAGCAGAAAAGAGTAGCGGCGATACACGATATTTCAGGGGTCGGCAAGTGCTCGCTCACAGTAGCGCTGCCGATTATATCGGCTGCGGGCGTCGAATGTTCCGTAATGCCAACGGCAGTGCTATCTACGCATACATATGATTTTCGCGATTTTACTTTTCGCGATCTGACTGACGACCTCATGCCAATCGCCGAGCATTGGAAAAAGGAAGGCGTCACGTTCGACGCCTTCTACAGCGGATATCTGGGGTCGCTTGGCCAGATCGACATCGTCAAGGACGTTTTCGAGATGTTCCGCGACTCGCGGACAGTCGTCATGGTCGACCCTGTGATGGCTGACAACGGAGAGCTATACAGCCTGTTTACCATGGATCATGTCAAAGGGATGGCAAAACTATGCGGCCACGCGGATATAATAATCCCGAACCGCACCGAGGCAGCCTTCATGCTTGGGCGCGAGTACAAAGGCGGCGCTATGACACAAGACGAAGTCAACACTATGCTGCGCGATCTGGCGGGCCTTGGCGCGAAGCAAGTCGTGCTGACAGGAGTCTACTTTGGCGATAAAGATCTGGGCGCCGCATGCTACGACAAGGGCTCGGGGCAGATTGACTACGTTATGGGCGAGCGGCTTGAGGGTATGTACCACGGCACCGGCGACGTCTTTGGGTCGCTGCTGATGGGCGCGCTCATGCGGGGGCGCAGCCTTGCCTCGGCGACAAGGGTCGCTGTTGACTTCACTTGCGCGGCGATCCGTCTCACCGCAGCAGATAAAACCAACCCGCGCATGGGCGTCAGGTTCGAGTCTATCCTGCCTGACTATGGAAACTCCCTAAACAAAGAGCCGGCATGAGGTAGTGGGTACCTGAACAGACACCTGGATTCGAGCCCCACGTCAGAACTCAGCGCTGCCTGTCGTCCTGGGGAACGGGATTACATCTCGTATATTAGGCACACCGGTCAGATACATAATCAGTCTCTCGAACCCCAGCCCGAAACCGGCGTGCCTCGCACCGCCGTATCGCCGCAGGTCCAAATACCACCAGTACGCCTCTTTAGCCAGGCCGAGCTTATCGATTCGCGATTCAAGGACGTCGAGGCGCTCCTCGCGCTGGCTCCCGCCGATGATCTCGCCGATGCCCGGCACGAGCAAATCCATTGCGGCGACGGTTTTCCCATCGTCATTCAAGCGCATGTAGAACGCTTTTATATCCTTTGGGTAGTCAGTCACAAATACCGGTTTTTTAAAATGCTTCTCGGTCAGATAGCGCTCATGCTCGGTCTGCAGGTCGCAACCCCAACTGACCGGGAAGTTAAACGCCTCCCCTGAAGCAGCGAGGATCTCAATCGCCTGCGTATATGTCACAGCCGCAAACTGTGCGCTCGCAACGGCGCGAAGCCTGGTGAGAAGCTCTTTGTCAACGAAACTGTTCAGGAAGTCGAGCTCTGCTTCGCACTCTTTCAACACGTACATTATGACATGCTTCAGCATTTCCTCCGCCAGCAGCATATCGTCGCTTAGGTCAGCAAACGCAATCTCCGGCTCGATCATCCAAAACTCGGCCGCATGCCTGGGAGTGTTCGAGTTTTCCGCCCTGAATGTCGGCCCAAACGTATACACCCCGCCAAATGCGAGCGCGAAAGCCTCCGCGTTGAGCTGTCCGGATACTGTCAGCCCGGCTTTCTTCCCGAAAAAATCCTCTGAGTAGTCGACGCTCCCGTCAGCCAAACTCGGCGGTTTGGCTATGTCGAGCGTCGTCACGCTAAAAAGCTCCCCCGCCCCCTCTGCATCGCTACAGGTGATCACAGGAGTATTGACATATACAAACCCTCTGTCTTGAAAGAAGCAATGTATCGCGTGAGCGGCGGCGGAACGGATACGGAAAACGGAGGAGAACAGGTTAGTCCTTGGTCTGAGGTGAGCGACAGTGCGCAGGTACTCGGTCGTGTGCCTCTTTTTTTGGAGCGGATACCCCGGATCGGACTCCCCTTCCACGGCGACGTCCCGGGCTGAAACCTCAAACGGCTGCTTCGCCCCTTCGGTGACTTTTACGACGCCGGACACGATGAGCGCAGCGCCGACGTTCTGCCCGGTGATTTCTTTATAGTTAGCGAGACGTTCGTCTTCGATGACTATCTGCGCGTTACCGAAACAGCTCCCGTCGTTGAGTTCAATAAAACCGAACGACTTCATATCGCGGATAGTCCTGACCCACCCCCGAAGCGTGACCGATGTGCCTTCCAGCTCCCGCGACCGCTCGAACAAGTCTTTTATCTTCAACTCAGGTACCCTCCTTGCTTACTGCGCTTCCTGCCTGAAGGCTCCCGGGCACATCGATGACGCGCTGGTTCTTGCTCCCCCGCCACTTTAGCGATAATGTACGCATTGCGGCGATGAAAGGCCCGTCAACCAGCACGTCAATCAATCCGAGAAGCCTCGCGACAGACGGATCGTCAACCGCGCTTGCCATGAGTTCTTCTATTGTACATCCCGAGTAGGCCCAAACGTTGAGCCCGTTCTCTCTCGCGGCCGCAGCGAGCCGCGCACAGTCCTCAGCCTGCAGGAATGGCTCGCCGCCCGACAGCGTTATACCGTCCGTCAGGGGGTTGGAGAGCATTTCCGATACCAGCTCCCCGACCTCCCGCTCGGCGCCGCCTTCGCAGTCCCAGGTCTCCGGGTTGTGGCAGCCTTCACAGCGCTTTTCGCAGCCTTGTGCAAATACTACGAATCTGAAACCCGGCCCGTCGACGATTGAATCTTGAATCGTACCCGCGACACGCATCCCCGGAACCGTCCTTTCATTATAACTCGTGCTTTACCCTGTCTCTCTCCTCGGCGCGCTTGCCATTGTTGAAACGCTCCAGCGTCCCAACCAGATAGCCCGTGATGCGCCTGATGCGCTCGAAGCCTACATCGGCGTCTTCCTCGCGCCTCCCGCATTTCGGGCATTCATCCCCGATGACGCCTGTGAAGCCGCAGGTAGGGTCGCGGTCGACCGGATGGTTGACAGAGCCGTAGCCGATACCCGTCTCGTGCATATAGCGGATGATCTTCTCAAACGCCTCGAGGTTATCCAGCGGGTCTCCGTCCATCTCGATATAGCTGATATGCCCCGCATTCGTCAGCGCGTGGTATGGCGCTTCAAGACGTATCTTGTCAAAAGCGTTCATCTTGTAGTAGACGGGGATATGGAAGCTGTTTGTGTAATAGTCTTTGTCCGTGATGCCCGCGAGAGATCCAAAGCGCTGCCTGTCAATGGTTACGAATCTGCCCGAGAGCCCCTCTGCGGGGGTGGCGATAAGGGTAAAGTTCAGGCCGTGCTTTTTTGTCTCGGCGTCACAGCGCGCGCGCATATGGCTGATTATTTCCAGCCCCAGGTTCTGCGCTTTCTCGCTCTCGCCGTGGTGCTCCCCGATGAGGCTTTTCAGCGTCTCAGCAAGCCCGATGAACCCGATTGTCAATGTGCCGTGCTTCAGGACTTCGCGCACCTCGTCGTTGTACCCGAGCTTATCGGAATCGATCCATACGCCTTCTCCCATCAGGAACGGGTAGTTATATACGCGCTTTCTGCATTGGATTTCAAACCTTTCGAGCAGTTGCTCGACAATGAGGTCGAGCTTATAGTCGAGATCCTCGAAGAACCTGTTAAGATCCCCGTTGGCCTTGATTGCCAGGCGCGGCAGGTTTACGGAAGTGAACGAAAGGTTCCCTCGCCCGTTGCTGATCTCCTGCCCGCTGTCGTGCGCGTTCGCTATCACGCGGGTGCGGCAGCCCATATACGCGACTTCCGTCTCCGGCTTGCCTTCTTTATAGTATTTGATGTTGTACGGCGCGTCGACAAAAGCGAAGTTCGGGAACAGCCGCTTCGCGCTGCACCTGCAAGCCAGCTTGAAAAGATCGTAATTCGGATCGCCCGGGTTGAGGTTTACCCCTTCTTTGACCCTGAAAACCTGGATCGGGTATATCGGCGTCTCGCCGTTGCCAAGACCGGCTTCAGTCGCGAGCAGTATATTCTTCATGACCATCCTGCCTTCAGGCGATGTGTCCATGCCGTAGTTCAATGTGGAAAACGGGGTCTGCGCCCCGGCCCGCGAATGCATTGTGTTCAGGTTGTGGATCAAAGCTTCCATCGCCTGGTAGGTCGCGCGCTCAGTTTCTTTGATTGCGAATTTCAGCGCCGTCTGCTGCGCTGCAGAGATCTCGCTCTCGCTCCCGTAGATTGAGGCCAGCACCGGCAGCTCTGCCGCTAGGTACGCGTCGTTGTCCATAAGCGAAGGCGAGAGCCCCTTGTCTTTGAAGATTTCTTCTGTGAGTTGCTTGATGTCTTCTTCGGGGTCGTCTATGCCCTTGGCCAGCGTGATCGCTTTTGCCAGGTTCTGCCTGTAAAGCCTGATGAATGTCTTCTTCACGCCCTCGGCCATGCCATAGTCGAAGTTTACTATGCTCTGCCCGCCGTGCTGGTCGTTTTGGTTCGACTGAATGGCTATACATGCGAGCGCTGAGTATGAGGCAATGTCGTTGGGCTCCCGCAGATGGCCGTGCCCTGTCGAGAACCCGCCCTTGAAAAGCTTTATGATGTCGATTTGAGTGCATGTCGTGGTCAGCGTGAGGAAATCCAGGTCGTGGATATGTATGTCGCCCTCCGCATGCGCCCTGGCGTGATCCGGTTTGAGCACGAACATGTTGTAGAACTGCTTCGCCCCTTCCGAGCCGTATTTGAGCATCACCCCCATAGCGGTGTCGCCGTTGATGTTGGCGTTTTCGCGTTTGACGTCGCTATCCCTCGCGTCCGCGAATGTGATTTCTTCGTACGTCTGCATCAGCCGTGTGTTCATCTCCCTACGGCGCGTGCGCTCGCTTCTGTAGAGTATGAACGCTTTGGCGGTCGTGATAAACCCGTTGTCCATAAGGACCCTCTCGACGATGTCCTGGATATGCTCGACTTCGGGCGCTTCATCGCCCTCGAGTTCGAGTATCGACATGACTTCGTCCGCAAGAGTCATGGAGAGCTCTGCGTTGTCGCTCCTGTATGTTGCGTCGAACGCTTTGCTAATCACGTCAGATATCTTTGTGATATCGAACTGCGTTGTCCGCCCGTCACGTTTTTTTATTGTTGCTATCGGCATTTCGCCTTCCTCCTAATCGCTATTGTCAACACAATATATTGTGCTGTATTCTGTCCTTACGCTGTTTACTATACCACCAATAGTTCAACATGTCAACACCAAAATTGCGTTTTTTTCACACTTTTCTTCGATTCCGCTGGAATACAAGCGTTTTCTATGCTATACTGCCCGTTAGGAGTCTTGGAGTTAGAGTAAGGAGTTAGAATCATGTCCGGTATGGAACTGAAGGCGACGGCGCGAAGAATCATAGCGGAAAACGCGCCGAAAATCTTCCTGGTCAGCATAATCTACCTGATTGTCACAACGTTGATGTCAGAGCTTCAATACCGCCTCCCGGGTACAGCGTCGGCACTGGACGAGTATCTCGACAGCATTGCCGCAGGAAGCATCCCCAGCATCTCGTTGCTTTACACGAAATTCAGGCCTTCGGGCGTGGCGCTTGCGGTTGTGCTGCAACTCATGCTGCCCGTAATTCACGCAGGGTACATGGGCTACTGCCTGAAGTTGCACAGGGGTCAAAGCGGCGAGTATAAGGACTTGCTGAACGCCTTTCTATTCTTTGGGAAAGTCCTGCTGCTCTCAATCGTGACAGCAGTTTTCGTACTACTGTGGTCGGCGCTGCTCATCATACCGGGTCTGGTCGCGCACTACCGCTACAGGCAAGCCTACTTTATTCTCATCGACGACCCGGATAAAAGCGTCCTCCAATGCATACGCGAGTCAAAAAAGCTGATGCACGGGAAAAAACTTGATCTGTTCCTGGTCGACCTGTCATTCATCGGATGGGTGATAATCAGCACCCTTGTCGTTTTGCTGCTGCCGCTCCCGTTCTCGCTGCCGGTCGTCTCGATATGGCTCTCGCCATACCAATGGCTGACGCGAGCCGCGTTCTACGACAGGCTCATCGGGGAAATAGCTCTGTAACTGTTACGGTAGCCCGTTCAGGCGCTGTGTTTCATTTCTTTAGCGCAACCAGGGACGGTGGAGCGATCGCGAATTGACGCATGGACGCGTCATTGAGCGAAAAGAAATGAAATATTGCGCCTGAAGGTAGTGGCTACCGGAACAGATAATAATCTGTGCGAAAGGTTGGTGAGTATTTGAAGAAGGATATGACGAACGGCAAAGAATGGAAGCTGATACTTCTCTTCACGCTCCCAATTATGGCCGGGAACCTGCTGCAGCAGCTCTACAACACCATCGACGGCGTCATTGTCGGCAACTTCGCCGGCGAGACAGCCTTCGCCGGCGTCGGCACCTGCCAGCCTTTGACCTTCCTGTTCCTCGCCCTCGCCATGGGGCTATCCGTCGGGGTGGGAATCGTAATATCTCAATTCTTCGGCGCCGGCAAAAACGAACAGCTTGGCGTCGCTATCGACACCGCCCTGCTCTTACTCGGGGCATGCGGCCTGGCGCTCTCGATACTCGCGGTAGCTATTGCCCCCTTCATGCTCAGGGTCGTACTGAGCGTCCCGCAGGCAGTCTTGCCGTTCGCGGTCAGGTACTTCCGCCTGTACGCGCTCGGTTTGTTCTTCCAGTTCATATACAACGGCATCGCCGCGACCTTGCGGGGTTTCGGCGACTCAAAAGCCATATTGTACTTTCTTATGATCGCGACTGTGCTGAACACAGGCCTCGACCTCCTGTTTGTCGTGGTTTTCGGCTGGGGTGTGGCAGGGGCTGCCGTCGCCACCGTGATTGCGCAGATCGGATGCGCCTCTACATCATATATATACCTTAGGAGGAAGCTCCCCTTCAGCAAAGGCGGCGAGCACTGGAACGGCGGCATCGCCTCGACTATGGCGAAGCTAGGCCTCCCGATTGCTGCGCAGCAAAGCATCGTGGCGTTCGGCAACGGCTCGATGCAAAGGCTCGTCAACGGCTTCGGCGCGACAACGCCGGGCGTCATTGCTGCATTCGGCGCGGGAGTCCGCCTCGACAGCTTTATCCACGTTCCGATCATGGGCTTTCAGTCCGGGCTTGCAAGTTTTACCGGTCAGAACATAGGCGCAGGCAAGCTCGACCGGGTCAAGAGAGGCTTACGGGTATCCTTGCTGATGTCTATGTCCACCACGATTGTTATGAGCCTGCTCCTTTACACATTCGCCACTCCCGTTGTCACTCTATTCGGGTTGACTGACAACGCGCTGAGTATCGGAGTGGAACAGGTCCGCTACTTGACAATGTTCTTTTGGATGTTTTCCGGCTATATGACACTCGGCGGGCTGCTTCAGGGCTCCGGAGATACGCTGGTGCAATCCGCTACCACGTTGACCGCGTTGATAATGCGTATCTTATCCGGCTATCTCGCGGTGGAGTTCGGGCTACTTGGGTATAACGCCGCCTGGGTGACGACTCCTATCGGCTGGGGCTTCGCCATTGCGATATCATATACACGTTTCTTCACGGGAGGCTGGAAAAAGAAAGCCGTCGCAGGGAGACTACGCAGGTAGAAGGGATTATGTAAACATGCGCTATAGCTTCTTCGCATTGATATCACGGCTGAAAAACATAACCAGATGGTCGCTGATGCGCAACAACGCAAGCGAGAATGTCCAGGAACACTCGCATATGGTCGCTGTCATCGCGCACGCTCTGGCTGTAATCCGGCGCGACGTCCTTGGCAACGACGCCGATCCCGGCGCTGCAGCGGCCGCCGCTCTCTTTCACGACGCCTCTGAGATACTAACCGGCGATATGCCTACGCCTGTAAAATACTTCGACCCCGAGATAATGTCTGCGTACAAGCGTGTCGAATCTTTGGCGTCAGTCAAGCTCCTGTCGGCGCTGCCCGAAGAGCTGCGCCCTGCATATCAACCGCTTCTGGCAGGCGAAGATAAAGCCACGGCCGCTCTGATTAAAGCGGCGGACAAGCTTGCTGCGTTCGTTAAGTGCCTCGAAGAGCTCAAGGCCGGAAATCTTGAGTTTCGCTCAGCGGCGCTACAAACGCGCGAAAAACTCGAAGCGCTGAACCTGCCGGAGGTCGACTACTTCATCGAACGCTTTATCCCGGCCTTTGAGATGACCCTTGACGAGCTTGACATAGATTTGTCTTGAACAAGAGGAGTGCTGAACAGACTCGCTAATTTACACTATGTTAACAAAGGGCGGCTAAAATACTGGTATACTCGTGCAGGCTAGTGCTCCCAACAAACCATCAAGGCTAGGAGAATGAACATTGCTGCAACTAACTAATATCGTAAAAAACTACAAAGCCGGAACCACGACAGTTGAAGCGCTGAAGGGCGTTGACCTGGAGTTCATGGAGAACGAATTCGTCTGCATCCTCGGGCCTTCAGGCTGCGGGAAGACTACGCTGCTCAACATCATCGGGGGCCTCGACCAGTACACAAGCGGAGACCTCCATATAAACGGCAGGTCGACGAAAGACTACAAAGACTCCGACTGGGACGCCTACCGCAACCATTCAATAGGCTTCGTATTCCAGACATATAACCTGATACCTCACCAGACAGTCCTCGCGAACGTCGAGCTTGCCCTGACGCTCACAGGGGTATCGAAATCCGAGCGAGTGGCGCGGGCCAGAGCTGTCATCGAGAGCGTCGGGCTCGCGGACCAGGCAAGCAAAAAACCCAACCAGCTCTCCGGAGGCCAGATGCAGCGCGTCGCCATAGCGCGCGCTCTTGTGAACGACCCTGATATCCTGCTGGCGGATGAACCTACAGGCTCGCTGGACAGCGAGACAAGCGTCCAGATTATGGAAATACTCAAAGAGATATCGAAAAAGACGCTCGTCATCATGGTTACGCACAATCCGGACCTCGCTGACAGATACTCCACCCGCATAGTGCGCCTGCTGGACGGGCTGATAACGAGCGATACCGCATCCGAAGAGCAAGATGCCGGCGAGATAGCCGAACCCGAGCGCGCAGCGGCAGGCAAACGCCCTTCAATGTCGTTTTTCACCGCCTTAGCATTGAGCCTCAACAACCTAATGACAAAAAAAGCCAGAACCTTCCTGACCGCTTTCGCGGGGAGCATCGGCATTATTGGCATCGCTCTGATCCTCGCGCTGTCCAATGGGTTGCAGGAGTACATATCACGGGTTGAAGAGGAGACGCTGTCGTCGTACCCGTTGACGATTGAGAGCAAGACATTCGACGTCAGCGGATTCTTCCAGCCAAACGACGGCGACGGTTCCGGAGGCAGAGGCGACCGCGGAGATTGGGTCGCGCCCGAGGAGCGCCCGCTCGACAGAATCTACGTAAGCAACATGATGTCAAGAATTACGAACACGATGAAAACGAGCGTGGAGACGAACGATCTCGCCAGCTTCAAAGCCAGGTTGACTGCCGACAAGGAAATACTCGACCCGCTGGTTACGGCGATATCATACAGCTACAACATGAACGTAGATCTGTTCCGGATCGATGAACATGGCGTAGCGAACCAGGTCAACCCCAACCCCGTCTTCGAGGCCTTCAACGTCGGCGGAGGCATCGGAGGCGAGAGCAGCGCGTTTTCGACCACAATGATGATGGGCGGCATGGAACTGTGGAGAGAAATGATCGATAATAAATCATTTCGCGAGTCGCAGTACGAGTTGATCGCCGGAGACTGGCCGGAGTCCGCAAACGACGCTGTCCTAATCATCAGCGAGACCAACAGGGTCACGGACCTTATGCTCTACTCGCTCGGCCTGCGCGATCAAACCGACCTGCGCGAGTTTTACCAGTCGATTTTCAGCGAAGAGCGCATCCAGTACGACAGGAACGAGACCTACCAATACGAAGACATTCTGGGCCTGTCCTACAAGCTCCTGCTCCCCGCTGAACGCTACGCAAAAACGGAGTCCGGCTGGGCAGATATGTCCGGGGATTTTCGCTTCATGCAGGAAGCATATAATAACGCGATCGAAGTCCGCATCGTGGGGATACTCCGGCCTGACTCGGACTCCCTCGCGACGTCTTCAGGCGGTTCTATCGGCTATCTTCCTGAGCTCACAAGGCTTGCCGTCGAAAGGACTAACAGCCTGCAGATAGTCCGTGAGCAGTTGGCAGACCCGGACACCAACGTTATCACGGGGCGTCCTTTCGGCACAGGGTCGGGGGTTGCTTTCCTAACTCTGGATGAAGTGTACGAGTTCATCGAAAGCATGACAGGGGAAGCCCGGGACGAGGCTCTTGACGCCGTGACTGCAATGCGCGAGGCAAACGTCCCTGAGTCCAGCATACTGGACTTCGCGAACCAGAGCCCTGCCCTCAAGCCGGTAAGCTCGACGCTGGATGAGAATATGGCCCTGCTGAACATCTCCGATCTCAACGAACCATCGTCGGTGAGCATATTCCCGTCGAGTTTTGAAAACAAGGAGAAGATAATCGAGTACATCGAAAGCTACAACGATGAAGTGGAAGAAGAGTTCCGCATAACATTTACTGATTACGTAGGGCTGCTGATGAGCAGCATCACTACTGTGATAAACGCGATCAGCTACGTTCTCATAGCGTTCGTATCCATCTCCCTTGTCGTTTCCTCGATTATGATCGGCATCATAACATATATTTCCGTCCTCGAGCGCACGAAAGAAATCGGCATCCTGCGAAGCGTGGGCGCTTCAAAGCGGGATGTCTCAAGAGTCTTCAACGCGGAGACCCTTATCATCGGATTTGTCGCGGGCGCGCTCGGGATAATCGTCACCCTCGTGCTGTGCATACCTGCCAACGCTATAATCCTGAGGCTTACCGAGATACGCGGGGTCGCGGTGCTGCCATTCAACGGCGCGGCAATACTGGTCTTGATAAGCATGCTGCTCTCTGTCGTCGCGGGGCTTATCCCGTCGCGCGTCGCCGCGAAGAAAGACCCTGTCGTCGCGCTGAGGACTGAATGAACGTTACTGCTGCAAACCGGGTCGCCGGAGAAGGGTTTGAAATGCTCCTGCGCGAACTGTATCCGCATAGCACCCCCCGGGAGCAACGCGAGCGGTGGCTCGGCATATTGCAGGAATTCGCCGCCTCCTTCGGCAGCGGGGGCTCCCCTTCGCTGTTCAGCGCTCCCGGCAGAGTGGAGCTCGCCGGCAACCATACAGACCACCAAAACGGGCGCGTTCTAGCCGCTGCAATTACATGTGACGCAGCGGGAGCCGCAATTGCCAACGATTCGCCGATAATCCGGATAAACTCGCAGGGATTCACTCCCGATATCATCGACATAAGCGATTTGTCCCCGGACAAGTACGAGCACGGCAAACCAGCCGCGCTCGTTCGTGGTATTGTCGCTCATTTTCTGAGCCGCGGTTTCGCGGCGTCCGGTTTTGACGCATACATATCGAGCGATGTACCGGTAGGTTCCGGCTTGTCGTCATCGGCTGCGTTTGAGACGCTGATAGGTACCATGCTCAACGGGCTGTTCAACGATGGGAAAGCGGGCTCTGCCGATATTGCCGCAGCGGGACGGCATGCGGAGAATGTCTACTTCGGCAAACCCAGCGGTTTGATGGACCAAACAGTCTCCGCAACCGGCGGGATCCTGATGATCGACTTCAAAGACAGCGAAACCCCTGTTGCGTTGCGCGTAGAAGCGGACCTGAAAGATTATGCTATCTGCGTCACGCAAGCAGGAGGCGACCACTCCGCGCTTACGGAAGACTACGCCGCAATCCCTGCTGAAATGTCAAGCGTGGCCGGCTTCTTCGGCATGACGCTGCTGCGCTCCGTTAAGCCGGAGCTGTTCTATGGCAAACTGCGTGAGCTACGCAACAATGTGGGCGACCGCGCGGTACTGCGCTCTATGCACTTTTTCGCTGAAAACGAGCGGGTGCAGGCCGGAGCCGGCTGCCTGGGGCAAGGCGACACGGCAGGCTTTATGCGGCTTATAAATGAAAGCGGCAGATCCAGTTGGGAGCTGCTGCAGAACATATACAGGCCGGGAGCTGTGCGCGAACAACCTCTCGCGACGGCGCTCGCTCTCAGCGATAGACTACTTGCGGGCCGCGGAGCTTCCCGCGTCCATGGCGGCGGCTTTGCGGGGACAATACTGGCCTTTGTCCCTGTCGATATGCTGGAAGACTACACTAAAGGGCTGGAGTTCCTGACGGGCGCCGGTTCCTGCCGCGTCGTAAACATACGCCTGCGCGGCGCCTCTCAGATTCTGACAGTATAAAAGATAAAGCAGATAACAACCTTCGTCATTGCGTTAGGCCACACTTGCTCCGCGCTTGACGCGGAGTTGACCCGCAATCCCGCTCGGTAAATCGCATAACTTATGGGATTGCGGCTCGGAGGCCGCAATGACGAGAGGAGTGTTGAACAGACACCAGTAAAGGAGCAGTGCAAAATGCGAAAAGCAGTATCAACTGTGATAATTGCGGCCTTGCTGCTGTGTATCCCGGCAGCCCCTGCCGGTGCGCAAAGAGCTGTGAACCTCGGCGACGCTATTGACGCAACGGCGGCGCTGATACTCGACGTAGTCAGCAACCCGGGCATAGGCTCGACCGGCGGCGAATGGGTTATACTTGGGCTGGCCAGGAGCTGCTATGATGTGCCGGACTCATACTTTGAGGGCTACTACATCTCAGTAGCCGATTACATCAGGGAAGCCAAAGGCGTGCTGCACAGCGTGAAATTCACCGAATACTCACGCATAATAATGAGCCTGACCGCAGCGGGCTTCGACCCGAGGAACGTCGCAGGCTATGACCTCACAGCTCCTCTTGACGACTTCCAAAGCACAATAAAGCAAGGCTTGAACGGACCAGTTTTCGCGCTCCTTGCGCTAGATACCGCCGGCTACCCGAACAGCCAGCGCGAGAACTATTTATCAGAGATTCTCCGCCGGCAGCTAAACGACGGCGGTTGGAGCCTATCCGGCGGGTCAACCGAGAGCACGAAAAATGTCCCTGCCGACCCGGACGCGACGGGCATGGTGCTGCAGGCTCTGGCAAAGTACTCCGGCGTCCCCGAAGTCAGCGCGGCAATTGACAGGGGGCTAAACAGGCTGTCCGCCATGCAAAATGAACGCGGAGGTTACTCAAGCTGGGACAACGAGAATATCGAAAGCTCGACTCAGGCGCTCGTCGCGCTTTGTGAGCTGGGCATCCCTGTCGATGACGCGCGTTTCGTAAAGAACGGAAACTCGCTTATAGACAATATACTCAGCTACATGAACGATAACGGCAGCTTCAGGCATTCCCCGGGCGACGGCGGCGACACACAGATGTCAACTGAACAGGGGCTATACGGACTCGTAGCGGCATGGCGCGCCGAAAGCGGCATGAACAGCCTTTACAGAATGGACGACGCGGCGCCAAGGCATGACTTCCAAGATAGCCTCCGGGATCCGCAGCCCGGCCAGGGCCTGCCGGGTAAGAACCCGAGCGTTTCCGCTGTTGCTGTCAAGCACAGCGGCAAGACCTTCCCTGATATTGCGGATCACCCCGGCCGGGCTAAGATCGAAGCCCTTGCGGAACGCGGAGTAATAAACGGCAAGAGCGATTCCGTGTTCGCGCCCGATGCCGCGATGACGCGCGCGGAGTTCGCAGCTATCACGGCGCGCGCGCTGGGGCTTGTCGCCGACCCGCAGTTCGCGCAGAGCATAGGTGGCTTTGAGGACGTCCACCCGGAAGACTGGCACTACGCATACATTGCCACCACGACGAGTTACGGCATAACCAAAGGAGTTTCCGATACGCGATTCAACCCGTCGGGCGTCATCACGCGCCAGGAAGCAGCAGTAATGGTAGCGCGTTCTGCCGCCCTTTGCGGCATAGAAACGAAAAGGAGCGATGTCCAAATCCGAAACACACTTGCGCCATTCGGTGACTATCGCACCGTCGCGCAGTGGGCCGGTGAATCGCTCGCGTTTTGTTATGATACAGGCATCCTTGACAGCGAAGGTTTCGACATCAAACCCGCAGAAGCGATCTTGCGCTGCGAAGTTGCCGATATGCTCTATAGGCTGCTGGAGTCAGCCAACCTGATTGACTAAGTCTCGCTACCATAACCGGTGTATCGCAGGGCTGGGGAATTTCCTCCAGCCCAATGATTCCAGAATCAGTTCCGTCGTTTCATCAATGCCTGCCGAGGCGTCAAAAGACAGTAGTATCTCCATAGACCTGTAGAAGGCGATAATAGGCTCTGTCTGCTCGTGATATACGCGCAGCCTCTCCCTTACGGTGTCCGGCATGTCGTCAGAACGCCTCCCAAGCTCTGCTCCGCACAAGTCACATACCCCTTCGATAGCCGGCGGGACAGTTGCAAGGTTGTAAACAACTTCGCAGTCCGGGTTTGTGCATACCCTCCTGCCGGTCATTCTTTCCTCGATGAGCTTATCAGGCATTTCGATCAGAATCGCGGCGTTGAGCGCGACATCCGCATCTTCCAGCATACGGGCCTGCGGCAAAGTGCGCGGCATCCCGTCCAGTATATAACCCCCATGGAACTCGTCTTTGGCGAGGTACTTGCTGACAATGTCGATAATGATGCCGTCGGGTACAAGCTGGCCTGCGTCCATGTATTTCTTCGCTTCGAGGCCGACAGGCGAACCATCCCTCACGGCATGCCTCAATATCTGGCCTGTAGGCAATATGGGCAAGCTCAGCTCTGCGCTCAGGTTGGCAGCCTGAGTGCCTTTGCCCGCTCCCGGCGGTCCGATCATTATCAATCTCATGCTCATGCGCTGCTTGTCAGTCCTTCCGGCGAGCCTTTCCACACAGGCTCCTTGAGCGATTATACAGGAATAATCCGGTCTGTCAAGTAATCCGTTGCTAACAGGAGCCTTGGACAAGGCTCCGAGGCTGCATGGCATGTTTTTTTATTGCCCCGCAGTTAACCATGTGCTATAATGGCAAAACAGCCGGGAGCCATGCTAATCCGCCTGTCAAACCGCCCGGCTGCTTGCAAGCAGAACCTATGGCGTCATCTTGCGGAAAGGAAACCTGCACATGAGGGCATTGTGTATATCTCTCGTCGCTACGGGCGCGATTATTATGCTGTTTAGCATATTCAAATACTGCAAAGCTCTGATAAATCTCAAGGCTAGTATGAAATCGAAGAGGCTTTTCGGCGACTGGATATATGCGGTCTGCCTGATTATGATGCTCTTCTTCCTGGTAGGGTACGTGATATGCCTTGCCGGGTTTACTACTCAGGATGCGCCTGATATGCAGGATCTGCTGATTGCCTGCATATTCTTCTGCGGCGCCATTTTCGTGTTCGCAATGATAGTGATGATACGGCGAATGTTTTCCGCGATGATCGAGAACTCCAACCTCACCGTCGCGAGGGAAGTAGCGGAGCAAAGCAACAAGGCAAAGAGCGACTTCCTGAGCAACATGAGCCACGAGATACGAACGCCAATGAATGCGATTCTCGGCATTACAGAGATTCAGCTCCTGGGCGAGACGCTCGATCCCGGTGTAAAAGAAGCATTCGATAAGATTTATACATCAGGCGATATGCTACTCGGCATAATCAACGACATACTGGACTTGTCCAAAATCGAAGCCGGCAAACTCGAGCTGATAATTGACAAGTACGATGTAGCGAGCCTGATTAACGACACGGCGCAGCTCAACATGATGCGCATAGCCGGCAAACCGATAAAGTTTGAACTCAACGCCAGCGAAGATATTCCCTCCGCGCTGGAGGGAGACGAACTGCGCGTTAAGCAAATACTGAACAATTTGCTGTCAAACGCGTTCAAGTACACCGCTGAGGGGACCGTGAGGCTTTCAGTATACCCGGAGGCCGGATCGGATCCCGGGCATATTACCCTGGTCCTGTGCGTCAGCGACACCGGGCAAGGCATGACACAGGAGCAAATCGGCAAGCTGTTCGACGAGTACTCCCAGTTCAATCTGGAAGCGAACAAGACGACAGAGGGCACCGGGTTGGGGATGAGCATCACCCGCAACCTGATACACATGATGGACGGGAGCATAAACGTCGAGAGTGAACCGGGGAAGGGCTCTGTCTTTACCGTTCGACTGACTCAGCGCCTGACAGGCTCCGAAGTTCTCGGCAGGGATCTTGCCGAGAACCTTGAAAAGTTCAATGTTGCCGGCACGATGCAGATGAAGAGGGTGCAGATAACCAGAGAATACATGCCTTATGGCAAAGTACTGGTGGTCGACGATGTAGAGACGAATATTTATGTAGCAAAGGGGCTTATGGCTCCCTACGGCCTTGAGGTCGACGCAGCCGACAGCGGTTATGCCGCTATTGATATCGTCAAGCAAGGCCGCGAGTACGACATTGTGTTCATGGATCATATGATGCCGAAACTGGATGGCATCGAGACAACAAAGATTATCCGGGAGCTTGGATACGCAAGCCCGATCGTCGCGCTGACGGCTAACGCTATAGCCGGCCAGGCGGAAGTGTTCTTTGAGAGTGGCTTTGACGACTTTATATCAAAACCGATTGACATAAGGCAGTTGAACATAGTCCTGAACAGGCTTATTCGCGACAAACAGCCTCCGGAAGTACTCGAGGCTGCCAGGAGCCAGAAGGCCGGCGCAGAAGCAGCCCAAGCGCCATTGGCTGACAAGGGCAAACCGGAAGTTGACCCGATGATCGCGGGCATCTTCGCAAGGGATGCAGAAAGGTCGCTTGCCGTACTGCGTGAAATATGCGATCAAGGAGCATATGATCGACAGGAAGATCTGAGGACTTATATCATCAATACGCATGGCATGAAGAGCGCCCTGGCCAACGTAGGCGAGACAGGGCTTTCTGAGCACGCAGCCAGGTTAGAGGCTGCTGGCCGCGAAGGCGATGTCGCACTGATGCAAGATGAGACCCCGGCGTTTTTGGTCGCGCTTAGAGCTTTTGTCGACGCAATCGCCCCAAAACCGGATGATTCGGGACGCGACGACTCCGGCGAGCCGACGGAAGAAGCTCTGGAGTTTTTGAGCAGTAAACTGCGGACTATCAGGTCAGCATGTGAGGAATACGATGAAGTAACGGCGGAGACAGCGCTGTCGCAGCTTCGCGACAACGCATGGCCGAGGCAGACCAGGGAGTTGCTGGAGGTCATCGCCGAGCATTTGCTGCACAGCGATTTTGACGAGGTAGTCAAGGCGGTTGACGAGCATATATACTAGCGTGCGTGAATATTTGCTAATGATCCGCCAAGGATTTTTGCTCTCAGGTGGTGTGGCAAAACCGCAGGAATGCTAGCAGCCTTTCAAGGTTTTGACGCGCCGCCGCGTCCAGCGTCAGCGTGGGCGCGCCGCCTAGTTCGACGACGATCTCGTGTATCCACTTCGCGCTGCGCGACGCCGTGCGCTCCGTTGTGTTCGTCTGCCCAAAAACGAGCCTGAACCTGGTGTTGGTGTTCAGGTTCATATAGTCGCTGCCGAAGGTCGCACCGGCGATGCACCGCGTCCAGTCGTCCGCGACCGCGACCAGCGTGTCGACCGGGACGCCGTATGAGTCGGCATACTCATTCGCCTCGCCCCAGTCCTAATCCCAGTTGTCCGGCAGGCTGTAGTACGACGATGCAACGGAGTGGGCGCAGGAGCATCTTGACGGCGACGCTTACATCAATGCTTTCGGGGAGTCTGAAGAGGACAAGACGCAGACCGCTATCTGGCTGACCGGCATCGCGCGCCGAAAGCTCGACATTATCCGCGCAGAGACCGGCGAGACGCTTTCAGCGATTGTCGAGCGGTTGATTGTTGGTGAGTGAGAACCGCCCTTGAACCAGATTAAAGCAGCCCCGTAATGAGGCTGCTTTCTTTTGTGCTTTCTTTAGCTTACCCTTCTCGCGCCCTACGAGAAGATCATCTACAAGGCTTTCTTTATAGAATACAACTCTCCTGCGTCGAGCGTTTGCCCGTTGTCTAGCAATCGCATAGCCTGAGCTTCTTGAATCGAAATATGAGTCAATGAGTCCAGTTTGACGAACGAGCGCTTCAAGAACGGGGGGCGATGCTTGTTTATCAGCTTGTTCTCCACGAGCAGCAGCTTGCTCTCTTTCCCCGCCACCGTCGATATGTTCAGCACGCTTACGCGGTCATCAGAAGCGTCTATAACAAGGTATGCTCTGTCGTATTCCGGGAACGCTCCATCTACAAACCTTATCCTTCCGAACAGTCCCTGCCCAGCCTTGAACGTCAGTAGACCACTAGCTCCCCACCGTCGATATACACGGAGTAGGCTGGGTCGGTCGCCAGCAATGAGAACTCATACAGCTGGTCAACTACATCGTCGTCGAACGTCAGCGTGTCCGGCGAGTAGATAAACTGCACTCCGTTAATCAGTTCACTAAGATTCCTCTCCTCTTGCGTGTCGCGAAAAGCCTTGACCATTACGCGGACTCTGTCGAGTTCCCCTCTCATAGCCTCGACCGTGACAACCGCTTTGCGCTTGTCTTTGTATCCGCTTGGGTCAACAGAATTGTTGTAGGCATCTCGCCAGAACGCGAACGAGTGATTCAAGTTCGACAGTTCCCGAGCCGATAGCTTGCCTAATATGGACACCGCTAGGTTCAACACGTCGTACTCTGATTGCGTGAACTCCGGTACGAACTTGTTGCTCTCTTCCACGAAGTTTCGATAATCATTTCTGTAGCGGAGCCTAACCGGTTCAATCACGCAGCCCTCAACAAATGCTGTTATTTCTTCTTCAAATAGTGGTTCGTCCAGTTCTGCAAGCGATATTAGGTTGGCAAAGGTCAACAGCTTCTGCAACTTCATGTTGCCGTCAATAGTGTTGCTGTTTGTGTCCATGCCCTGCTTAATCAAGTATTTCGCAAAGTCGAACGCGCTTGACATTGAAGCCCCTCCCCTCAATTGCGCCGATAGCAGCACCCCGCTCTGCATAGAACGAGGTCATGTAACCATGATACCACACACCGGATAAAAGTAAATAGCAATAATCACCAAATCTTCACCCAGCCCCTGTAGAATATGATAACGCCCTCCCCTTCACGGGGAGGGTTTTCTACATTTCGCATCGGGTATTAACTGTGGGAATTCCCACAAAATGAGCTGTAATTGGTCGCCAAATTGCCAAAAATTGCAAAATATTGCGCAAATCCGCAAATGCAAAAAGTGCGCAAAAGTACCCTGTAGCCTTAGAAACTACAGGGTTTCCTTTGGCACAACGCCCGCGGTCAAATCCGAACCGCCAAAACTCTTGTCAATATCTGCAATTGTAATGCTTTTCGCGCCCTCATTATTGTTGAACGTCAATACTATTCTGTCATCGTACAAATAAACCGAGTTGACAAAGGTATCAATCAACAACTGCCGCTGCTCTCTTTTTGATATGTCAATGCCTCTGAACTTGTGAAACCAGAATAGGATTTGCTCTTTTGTCAGGAGCGGTTGTTCAATCTCCTCTTGCAATATCTTGACTTCTAAATCTCCTTTTGCGGCTTCGAGGTCGTCAAGCCTTTTCTTTGTTGACGAGTTGAGGATACCCTGCTGAATAGCATTGAGCATATTTTCTATCCCGCGCTCGGTTTCGGCTAATTGCTTGCGCAGCATCGGTAAAGTGATGTTTTCCTGCTTCTGCAATTCCAATATATTGTCTGCGATTCTATCCAGCAACGAATCATCCTCAAGCAAACGCGCCGCCTGATTGACAACAATATCCTCGATCCAAACTTTTTTTACTGGCTTCTTCTTGCAAGCCCGGTGCTTTTTCGCTGTAGCGCATTTATAATAATGATGTACTTTCATTGACCTGCTTGTACCGCTCTCGCCCACCATAAAAGCTCCGCATAATCCGCAAAAAAGTTTAGTCGTGAGTAAGTAATCGTCCTCGGCCTTATGACGCGCCGGGGCTTTCTTATTCTTGTCAAGGCGTTCCTGCACTTTCTCAAACAAATCATCAGGCACGATTGCCGGAACACCGCCGGGAATAGCATAGGTGTCATAGTGATACTCGCCAATGTATGAGCGGTTTCTAAGCATACGCCCCACAGAGTCAAACCCCATCGGCTTTTTCTTGTAGGTCTGCACTCCGCAATCGTTTAGCCACTTCACAATGGCGACGATTTTTTCTCCGTCGGCGTACCGTTTGAACGCCTCAATAACAAACGGCGAGCTGGTCGGGTCTATCTGATAATAGTTTTCCTTGTCAATGAAGAATCCAACAGGAATGCCACCGCCATTCCATTTGCATTTAAGAGCGTTCTCGGTCATACCGCGCTTAACCTTTTCAGAGAGTTCGGCACTAAAAAACTCCGCATAGCCCTCCAATAGTGATTCAAGCAGAATACCTGTTGAATCTTCTGAAATAGCTTCGGTGGCCGACAACACCTTAACGCCGTTTTTCCGCAGAACTGCCTTGTAATGCGCGCTGTCATAGCGGTTTCTGGCGAAGCGGTCAAGCTTCCAGACTATAATGACGTCAAACAGTTTCTTTGAACTGTCCTTAATCATTTTCTGGAACTGTGGCCGGGCGTCAGTCTTTGCCGAATATGCGCGGTCTATGTAACTACCGAGTACGGTGATATTATTCTTCGCCGCATAATCCATGCACTCGCGGATCTGCCCCTCGATTGAGTTTTCCGTCTGGCCGTCAGAACTGTAGCGGGCATAAATAAAAGCGTTCACTTTCTGCCCTCCCCCAACATCTGTATCAGCGCCTGCTTCAACTTGTCATTCATCGGTGAGTTAGGGTCAAAACACATTTCGATGAACTGGCGCATTTCCGGGCTGTCCTCCATTATTTTAGGACGGAAATCATATAACACGCCCTGCGGTTTATCCGTCCTGCCATAAATATAATCTAAAGAAACGTCAAAGTAATCTGCATACCATAGAAGGGTTTTATGCGGCGGCAACCCCACTTGATTTTCATAGCGGTTGATACTGGATTGCGTCGTACCGACACCGGCTGCGATTTGCGCCTGAGAAAGTTTCATGCCCTCGCGTAATGCCCTCAATCGCTCTGCGAATATCTCCATTTGCACCATCTCCTTTCGCTCCCCATTATATATGATAATCATAGCTTTGTCAAATGATTATCATATATAATTCGCATGATATGCGATTGGACATATCATGCGCGGCAGCGTGGCGGCGGAGTGCAAAACAGCGATGGGTTGCAGTCGGGCGGTTAGCTGACGATAACCGTCGAAAAGGTATGTACAGCACGGACGCTGGACATACCTTTTTGACGGTTAGATTGGCGCGAGTGTGGTCACACATGAGCGACAACGGGGTTTCCAAAGGGGTTCCCTTTGGCACACGACCTTGCTTGCAAGGTCTAGTGTGTTATGCCTGTCCTCTGACTGGCGGGAAAATCCGCGTCGCCGCCATATGGGCGGCGACGCGGATTCGAGCGACAGGAAAACGGGGCGGGATTTTTGAGCGGTCAGCGAGAAATTCACGGCTCGTTTTCAGTGAGGAGGACGGGCATACAGCCCTCGTCTCTCGTCCTCGTTTGCATTGGTTGATTAATCTCAATAATCATGAATTGCAGAGGTTTCTGATGCTTTATTGATTAATGCTTATAATGGACATCGCATGTTATGCGATACGGTAACAAAACCTTTATGCTCATAGAAGTGAAACTCGTCTTCTGCTTCGAGCAAAACGAACAGCTCAATATAATCAAGGTTTCTTTCTCTTGCCCATTGTTTTGCCGCTTCCATCAGTTTTGAGCCTATTCCCTTTTTTCTATATTCCGCTGTAGTGATAAAGTCAATAATCTCGGCGTAGTTATGCTGAATAATGGCGTCAAATGGTGGCGTTTGCGCTTCTCTAATATGAATAAACCCTAAAATTACATTATTCTTAACAGCAAGAAAGATATCCGACTTATCATTTGTAATTGTGCTTTTTGGATATCCCCCGTGTTCTACTCCCGCTTTATAGTACACGGGCTGTAAATCTGCGTTATGTTGCCAAAACTCATGATAAAGCAAGCAGATAGGCTCTATGTCATCGAGTGTCGCAAGTCTGATTTCCATGTACTCATCTCCACAAATATAAACTTGCTGAATTGCGCTATGAACTTCGCTTGAATTGGGATATGCTTTTTTTCTACAGTTTTTTAATGGATTTATTATTTTCAACGTACCATCAATAGTCTCAGCCGCGGGGGTGGAATTCCCTGTCGCAGCCGCTGCATAGGTAAGGCGGAGAGTCTACTTTATAGAACTTAGTCGTGGCGCCGCATTCATCGCAATACACATCAGCGCTTGGGGATTCTATCAGTTCATCCCCATCCATCATGGTTTTGAATTCCTTGCCGCAACTGTCGCATCGGTATGGCGGCTCATTGTCGTTGTAAAAGAAATTCATGATCTCGCAGTCCTCGCAATACAGCTCACCGATAGGCGTATCAAAATGTTTATCCACTATACTTCAGTATCCTTTCGTAACAAATATAAATTTCGCCGTTCATGCCGTTCGAGCGCCTTGCGCTGAAAAGAAATCTACCCGGGGGAAAAATCTGATTAAGTTAAGATAATCTCGGCTAACGCTTTTTTTGACTATTCAAGCCGCCCTCTGCGTTTTGCTTATACTTTTAAGTCACGCAATGTATCAAGCCGCTCTTTGATACTATAGGGAATCACTAAACTCGTAACTTCAGAGGCGGTAAGTCCCAAATTGCATTGACCTGGATAATGACTGTTACAGTGAACGTCGCAAAAGCGATAATCTCCGCATTCTGCACAATTTGCGTATCCTTTTTCTGTAGGACATATGAAGTAACCGCATTCATTTCTCTTAGATTTACAGCCCGGACACCAGTTTTTATCGCATGTATACCGTTCAACACTGATGTTGGGAACACAGTTATGATAGCACAGCCAATTCATATAATCGAATTTCTGACTTCCCGGCTCCTCGTTTTCTCTATGTTTTTCATTTACAAGACACATATCGCACCGGTAACCACAATGGTATTCGTCCGGGTCATTCAGGTTAACCGTGCGTTGCTCAACCGGACGGGTTTGACTGGGGGGCACATTTTTCTTTAGCGCTAAAATAATGGTATCCAGCATGGATTCATCCGTGATCAGGAAATCCTCATTTGCGATATACACGCGGAAAGCATCGCGTTGAAATGTAACATCGGCTAAATGATCGTCGTCTGCGATAAAAGTAAGCAAGGATTCCCCATCCCAAAGCTCATCGGCAATATAAAAGAATCGGATATGCCCAAGCAATATAATAAAAGCCGGAAAAGCTTTTCTTAGCTGCGGTTCCAATTCACTAGGCGGCGTCAAAATCCTTCCGTCATCCGCGTAATGATGCTTCACTATATTCGTCTCCTGTCCATTATATAAATTTACTGCTCTGTACTCGCATAAGCCCTTGAATGCAGTAAAAAACAATACTGCAACGCGCTCAGTCTATCATAGGTTGCTTGATTATTCAATCCTTTCACTTCGGGCCGATTCGGCCCGAAGTCGTCAGCGCCAGTTCGGGACATTTTGTCTCGAAGTAGGAGCGATTGCTGATTATTCCTCTTTCCCGTCCTGCTCTGTGAATATATGCTTTACCAACTGCTCAAACAGCCCCGCGCTCTTGTCGTCAAGCTGCGTGGCTTGCCCGACCATGTTCATTACCATCGCAGCGACATCATCCGCTTCAATCATCTGCGGCGATTTCGCCGCTGCCTGCATCTGCTCCCGCATCTGTTGGAGAATCTCCGCTGTTGCCGGATTCGCCGGAGTATCACCCGATTCAAGTTCTTTCTTAATGTCTTTCAGTATCGCAATAAACGTACTCTTGATTTTCTCGGTATCTGCTTCATTGGTACTCATTTTGTGCGATTTCAAGAAACGAGCGTCACCCTGCACTTCGGCTCTGTGTTCGGGGTTCGCCTTCGCAAAGTCGCCAAGCGTCGCCGTCGCCATGTTGATTATTTCATTTCGCGCCATAATGCCGTCGTTTGTATTGTTGCTAAAAAAAGTGTTGATTAAGTGAATTAGATACGGGAATGTCTTATGCGCTATCAGACGGTTTACTATCTGGACGTCTACCGTTCCTGTCACTAACGCCTTGACCGCTCCTTCGGATAACCCAAGCTCGCTGATGTCGTAGCTCTTTGGCGTGCTTATAGCAGTAAGCCCAAGTATGTAGTCCGTCGACACGCCAAAAAGCTTTGCCAGTTTTACAAGAACATCACCGCTGATTTTCTGTATTTCACCGTTCTCGATCCTGCTAATCTGGGACGGAGCAACCCCGATGATTTCGCTCAACTCCTTTTGAGAAAGCTTCTTTTCCGTCCGCAAGTCGCAAATACGTTCATTTACAGTTCCCGGCAGATACATAATAATCATGCCCCCTTTTGCCGAGAGTATTGTATCATTCAAAATGCGATTCTGCAATTAGAAAGGTATAGACTTCATTCCAAATGCAATTGCCGCAGAAATACGGGAATTGCGTATTTTTATGCTACGATGGGTACAGGTTGACCGATATAGGGACGAACGGACAGCCGAAAACCGTATCGCGCCACGGTAAAGCGGCGCGGAACCGCTCGGGCAAATCGGGAGGCGGCCAGAAAGAATCCCGACACTAAAGAACTCTCCATGCCCGAAACAGAGTCATAAAGTTTTAAATCGTAACACCAATATGTGGATAAATAGGGGTGGAGAAAGCCTGTGATTGCAATGGCTTGAAACGCTGAAAACAGGGTAGGCAGTATAAAGACACACGGAGGGGCAAAATCGTGACTTATTTTTCAACAACAGGAAGGGATGATAACAATACCACAGTACGCAATAATGCGCTTCGCCAAGATGAAAGGCGGGGCAAGCGCTATTGAAGCACATCATGAGCGCACGAAGGAGAAATACGCCAGTAACCCCGATGTTGATACCGGGCGCAGCAAGTACAATTTCCATATCGTACAGCCCGAGACGTCATACAAGCGGGAGTCAGACATCAGGATTGAAGAAGCCGGATGTAAAACCAGAAAGGACAGCGTCAGATTCATCGACACGCTTATCACAGCAAGCCCGGATTTCTTCAAGGGCAAGAAGCGCGAGGAAGTCAGGCAGTTTTTTCAAGCTGCCGCAGACTTCCTCTCGAAGAAGATAGGCAAAGGCAACATCTTCACCGCTGTAGTTCACGTCGATGAGAAAACTCCGCATATGCACTTGTGTTTTACACCGATCACTGCGGACGGGAGGCTGTCGGCAAAGGAGATTATCGGCAACCGGACGCAGCTTACGGCTTGGCAGGACGAGTTTTTCGCACATATGGTGAAGAAGTTCCCGGACATCGAGCGAGGCGAGTCCGCCAGTATTACCGGGCGGCGGCACATTCCGACTCGTATATTCAAGCAAGCTGTTACCCTGACAAGGCAAGCTGATAAGATACGATCGGTTATTGAGGGAATAAATCCCCTCAGTGCGGGGAGAAAATCTGATGAAGCCCTCGCGCTGTTGCAGAAGTTCTTCCCCGGAATGGAGCGTTTTGAATCACAGGTCAGGAAGTATAAACGCGAGATTGACTCCCTTGAGAAAGAAAACGCCGCTCTCACCAAAAGGGCTGAGGCGGGCGAAAAGGTCAGCATCAGCAGGGAGCTGTCCCAGAACAAGCTCCGGAGCGATTACGAAACGTTGAAACGCTTCGTCGATTCGCTGCCGGAGGAAATCAAGCGTCAGGCGCGGACGCCGCAGAAAAAGGCGCATGAACATGGTCTGTAAGGAGGATTGATAACAGAGGATTAACCGCCCGTTGAATCGGGTAATTGAACTTTGAAAAATGAATATTGACGGAGGTCGCGACACTGCATGGCACAAGCAAAGGATTACGACACAGGGATTCACAAGCATGAGATTGAGTCGCTTGCCCGTTGTCTTTTTCCCGAAATTCAAAAGTTTTTCCAGAGTGACGATGGTAAACGAGAATTCGAGGAATGGAAAGCGAAGCAAGTGAAAACTGAAAAGGGGGGCGATTAGCACAAAGGGGTGCGCTTCGGGTCAACTTGGCCCGAAGCGCGCCCCTTTTTATGCGCTATGTAATTTCGTCAAGCCAAAGCAAGAATCCGAAGCCATCACCGATGATTTTCACATCGAGGTGGTTCGGATTACTTGCGGTTGGCACGCCCGACCGGACTCGAACCGGTGGCCTCAAGAGTCGGAGTCTTGCGCTCTATCCATCTGAGCTACGGGCGCGTATAATATGGACATCAATCTGCAATAGTTGCTTTACCTTATCAATGACATCCGACTGGTAGAAGTAATTATAGCAAACAACTATGCCCATGTAAAGCGCAAGAAGTCGCACGCAAAAGATTAAGAACAAATCACACGTAAAAGATTAAACAAGTCGCACGTAAAAGATTAATTATGCACAACAATACTAGTTGCCGCCGGCTATAAACGAGTGATAACCGGGGATGGGACAGAAAACGAAATTTACCGGCAAACAGTAACTACAGGGTGAAAGTAAACGGTTGCAGCCTCAAAAAAGCAGAAAAAATGAAAAAAAACTTCCCTTATTGTAAAAGATGGTATACAATAGGAGCGCAATAGGACTTGAATCGAAGACCCGTTCACGGGTGATACGCTTACTTAGAGGTCGGACACATAACCAGAAAACCGACAAAAGGAGGCGCCGATGAAACCGCGATCAAAGATAGCTGCAAAAATAATTGTATTTGCCCTGATCGTATATGCAGGCATTACACTCATAGCCCTTCGCGGGCGCATTGAATCGACCCGCGAAGAGCTTTATGATGCGCGGCGGCAAGTTGCCGAAATGGAAATAGCGAACGCCGAACTTGAGTATGAGATAGAAAACTACAACGATCCGGATGTAATTGCAGGAATAGCGCGATCAAACTTAGGGCTCGTCCTGCCGGGCGAGATAGTTTTCTACGATGGCGGCAGCGAAGCCGACAGTGCGGATTGAAAACACTTAATATCTCTAAGAGCCTGATACCGTATAATATGTTTCACTGAGAGGGTTTTCATTTCATATGGATTTCGAAGTGGGAGCTATACTAACAGGTAAAATTACCGGCATCACTAAGTTCGGAGCTTTCGTTACGGTAGCTCCGGGGAAATCCGGTCTGGTACATATATCCGAAATTGCCAGCACTTATGTCAGCGATGTTCGGGATCATCTGACCGAAGGACAGGAAGTAACTGTAAAGGTCATTGGCATGGATAAATCCGGTAGGATGAACCTATCAATAAAATCTGCCGCCTCTGCGCCACCGGACGAAACTCCTCGCCGCCCCCAGCCAAAACCACAGGAAATCCCGTCTGAACCATCTTTTGAAGACAAACTAAAGCGGTTCATGCAGGATTCAAACAATAAGATATCGGCTCTGAAAAGTAACTCTGATAAAAAAGGCGCCCGCCGCCGTGGACGTTAGATCAGCATACCATCGTAATGGTGTGCTTTTTTATGATAACTTCCGGTTAAGGCGGCGAATAGCCGCCTCGTCCACGCTAACTTCTAAATCCTGACCGGGAGACGGGTAGAACTATGGATAACGATAAAAAAGACAAAAAAGAACTCGAACGAAACCTGAGACCTGCCGGGGCATACCTTGACAGCCTGTCGGGCTTTGCAGATTTGCTCGGAACGATCAGGCAGGCTGAAGACGCCGCAAAGGAACTCCTTGAAGAGACGTCTGCCGTGCCCAAGTCAAAGGTTTCAGGCAAACAGATGAGCGAAAACCCAAGTTCTGACAACACCGCCGTTGACGAACAGGGCGCAGCCTCGGCTGAACCTGAAGCAGAAGCCCCGGTTAAGGAGCCGACTGTAGAGGAATTGCTCGCGCGCCTTGACAATCTTGTGGGTCTCGACAATATAAAGAAGAATGTAAAAAGCCTGATTAACTACGTCAAAATACGCGGCCTGCGCGAAGAAAAAGAACTGCCGAATCCTCCACTGTCTCTGCACATGGTATTTATGGGGAATCCCGGTACAGGCAAAACAACGGT
>Ga0082212_10000894_pt1 | contig 43969 bp, 35 predicted proteins | sample TergutNt197P3_FD_71548 | JGI IMG/M metagenome (GOLD analysis project Ga0082212, IMG submission 71548) | Neocapritermes taracua P3 segment gut microbial communities from Petit-Saut dam, French Guiana - Nt197 P3 | ecosystem: Host-associated > Arthropoda: Insects > Digestive system > Gut ... | reverse complement strand
TTTCTATTGTGATGCCTAACGGCCAAACCATGGATGTTATCACCGAAAATGCATCCATCATTGATTTGATGAATTATTATCAAATAAACCTGATGAACCCAAGCGTATTGATAGGCGTTTTCATAGGTTCGATGATGGCCTTCATGTTCTGCGGATTGACGATGAATGCCGTTGGCCGCGCTGCACAAAGCATGGTGGAAGAAGTGCGCCGCCAGTTCCGCGAAATAAAAGGCATACTCACCGGCGAGGCTACTCCAGATTATGCTCGTTGTGTAGAAATATCAACCCGTGGAGCGCAAAGGGAAATGTTGTTACCGTCTATTTTGGCTATCTTGGCACCGATTATCACCGGTGTTATTTTTGGTGTAGCAGGTGTAATGGGCTTGTTAGTAGGCGGCTTGGGTGCTGGTTTCGTGTTGGCTGTATTCATGGCTAATGCCGGAGGTGCTTGGGACAACGCTAAGAAATATGTTGAGGAAGGAAACTTCGGCGGCAAAGGTTCCGACGTACACAAAGCAACCGTAGTAGGTGATACAGTGGGCGACCCCTTCAAGGATACTTCGGGGCCAAGCCTGAACATACTTATAAAACTGATGAGTATGGTGGCTATTGTAACGGCAGGTTTAACAGTAGTTTGGACGTTGCTCGAATAATATAACAGAATAATCGAATAACTGAATAACGGAGTGAAGAATTATATTTCATACGTTTATTCAGTTATTCAATTGCTCGTTTAGATTTGTTTTAACCCAATAATAATATAATAATGGAATCTTCGCATGTATTAACAAGTTTGCCGCTGTGGTCTATAATTCCGTTTGTTTTAATGTTGCTTACAATAGCAATCGCGCCACTGTTTCTGGAACACTGGTGGGAAAAAAATCAGAATAAATTAATTGTTTCTTTATCGTTGGGGATTCCTACGGCAATTTATTTAATAATTGTAGGATTAACTCCTAAACTAACTGAAACCTTGTTGTTCGATTATGTCCCATTTATAATTTTACTTGGAGCGCTGTTTACTGTAACAGGTGGAATTCATTTAAAAGGAGATATAGAGGCAAAACCATTGACAAATACATTATTTTTGGGAATTGGAGCAGTTTTAGCTTCGTTTATGGGAACAACAGGAGCGGCAATGCTGCTGATACGTCCGGTTATTAATACAAATCAACAAAGAAAATATAAAGTTCATACAATATTATTCTTTATAGCTGTTGTTGCAAATTGCGGTGGACTTTTAACTCCGCTTGGCGACCCTCCGTTATTTCTGTTGTATTTAAGAGGCGTGGAATTTACATGGTTCTTCAATTTACTTCCGGCGTGGGCTTTTACTAATGCAGCATTATTAACGGTATATTTCATTTGGGACAGCTATTTATACAAAAAAGAACCTGTGGGAAACATAATAGAAGATATTGTGAATGTGGAACCGATAAAAATGGTTGGCGGTTTGAATTTCTTGTGGTTAGTCGGAATCATTGCCTCTGTTGCATTTATAACACCGAAAACCTTTTTCGCAGAAGCAGATATTGATACTCATAAAGAAGAAATGTTCAAACTTCTGCAATCGGGCGTTTTAGTTGTTATGGCAGTATTGTCATTGATATTTACCAAAAAAGCTGTTCGTCAGGCAAATAAGTTTTCGTGGGCGCCAATTATTGAGGTTGCATTTTTATTCCTGGGTATTTTTATAACTATGTCTCCGGCATTGTTGTATTTAGCGGTAAATGCAAAATCTTTCGGACTGCAAGAACCGTGGCATTTTTATTATGCTACGGGAGCTTTATCTTCGTTTTTGGATAATGCGCCTACAGCAGTTTCTTTATACGAGCTGGCAACCGGAACTTTTGAAACTGTTGTCGGTGGTGTAGCCGGCATTCCTGTGATAATTATGAAGAGTATAGCTTTGGGAGCTGTTCTGTTTGGCTCTATGACTTACATAGGAAATGGGCCAAACTTTATGGTAAAAGCCATTGCAGAAGAGAACAAAATACAAATGCCTTCTTTCTTCGGATATATGATTAAATTCTCTTTAATCGTCTTGTTGCCAATCTACATAATTGCACATCTAATCTTTATTTGAAAGAAGTTTTTGTGGTTAAAAACGAAAAAGTGTTAGGCTTAATATCCAAAATAGAAGAGGATATTAAGCCTAATGTTTTAAACATAGTATGGTTATGATAATTTGTTAGTCAGGCTTTTTTTCGAACCTTTATACAAATCATATTTTAAAAACATACACTCGTTTGCTCCATTTAACAAAATACGCTTTTCTGATGGTTTAAGCCCTATTTTTTTCAGCGCCTCTCTATTCGAAGACAACAGCCATGCAGTATATCCCTCAAAACTGTGCTTTAGTTTGGAGCCAATCATTCCATAAAGCGATTCCAAATCGCCACCATGGTTAAGGCGAAGCCCATAAGGAGGATTAATTATCGCCATTCCTACGTCGCCGAACACAGTTATATCCTTAAAATCACTTTTTTCTACAGTAACATCATTTTCAAGTCCAGCATTGCGTATGTTTACCATTGAGCTTTTAACAGCTTCGGGAGAAATATCACTTCCCGATATTTTTGTTTTCAATTCAACAATCTCCGAATCGCATTCCTGTTTAACCTGATCGAATAACTGTTTGTCGTAATCAATACTCTTTTGAAAACCAAATGATTTTCTGAATTTTCCGGGGGGAATTTTTCTTGCAATAAGCGCCGCCTCAATCATAATTGTAGCCGAACCGCACATGGGATTGTTAAACGGCACAGAGCAGTCCCAGCCGCTCATAAGCACCATGCCTGCGGCCAACGATTCGTTAAGCGGAGCCTCGGTTAGAGCCTGCCGATAACCTCGCTTAAAAAGCGGATCGCCCGATGAATCAAGAGATACAGTTACATCAAAGCCGCTAATATGCAGATTAATGGAAACATCAGGATTAGCGACATTTACAGAAGGGCGCAAACCTGTTTTTTCTCTGAAGTAGTCGGCAATGGAATCTTTAAGTATTAAGCCTGCATAGCCCGAATGGTTAAACAACGGAGAATTAATAACAGACGTAATAGAAAAAGTTAACTTGTAATTCATAAACTTTTCCCAGCGAATTGATTTGCCAATTGAGTAAAGGTCATCTTTCGACCTTATTTTAAATTCTTTAATTGGTACCAAAACCGACAAAGCTGTTCTTGCACAATAATTTACCTTATATAGTATTTTAGTATTTCCTTCAAAAATAACTGCACGGTTTGCAATAGTAATATTTTCGGCTCCTAAGCTGCGGAGTTCGTCGGATAATACGCTTTCAAGTCCCAAAAAAGTTTTTGCTATCAATTTCATAGTGCAAAGCTATGTTTTTTACTTGACAAAAGTCTTTAAAATTAGTAATTATGAGTTACGAACAATTATGAATTATTCAATTAATGAGTTATTCAGTTACTCAGTTATTCTTAATTGAATAAAGTTTGTATATTTGCGTTACGAAAAACGGCGTGTCCTTGATAACCACGTAAAAAACAAGAAAAGTGAAAAATAAAGTATCTGTATTATTTATGCTGGCAGGTATTCTTTTTGCCGGCTGCCTTTTGATTTCCAATATTCTTGCTTCAAAAATTATTATGATTGGCCCTTGGTCGGCACCGGCCGGTGTACTCGTTTTTCCACTGGCTTACGTTATTAATGATGTGATAGTTGAAGTGTGGGGTTATCGTAAAGCCCGTCTTATTATTTGGGCAGGATTTGCCGTAAACCTGCTGGCAGTACTGTTTTTCAGTGCCGCCATTGCCATTAAGGCTGCTCCGTTTTACGATGGGCAGGATGCTTTTACCGCAGTACTGGGAAGTACGCCGCGTATTGTAACCGCGAGTTTGCTGGCCTATCTTTTGGGTTCGTTTTTGAATGCTTATATAATGAGCCGATTTAAGGTATTAACCAAAGGGAAAGGTTTTTCGCTGCGTGCAATTGTCTCAACACTGGCCGGCGAAGGAATCGACTCGCTGGTTTTTATTACCGTCGCTTTTATCGGAGTTTTTCCTGTTGAGGTTATTGCAGGAATGATTCTTACACAGGCGTTTATAAAAACCATTTACGAAATAGCAGTTTTGCCGTTAACTATTTTATCGGTAAAAAAAGTAAAACAAATTGAAGGCGAAGATACGTTTGATCACTCCGTTTCGTATAACCCGTTTCATATCGGGCAGTTGTGATTATGAATAAGCTTAGTAAAAACCATATCATGAGCAGCGAAAAAGCATTGGTTTTGTTTTCAGGCGGACAGGATTCGACAACCTGTTTGTTTTGGGCAAAAAAATATTTTGACGAAGTATTTACCGTGTGTTTCGACTACGGCCAGCGGCATCGTGTTGAAATTCAGGCAGCAAAAAGTATTGCTGAAAAAGCAGATATCCCTTTTCAGGTTCTGAAACTTGACCTGATTTCTAAAATTACGGTTAATGCGCTGACTTCACCTCAAATTGAGGTGGAAAACGAAAAGCCGAATGAAGGGCTGCCAAACACACTGGTTGAAGGGAGAAATATGCTTTTCCTCACGTATGCGGCTATTCTGGCAAAATCTAAAGGGATTAAAAACTTAGTAACAGGCGTTGGGCAGGCCGATTACAGCGGCTATCCCGACTGCCGGAACGACTTTATTGTGTCGCTAAACCAAACGCTGAATCTTTCCATGGATTTCAACTACACTATTCATACACCGCTGATGTGGAAAAGCAAAGCCGAGGTTTGGCAAATGGCCGCCGAACTTGAAATTTTCGATCTGGTGAAAAACGAAACCGTAACCTGTTACAACGGTATAAAAGGAGCGGGCTGTGGCAGTTGCCGGTCGTGCTGTTTGCGCAGTCGTGGGCTGGAGCAGTTTCTGGCAATAAGTAATGAGAAGTAAAAAGTTTAATTTAAAAATTATGAGCGAATTAAAAAATTTAGGTAAAAAAACCAACTATAGTTTTGGCTACAATCCTGAAGTACTGGAGGCTTTTGACAACAAACATCCTGAAAACGATTATTTTGTAACGTTCAATGCACCTGAGTTTACAAGCCTTTGCCCTGTAACCGGACAGCCCGATTTTGCAACTATTTACATCAGTTACATTCCCGACAAAAAGCTGGTTGAAAGTAAAAGCCTGAAACTGTATATGTTCAGTTTCCGTAATCACGGCGCTTTTCACGAAGATTGCGTGAATATAATTATGAAAGATTTAATTAAATTATTACAGCCAAGATACATAGAGGTTTTAGGAAAATTTATGCCACGCGGCGGAATTAGTATCGATCCATTCAGCAATTACGGCATACCGGATACCAAATATGAGAATATGGCCTTGTTTCGTTTACAAAATCACGGTATGAGCCAGGCCTGATTGAAAATTAAATAATTTTTGGTATTGATATGCATTTTTACAATTCGTTTTGTTTGGCAGCTTTATGTGCAATTACTACTGTTTTCTGTAATGGCGCCGCATGGCAAGTATATGAACCTCCACTACATCTTCCAAAACAGTGTAAACGATTCGGTGTTCCGAATTTATGCGCCTTGACCAACTGCCGGATAATTCATATTTGAGCCGTTCGGGCTTGCCGGTGCTGGTATAAGGATGTTCCATCAACTCTTTTAGCAGGGATAATGCCTTTTTGTAGCATGGGAAATTATGGCTTTTGAAATACTGCAAATCTTCCGTAGCATTTTCAGATAAAATCAGGTCGTACATAAGCTACAATGAATTTACGAATTTGTTCAATTCATCTGTATTTCTTATCCTTTTCCCGCGTCCCTCGGCAATAGATTGTGCCCCCTCTTTAATTCGTTTCATTGTTTCCGGAGACGACATAATGTACTCCGTTTCTTTAATGGCATTATACTCCTCTAAAGAAATCATAACAACCCCTGTGTTGCCGTCTCTGTTAATTATTACCGTGTCATAGTCGTTAATAACCGAATCCATGTAACTTTTTAAATTCTTCCGTAAGTCTGTAAAACTGGCTGTTTTCATAATTGTAAAAGTTTTGGTGTACAAATATAAGTACTTTTTTATGTACTTTTACTTTTTATGAAAATAATTCATCAATAAATTTGGAAATTTTAAAATACATTCAAACAGGTTAAGTTTAAACATTTCGCATTTTGTTGAAAAAACAATTACCGTGATTTTGTGAAAAAATTATACAACGATTACTTTTGCACTTTATAAAAAAAAATATTTTTATTGTGTCCGATTATTTAAATGAGCTTAACAAAGCTCAAAAAGAAGCCGTGCTAAACACCGAAGGGCCGGCGCTTATTATTGCAGGGGCAGGTTCGGGAAAAACCCGCGTGTTAACCTATCGCATTGCCCACCTGCTGAAACAGGGTGCGCGCCCGTCGTCAATTCTGGCGCTTACTTTTACCAACAAAGCTGCCCGCGAAATGAAAGACCGCATTGCAAATGTTGTGAGCGAAAGCGCTGCACGCTACCTTTGGATGGGAACTTTTCATTCTGTTTTTTCGCGCATACTGCGTACCGAAAACGAAATTATAGGCTATCCGCCGAATTTTACCGTTTACGATGCCGCCGACAGCAAAAATCTCATTAAAACAATTATAAAAAATTTTCAGTTTGACGATACAGTATATAAGCCCAACGTGGTGGCAAGCCGTATTTCTATAGCCAAAAATAATTTGATAACTCCGGCTGTTTACGCACAGCAATCCGAAATAAGACAAACCGATAAAAACATGCGAATGCCTGCCATTGCCGAAATTTATAAAGAATATGCGAAACGCTGTTTTCTATCAGGGGCTATGGATTTCGACGATCTGCTGCTAAAAACCAACCTGCTTTTACGCGACCACTCTGAAATATTGAAAAAGTACCGGAGCAAGTTCAGCTACATACTTGTTGATGAATATCAGGATACCAACTTTGCGCAGTATCTTATTATTAAAAAACTGGCAGCCCTGCACAGCAATATTTGCGTAGTTGGCGACGATGCACAGAGCATTTACTCGTTCCGCGGCGCACGAATTGAAAACATTCTGAATTTCAAAAACGATTATCCCGATCACAAAATTTTCAAACTCGAACAAAACTACCGTTCTACAAAGACTATTGTAAACACTGCAAACAGCATTATTGCCAACAATAAAAAACAAATACCGAAAACGGTTTTTTCAGAAAAAGACGAAGGAAAACCTATTAAAGTAATTTCGGCTTTAACAGATAATGAAGAAGGATCTTCGGTAGCGCGGGAGATTGTTGCCACACAGCTGCGCGACCATTACAAAAATTCGGATTACGCCATTTTGTACCGTACCAACGCCCAGTCAAGGATTTTTGAAGAAGTCCTTCGAGAAAAAAACATACCGTATAAAATTTATGGAGGGCTGAGCTTTTATCAGCGCAAGGAAATTAAAGACTTGCTGGCTTATTTCAGAATGGCTGTAAACCCTAACGACAACGAAGCCCTGAAAAGGATTATCAACTTTCCGACACGCGGAATTGGAGACACAACTGTTACCAAAATTGAAATTACTTCGGCAAATACCGAAAAACCAATGTGGCAGGTAATTTCGGAATTGAACGAAAATAATCCGGATGAATTAAATAAGGGAACCGTTTCGAAAGTTTTTGCATTTGCAGAGCTGATTATCAAATTCGGCAAGCTGGCGCAAAACAGCGATGCATACGATGCAGCAAAAACTATTGCCGGAGAATCGGGAATTTTGAAAGATTTGTATAATGACAAATCGCCCGAAGGACTCAGCCGTTACGAAAACATACAGGAATTGCTAAACGGCATACAGGAATTCAGTATTAACGCAAGAGAAGAAGGCCAGCCTGAAAAACTTGAGAATTACCTTAACAATGTGGTGCTGCTTACCGATCAGGACAACGAAAAGGAAGAGAATAAAGACAAGGTTACGCTAATGACCGTACACTCGGCCAAGGGGCTTGAGTTTAAAAATGTTTTTGTGGTTGGGCTGGAAGAAAATCTTTTCCCGTTGAACCGAACGGATATAAAAACAAATCCCGAATCGATGGAGGAAGAAAGGCGCCTTTTTTATGTGGCATTAACGCGCGCCGGCGAAAATGCATGGTTTACCTTTGCCAAACAACGGTATCGCTGGGGAACCCTCGATTATTGCAGGCACAGCCGTTTTCTCGATGAATTGGACGAAAAATATCTTGATAACACAAACTTCAAAACCAATAACAAAAACGATTTCAGCGATCCGGTGCAGTTTTTATCGCGTGAAAGAAAGATAAATTCATCATTTAGAACAAATGATTCTCAGCACATTTTCACTAAAAAACTCGTTACGCTCAACGAGGCGGCAAGAGACAGTCGTGGTTTTGAAGGCGACGATCCAACAAAAATTTTCCCGGGGACACAGGTTGAACATCAGCGTTTTGGTGTAGGAAAAGTGCTGAAAGTAGAAGGCGCCCTTCCCAACCTGAAGGCTACCGTTTTCTTTCAAAATGCAGGGAACAAAGAATTATTGCTTAAATTTGCAAAACTTAAAATAGTGAAATGATTTACTAAAGTCAACTAATTCAAATTTATAGAAAAGCAATATAAAACATTTAATGAAAAAATATTTTTAAAATGTTTGAATTTATTCACCGAAAATTTAACAATTCCAAATTTTAAACATAGGCAAAATTAGACACACACATTATTAGACAAGAGACGGTATTAAATTTGGTTCACTACTTTAATGTGAACCTAACAAATACAGCTTAAGTAAAGTTTAAAACATTAATTATGAAACAATTAAAATTACTTATTTTATCATTAATGCTTATAGTAGCAGTTTCTTCTTGCAAAAAGGGCGGCGATAATTCCGATGAAGGCATGCTATATGTCAAAGTCGAAAATGCCTCAGAATTCAGTAATGTTGCTGAGGTTAAACTTATGGTGTATGATAGAAGTATTGATATGAATATCGAACTTACTAATGGAGAATGGAAAGATGGTGGTTTCACAATTGAACTTTCAATGTTAGACCCAAATTATTGCTATACACTTGCTAATAGTGGGTTCCCGACATCCATAGCCAACATACCACCAACTATGACTATCAGCAACAATAACGTAAAAGTAGGGAATGTAAATTTTTGCGGAGTTGATGAAAATGGTAACTTGGTTACTCATTTTTATCCTTTCATAGATGAAAATGGCACTACCAATAGAGCCTTTTACACATATGTTGATTCTGATGTAACAATTTCTGGTTACACTGAAGAATCTGGTTATTATCACATAATAGAAGGCAGTAACGCTCCCGAAGAGTTTAAACAAACCACGACTTATTCGGTTAAATGGGAAAAAGGTTGGAATGTTTGGTTTGTTTCAAGATCTCAGATAAGAGAAGGTGATATAATGATAATAACAGAGCAATGGTCAACCGCTCCTGTTAGCGGACTGAAATGGTATGGTAGTATAGATTTATGAAAATTAAATATCTAATTTTATAAAGCTCTATAAGTTAAAACTTGCAGGTCTTTTGTGTTTTTAAATCAGAATTTAAATGCGTTACCCCGAACAATTTCTTTTCAATAAAAAAGAAAATTGCAGATTAAAATGAATTAATTAGTTTTGCAGTGGAATAAACTCCTGAGAAATAAACAGATTACCTTTTAATAACAGTATATACCAAAATAAAATTGTTGCATGGACTACAATTCTAAAAGAAAAAAACTTGCTCTTCCCGAATATGGAAGAAATGTACAGAACATGGTCGATCACCTGTTGACCATTCAGGACAGGGACGAAAGAAACAGGGCGGCAAAAACAGTTATCAACGTAATGGGGAACCTTTATCCATATCTGCGCGATGTTGCCGAATTCAATCATAAACTTTGGGATCATTTGGCCATTATGACCGATTTCAAATTAGATATTGATTATCCTTACGAACCGCCGTCGCCTGATATTTTAACCGGAAAACCCAATAAAGTTCCTTATGCTCAGTTTCCTATAAAATACAGGCACTATGGCCTTATTATGGAAAGGATGATTGAAAAAGTATCGGAATATGATGAAGGTGAAGAGAAAGAATTATATACTCAGCAGTTAGCCAACCACATGAAAAAATCGTATGTAGTTTGGAACAAAGGCGCTGTTGAAGACGAAAAGATTTTTGCAGACTTAGATGAACTTTCAGAAGGAAAATTAAAATTTAGTTCCGCACTTCATCAGGTTAGCGATACAAAAAATATACCGGAAAAAAAGAAAAAGAACAAAAACAAACCAAACAAAAAAAGGTAAACTCAGGACATCCATGTCAACTTTCAAAATTGAAGGCGGATTTTCACTGAAAGGTGAAATTGAACCACAAGGTGCTAAAAATGAAGCATTGCAGGTAATTTGTGCAGTTTTGCTGACCACCGAAGATGTTGTAATAGAAAACATCCCCGAAATAAGCGATGTATTAAAACTCATCGAAATTTTAGAGAAAATGGGTGTTAATGCCGAACGCCTTCAGAAGGGAAGCTACCGTTTTAATGCTGCTCATATAAACATCGATTTTCTGAAAACACCCGAATATGCAAAGCTCGCTTCAAGTTTACGCGGCTCGATTATGATTATAGGCCCTCTGCTTGCGCGTTTCGGAACAGGCTTCATCCCACAGCCGGGAGGCGACAAAATAGGCCGCCGCAGGGTAGATACCCATTTTATCGGGTTTCAGAAATTAGGCGCCAATTTTGAATTCGACGAACAAAATCAGTGTTATACCATTTCAGCAAAAAAACTGAAAGGAACTTACATGTTGCTCGACGAAGCCTCGGTTACAGGTACGGCAAACATTTTAATGGCGGCAGTTTTGGCTGAAGGTATAACAACTATTTACAATGCCGCCTGCGAACCTTATCTTCAGCAGTTATCGAAAATGCTTGTTTCGATGGGTGCAAAAATTTCGGGAATTGGCTCAAATTTGCTTACCATTGAGGGAGTTGCGTCGCTTACAGGCTGTAAACACCGAATACTGCCCGATATGATTGAAGTTGGAAGTTTTATTGGCTTGTCGGCCATGACTGCTTCGGAAATTACAATTAAAAATGTGGGAATTGAACACCTCGGCATCATCCCTGCATCATTTCGTCAGCTTGGCATAAAAATCCGGCAGGAAGGTGACGATCTGCACGTTAAAGATACTGAACACTACGAAATAGAATCGTACATAGACGGTTCGATAATGACTATAAGCGACGCACCGTGGCCCGGTTTAACCCCTGACCTTTTGAGCGTATTCTTGGTAGTGGCAACTCAGGCCAACGGAAGTGTGCTTATTCATCAAAAAATGTTTGAAAGCCGCTTGTTTTTTGTCGATAAACTTATTGATATGGGCGCACAAATAATTCTCTGCGACCCGCACAGAGCAACAGTTATCGGGCTCAACCGCAAATATGACCTCAGGGGTACAAACATGACTTCGCCCGATATAAGGGCAGGTATTGCTCTGCTTATTGCAGCCATGTCGGCCAAAGGGAAAAGCACTATCAATAACATTGAACAAATTGACAGGGGCTACGAAAATATTGACGGTAGGCTGAACCGGCTTGGAGCTAAAATCACAAGGATTTGAAAAAAACGATTATGACATTTGTATTAATATGACTAAATTGCACACATGAAAAAAATTATTTTATCTGTATTGACTTTAATTTTAGTTTTAATCGCACTTGTTGTTTTAGCAAAATGGTGGAATTATAAAGCAGATTTGCATGTAGAGCAAATAGTTGAACAGGAAAAAACAGGAGTCAATATTGGCAATAAAGCGCCCGAACTTACCGGTAATTCGGCTGACGGGACAACCCAAAAACTTTCCGACACTCATGGTAAATTAGTCTTGCTCGATTTTTGGGCAGCCTGGTGCATACCCTGCCGTATGGAAAATCCTAACGTTGTAAAAGCTTTTAATAACTATAAAGATAAAGAATTTGTCAACGGCCATGGATTTACCGTTTTCAGCGTTTCGCTCGATCGTACCGCCGCCGAATGGAAAAAAGGAATAGCCGACGATAATTTAGTCTGGCCATTTCACATTAGCGATCTGCAGTACTGGAATTCAAAACATGCTGCTATTTATAGAGTGAGGAGTATTCCTGCCAATTTTTTACTTGACGAAAACGGTATCATCCTTGAAAAAAACCTTCGAGGGCCTGCATTGGAAGCAGCTTTGGCTAAATATGCAAAATAGTAAGAGAAATATCTTTTCTTATAAATATTTTAAATCTGCTCAAATTGACACTCCTTTTTATTAAAGTAATGTCAATTTGTCTATTATATTTTGTGTGGCAAATTTTTTGAATAACCGAACAGCAAATTAAAAATCAACAAAATGGCAGAGGAAATTAACAACGATATGGAAATAGTTGCGGACGAAACATTAAAAAAAGACAATATTGCAGAAAATACAGAAAAAGCAGATAAAAAGAAGAAATTGAAAAAAGACAAAAAAGATATTTTAATTGAAGAACTTGGTGCAAAACTTGAAGAAATTTCAGACAAGCATTTACGTCTTCAGGCCGAATTTGATAATTTCCGTAAACGTACCTTAAAGGAAAAAACCGAATTAATCAAAAACGGAGGCGAAGAAGCGTTTGTCGGCCTGCTGCCTGTTATCGATGATTTTGAACGCGCCGTAAAAACTCTTGAAACAGCAACCGATTTATCAGCTGTGAAAGAAGGCATTATGCTTATTTACTCCAAGTTTATGAACTACCTTCAACAAAACGGAGTAAAACCAATAGAAACATTGGGGCAAGACTTCGATCCTGAAATGGACGAAGCGGTAGCAATGATTCCTGCAACGGACGAAAATCAAAAAGGAAAGGTAATTGACAGTATCCAAACAGGTTACACTTTGTATGACAAGGTTATTCGTCATGCCAAAGTTGTCGTAGCGAATTAACAAAAACATTTTCAATGGCAGCAAAAAGAGATTATTACGAAGTGCTGGAAGTCAGCAAAAACACTACCCCTGAAGAAATAAAAAAAGCCTACAGAAAAAAGGCAATTCAATATCATCCTGATAAAAACCCCGGAGATAAGCAGGCTGAAGAAAAGTTCAAGGAAGCGGCCGAAGCATACGAAGTTTTGAGCAATCCTGAAAAAAAACAGCGGTATGATCAATTTGGTCACGCAGGGATGGGTGGTGCGGCAGGTGGCGGTTTCAGCGGCGGATTCTCCAATATTGAAGATATTTTTTCAACTTTTGGAGACATTTTCGGAGGTCATTTCGGCGGGTTTGGAGGATTTGGCTCAGGCCACAGGAGTGGAGGACGAAGAGTTAGCCGCGGTTCTGACCTGCGGGTTAAGGTAAAACTTACCCTCAACGAAATTGTAAACGGAGTTGAGAAAAAATTAAAAGTTAAAAAGTATGTTGCATGCCAGCACTGCAATGGAACCGGAGCCAAAAACGGTTCTTCGTTTTCAACTTGTAATACCTGCCGCGGTACCGGACAGGTAACCCGCATTGCCAATACGCTTTTGGGGCAAATGCAAACCACTTCAACCTGCTCTACCTGTCAAGGGGACGGGAAGATGATTACTGACCAGTGCAGCCATTGCGGCGGCGAAGGTGTGATTCGCGAGGAAGAAGTAATAAACATTAAAATTCCTGCAGGTGTTGGCGAAGGAATGCAGCTGAATGTTTCAGGAAAAGGGAACACAGGCAGGCGTGGCGGAATAAACGGAGACTTGCTGGTTGTTATTGCCGAAGAAGAACATCCCGAACTTATACGCGACGGTAATAATCTTATTTACAATCTTTTTGTTTCGTTTCCCGACATCACGCTGGGAGTGACAGCCGAAATCCCCACTGTTGACGGAAAAGTAAAAGTAAAAATTGAGCAGGGGACACAGCCTGAGAAAATACTCCGACTGCGGGGCAAAGGTATTCCCGATGTTAATGGTTACGGGAAAGGCGATCTTTTGGTACGAGTACATGTTTGGATTCCTAAAAAGCTAAATACCGAAGAAAAGCGCATACTTGAAAAACTACAAAGCTCTCCGTGTTTTCAAACCGGGCCTTCAGCCGAAGAAAAAACATTCTTCGAAAAAATGAAGGACATGTTTGATTGAACTTTTTTATTAAATTATAGTACTATTAAGTTCGATATTTTCAATAATTTGCCCATATTTGTCGCAATTCAGTAACTTTATTTAAAAACATATTAAATTCATATCAAAATGTTCAAAATACAAACGTTAAATAAAATTGATCAAGAGGGATTGCAGCTTTTCCCGTTAAACAATTATGAAATCGCCAGTGAGTTACCAAATCCTGATGCTATTGTTTTGCGTAGTTTCAGTATGCACGATATGGAACTGCCAGGTTCGTTAAAGGCAGTTGCTCGCGCAGGGGCAGGTGTAAACAATATTCCTATCGAAAAATGTACCGATAAAGGAATTGTAGTTTTTAATACACCGGGCGCAAACGCAAATGCAGTAAAAGAATTGGTTATCGCCGGAATGCTGCTTGCCTCGCGCGATATAATCGGCTCTGCTATATGGGCAAAAACTTTAATAGGTAAGGGCAACGAAGTACCGGCGCTGGTTGAAAAAGGTAAAAACAACTTTGCCGGTCAGGAAATAGAGGGTAAAACACTTGCTGTAATCGGACTGGGGGCAATTGGCGTTTTGGTTGCCAATGCTGCTTCGGCGCTTAAAATGAATGTGATTGGTTACGACCCATATATGTCGGTAAAACAGGCACTTAAATTAAGCCACGAAGTAACCTGGGTTGAAGGAATTCAGCCACTTTTGGCACAAGCTGACTATGTTACAATTAATGTACCGCTGACATCCGAAACAAAAGGTTATATCAACAGCGAAAAATTCAAAATGATGAAAGACGGGGTTCGCATCCTGAATTTTGCACGAGGCGGACTTGTTGATACAGAAAGCCTTAAAGAAGCCATTACTTCGGGTAAAGTAGCTTGTTATGTTACCGATTTCCCCGATGAGGAAATGCTGAAAATGGATAAGGTAATTTCTATTCCACACCTTGGCGCATCAACAAAAGAATCGGAAACCAACTGTTCAATTATGGCAGTGGAGCAGGTTAAAGATTTTCTTGAAAACGGGAACATTAAAAACTCGGTAAATTTCCCGGAAGCATGCATGGAAAAAAGTGGGAATACATGCAGAATAATAATTGCAAATAAAAATATCCCGAATATGGTAAGCCAGATATCGAGCATTCTTGCGTCGGAAGGAATAAACATTGATAACATGCTGAACAAAAAGCATGGCGATATTGCCTATAATATTATCGATGTAGCCCAGAAAAACGTTGATGAATCGGTAAGGGCAAAATTTGAAAGCATTGAAGGAGTGTTTATGGCCAGATTAATTCAGGATTAAAAATACCCTGTTATAAATTATTGAACAAAAAGAATAACCATGACTAAAAGTATTGAAACAAAAGCAGCTGATAATATTAGAATTTTGGCTGCATCGATGGTAGAAAAAGCAAAGTCGGGACACCCCGGCGGAGCAATGGGGGGCGCCGATTTCGTTAATATCCTCTACACAGAGTTTTTAAATTACGATCCTTCTGATATGGCTTGGCCAAACCGCGATCGTTTCTTTTTAGACCCCGGGCACATGTCGCCAATGTTGTATTCGGTTTTATCGCTTGCCGGTTACTACAGCATCGACGATTTGAAGAATTTCCGCCAGTGGGGCAGTATTACTCCGGGGCATCCCGAAGTTGATGTTTTGCGGGGAGTTGAAAACACATCGGGACCGCTCGGACAGGGCCATACAATGGCTGTTGGCGCTGCCATTGCAGAGCGTTTTCTTGCAGAACGTTTTGGCGAATGGACAAGTCACAAAACTTACGCTTTCATTTCCGACGGCGGTGTGCAGGAAGAAATTTCTCAGGGAGCAGGCAGGATTGCCGGTGTTTTGGGATTGAGTAACCTGATTATGTTCTACGATTCCAACGACATTCAGCTTTCAACCACCACCAGCGAAGTTACTGTTGAAGATACAGCAAAAAAATACGAAGCATGGGGCTGGGCAGTAACTACAATCGACGGTAACGATCCGGATCAGATACGCCGGGCTTTAAAAAAGGCAAATACTGAAACTGAAAAACCTACGCTTATTATAGGTAAAACCATAATGGGTAAAGGCGCAGTAACTGCAACCGGCGAAAGTTTCGAGCGCAAATGTGCAACCCACGGGGCGCCGTTGAGTGAAGCAGGTGCATCATTCGAAAAATCGATTGAAAACCTGGGAGGAAATCCTGAAAATCCGTTCGTAATTTTCAGCGATGTTCAGGCTTATTATGACAAAAGAAAAGCAGAATTAATAAAAGCCGCGACTGTTAAAAAAGCCGCTCAGGCTGAGTGGGCTGCTGCCAATCCTGAACTGGCTGCAAAATTTGACAAATTTTTCTCCGGTTCGGCTCCTGAGTTTGATTACTCCTCAATAGTACAAAAAGACAATGCCGCTACACGTGCGGCGTCGAGCGCAGTGCTTGCCGCATTTGCAGGGAAAATTGAAAATATGGTTGTTGCCTCGGCCGACCTTTCAAATTCAGATAAAACCGACGGTTTCCTCAATAAAACCAAAGCTTTCAAAAAAGGCGATTTTAGCGGAGCATTTTTACAGGCAGGCGTAAGCGAATTAACCATGGCCTGTATTGCCAACGGTATGGCTTTACATGGTGGTATAATTCCGGTTTGCGGCACTTTCTTTGTTTTTTCCGATTATATGAAACCGGCAGTACGTTTGTCAGCTTTGATGGAACTTCCCGTGAAATATATATGGACACACGATGCTTTCCGCGTTGGCGAAGATGGCCCAACTCATCAGCCCGTTGAGCAGGAAGCCCAAATTCGCCTGATGGAAAAACTGAAAAATCATAAGGGGCACAACAGCACGCTTGTTCTTCGCCCGGCTGATGCCAACGAAACTACCGCTGCATGGAAACTTGCCCTTGAAAATACAAATACACCAACAGCATTGATTCTTTCGCGTCAGAATATAAATAATCTTCCGGTTGAAGGAAACCGTTATGAGTCGGCCCTGCAATCGGCAAAAGGCGCTTACGTTGTTCTGAAACCTGAAGGGAAACCCGATGTTGTACTGGTTGCCAGCGGTTCCGAAGTTGCAACATTAGTTGATGGAGCAAAACTCTTAACAGAAAAAGACGGATTGAGAGTACAGGTAGTTTCAGCTCCTTCCGAAGGCTTGTTCTGCAACCAGACAAAAGAATACCAAAACAGTGTACTTCCGATTGGAGTCCCACGTTTTGGCATGACTGCCGGACTGCCGGTAACTCTTGCCGGTTTGGTTGGAGAAAACGGAAAAATATGGGGCTTTGAATCATTCGGATATTCAGCTCCTTTTAAAGTGCTTGATGAAAAACTCGGCTTTAACAGCGAAAATGTTTACAGTCAGGTAAAAGCAATGCTATCTTAACTTTCAATTATATCTCACCGTATATCAGGCAGGTAAAAAATTAAGGGGCGCGTACCGCGCCCCTTAATCATTAGTTCCAATGTAACGAGGTTATCAAATTATATAAGTTCTAATAAATATTTTCAATTAAAAAATCAAAATTCCGCATATAATCAAATAGTTATAAATCGTAAATTTGAAATCTAAAATCGTAAATTATATAAGTTACCGCATATAAAACGGAATTAATTCACGAAAACGAGGCTGTTATCATATACATCAATAACTATAGTTTTGTCTTTGTGTATCGTTCCGGCAAGTATTTTCTTTGAGAGTTCGTTCAATACATAACGCTGAAGGATTCTCTTTACAGGCCGCGCCCCAAAATTAGGATCGAAACCTGCTGCTGCAAGCCAGTTCACGGCAGCGTCGGTAATTTCCATTTTCAGGTCAGCACCAGTTAGCCGTTTTACTACCTGAATAAACTGCAGCTGCACTATTTTGGTTATATCGTTTTTCGAGAGCGGCGTAAACACAATGGTTTCATCAATTCGATTAAGAAATTCCGGTCTAATGGTTTGTTTCAGAACTTCCATCAAACGATTTTTTGTTTCTTCCATAACAACCTCTTGGTTTTCGCCTGTCATATTTTCAAAACTTTCCTGAATGATATGCGAACCTAAGTTCGATGTCATAATAACAATTGTGTTTTTGAAATTTACCGTGCGGCCTTTGTTATCGGTTAACCTGCCGTCGTCGAGTACCTGCAGCAACACGTTAAAAACATCGGGATGAGCTTTTTCAATCTCGTCGAACAAAATCACCGAATAAGGTTTATGGCGCACAGCTTCGGTTAGCTGGCCACCTTCGTCGTAGCCTACATACCCCGGAGGACTGCCGATTAAACGTGTAACCGAGAATTTTTCCTGATATTCCGACATGTCGATACGGGTAATCATGTTTTCATCGTTAAAAAGATACTCGGCCAACGCTTTTGCCAGTTCGGTTTTCCCAACTCCGGTTGAACCCAGAAAAATAAACGAACCGATAGGGCGTTTCTCGTCCTGAAGCCCGGCGCGGCTCCGGCGCACAGCGTCAGAAACGGCCGCAATAGCCTCGTCCTGCCCTACCACTCTTTTGTGAAGTTCCTCTTCCATCTGAAGCAATTTTTCGCGTTCGCTTTGCAGCATCTTTGTTACCGGAATCCCTGTCCAGCGGGCTACAACTTCGGCTATATCTTCCGCGTCAACTTCCTCTTTTATCAAACTTTCTCCGCCTTTCATTATATGCAGTTCCTGCTGCATTTTTTCTATTTCACGTTCGGCATCTTTAACCCTTCCGTATCGCAGTTCGGCCACCCGTTCGTAATTTCCCTGACGCTCAGCCTCTTCGGCCTCACGACGGTAATCTTCAATTTCGAGCCTTTTTTTCTGAATGGAATCAATTACCGATTTTTCGGATTGCCATTTTGCCCTCAACCGCGACTGTTCTTCTTTCAGATTTGAAATTTCTTCGCTTAAAACAGCCAGCTTTTTATCGTCATTTTCGCGTTTAATGGCTTCTCTTTCTATTTCAAGCTGTTTAACACGGCGTTCAATTTCGTCTAATTCCTCAGGTACAGAGTCCATTTCTATGCGAAGTTTGGCAGCGGCTTCATCCATAAGGTCGATGGCTTTGTCGGGCAGGAAACGATCGGAAATGTACCGCTGCGACAACTCAACAGACGCAATAATCGCATCGTCTTTTATTCTCACCTTGTGATGATTTTCATAACGTTCCTTTATCCCTCTCAAAATCGAAATGGCGTTCAGTGCATCAGGTTCATCTACGTGAACTACCTGAAACCTGCGTTCCAGCGCTTTGTCTTTTTCAAAATATTTTTGATATTCATTGTAAGTTGTGGCTCCAATTGCCCTAAGCTCTCCACGCGCCAGAGCAGGCTTAAGAATATTGGCAGCGTCCATGGCGCCTTCGTTTTTACCGGCTCCAACCAGTGTATGTATCTCGTCGATGAATAAAATTACCTCATCGTTTGACTGAACCACTTCGTTCACCACTGCTTTAAGCCTTTCCTCGAACTCACCTTTATATTTTGCTCCTGCAATCAATGCACCCATATCAAGCGAAAATACCTGCTTCGATTTAAGATTTTCAGGCACATCGCCTCTTACAATTCGGTGTGCCAGCCCTTCGGCAATGGCGGTTTTTCCTGTTCCCGGTTCGCCAATCAATATCGGGTTGTTTTTTGTGCGGCGCGAAAGAATCTGCAAAATACGGCGGATTTCATCGTCGCGCCCAATAACCGGATCTAATTTCCCGTTGCGCGCCCGTTCGTTCAGATTCGCAGCAAAACGATTAAGTGAGTTAAAACGGTCTTCGGCGGTCTGACTGTCAACTTTAGATCCTTTTCTTAACTCTTCGATAGCAAGTTTTAGCTCATTTTTGTTTATCCCGTTATCTTTCATTAACTGCGAAACAGCATCTCCTGCATCGAGCAAAGCAAGCAAGATATGCTCAACGGAAACAAACCGGTCGCCCATTTCCTGCGCCAAGCCCAGTGCTTTTTGCAAAACACGGTTAGCCGACGAAGACAAATAATTTTCGCCGCCGGTAACTTTTGGATACGATTCTATAATTTTATCCAGTACACGCTGGAAAACAGCTATATTAACCCCCAGTTTTTTCAATAAAAAATTTACCACATTTTCAGCAGAATGCAGCAAGCCTTTAAACAAGTGTCCGGTTTCGATACTTTGCTGGTTGTTTCCCTGCGCAATAATAAAACCTTGTTGAATAGCTTCTTGCGCCTTTATTGTAAAATTATTAAGATTCATGACTTTACCGTTTAATTTAATACATTGAGCCGGATACAAATTACAATCCATAACCAATTGAAAGACAAACTGACACAGCATTTAAATCTTTTATGAAAAAATATCAGTAAATGAATTGTTTTATGACAGGAATACATAAAAAAAGGCTGAACGCCAATGTCAGCCTTTTTTTAACCTTAACCTAATATTATCTATGAAAAAAAAATTACTTAAATCCCACTGCAAAATTAGGTCATAAAATCGTTAATGCATATCAAATAAAGTTAAATAATGTTAAGGTTTTAAATGAGTTACAACAAATAAGATAAACGGCCACGTTACATTACATGTATTTGATTATATAAAAAAAATAATTATTTTTGCCGACCTTTTTAAATAAAAAACTATCTAACAATTATAATTTTAAAAAATATTTTATGATAAAGTATGTTTATACCTTTGGCGGAAAGACTGCTGAAGGTAAAGCGGATATGAAAAATTTACTGGGCGGCAAAGGCGCAAACCTTGCAGAAATGTGCCACTTGAATTTATCTGTTCCAGCCGGATTAACTATCACAACCGAGTGTTGTACAGCGTATTATGACAATAATTGCCAGTTGCCTTCTTCTTTGATGCCTGAAGTTTGGGAAGCTATGAAAAACGTTGAAAAAGTAATGGGCCTCAAGTATGATGACTCCGAGCAGCCATTGCTTGTTTCATGCCGTTCGGGAGCAAGGAGTTCAATGCCCGGCATGATGGATACGGTTTTAAATGTAGGTTTGAGTTCAAAAACCATTCCGGGCTTGATTAAGAAGACCAACAATCCGCGTTTTGTTTACGATTCTTATCGCCGTTTGATTATGATGTATGCAGACGTGGTAATGGAAAAAGCAGAAGGCTTGGATCCTGCTGAAGGGAAAGGAATTCGTAAAATACTGGATGATATGCTGGATGAATTCAAACATTCAAAAGGATATAAATCTGATACCGAAATCAAGTCGGAAGAGCTGTTGGAACTGGCTAATGCATTCAAATTGAGAATAAAATCGGCTCTTGGAACTGAATTTCCGGATGATGCAAAAGCGCAGTTGGAAGGCGGTATTAAAGCCGTATTCAAGAGCTGGAACGGGAAAAAAGCAATTTCATATCGCAGAATTGAAGGCATTCCCGACAATTGGGGAACTGCCGTAAACGTTCAGGCTATGGTATTTGGAAACATGGGCGACACATCGGCAACAGGTGTGGCATTTACCCGAAATCCGGCAACAGGCGAAAACCAGTTCTATGGAGAATGGCTGATAAATGCACAGGGAGAAGACGTTGTGGCAGGAATCCGCACGCCAAGCCCTTTAAATGATGCCACTAAAAATGAGCAGAACAAGCATTTACAGTCAATGCAGGAATTAATGCCTGAAACTTACAAGGAATTGGACAGCATTCGTATGGCTTTGGAGAAAAACTATCGTGATATGCTTGATATTGAGTTTACTATACAGGAAGGGAAACTGTATATGCTGCAGTGCCGTGTGGGAAAACGAACAGGCGTTGCCGCAATGACGATGGCGCTGGAAATGTTAGGTGAAAAATTAATCTCTGAAAAAGAAGCTGTTATGCGTATTTCACCTGAGCAGTTAGATGAACTTTTGCATCCGATTTTAGACGTTACAGACGAGAAAAAACGCACTGTAGTAGCAAAAGGATTGCCGGCAGGGCCCGGAGGCGCAGTGGGCAGAATTGCTCTAACCAGCGAAAAGTCGATGGAATACAGAAGAAGCAATATTGACAATATTTTAGTTCGCGAAGAAACAAACCCGGAAGATGTAGAGGGAATGCGTGCCGCAGACGGAATTTTAACCGCTCGCGGAGGAATGACATCTCATGCCGCTTTGGTTGCCCGCGGATGGGGAAAATGCTGTATAGTAGGTTGCGAATCAGTACACATAAATTTGGCTGCCAATGAAATAAAAATCGGCGGAAAAACATATAAAGAAGGAGATATTTTAAGCCTTAACGGAACAAAAGGCTGGGTGTATGACGAAGCAATTGCAATGGTAAATGCTACGGAAAATCCACTGTTCAAAGAGTTTATGACAATTGTGGACAAATATCGTACAATGGGTGTACGTACAAATGCCGACACTCCTGAAGATGCTCAAAACGCGATTAATTTTGGCGCTGAAGGAATCGGACTGTTCCGCATAGAACACATGTTTTACGGAAAAAACAGCGAAGAACCGTTGGCAAAATTACGCAATATGATTTTGGCAAAAACCACTGAAGAAAGAGTTGCCGCACTGAAAGAACTGGAACCTTTTGTACGCAATGTAGCTAAGGGAACACTGGAAGTTATGGATGGCAAACCTTTAACATTCAGATTGATGGATCCTCCTTTGCATGAATTTGTTCCGCAAACCGAAGATAAACAGCGCGAGTTGGCAAAAGAAAAAGGAATGCCGTACGAAGAGATAAAAAGCAGAATTGACGCGCTTCATGAAGTAAATCCGATGATGGGATTGCGCGGTGTTCGTTTGGGAATAGTAAACCCTGAAATCACTGAAATGCAGTTCAGAGCATTGTTTGAAGCAACTGCCGAACTGATGAAACAGGGGAAAAATCCGATTTTGGAGATTATGGTTCCGCTTACAATCAATGTTGACGAATTGAAACATCAAAAAGCAATCGCCGACAGAGTACAAAAGGAAGTTGAGGCAAAATTAGGAGTGAAAATAGATTACCTCTATGGCACGATGATTGAAATTCCGCGTGCAACTCTGGTTGCAGATAAAATTGCCGATGTTGCTCAATTTTTCTCTTTCGGAACTAATGATTTGACACAAATGACATTTGGGTTTTCGCGTGATGACGTAAATGCGATTGTCAATACTTATATGGATGAGAGAATAATACCTGCCGACCCGTTCAATACTTTAGATCAGGAAGGCGTTGGAGAATTAGTGAAATTAGGAACTGAGCGCGGACGCAAAACCAATCCGAAACTGAAAGTAGGTGTTTGCGGCGAACACGGCGGAGACCCTGCTTCGGTAGAATTTTTCTACAAAACAGGCTTTACTTACGTTTCATGCTCGCCGTTCCGTGTGCCGGTTGCAAGATTGGCTGCAGCTCAGGCAAGCTTGAAATAATTTTTGAATATAAAAATATATGCAAAATAAAAAGGGTTGGTCGTAATGACTAACCCTTTTTCATTCAAACCGTACAATGATTTTATTTTTTATACTTTTACATCACCGTTTATGATGTGTTGATTGATCATTGAAAAATTAAATATGAAAAAAGCATTTGTTGTTGTTTTAATTCTGACGGCTTTTATCGGGAAAGCACAAAATTTTGAATATCAGGTGTTATTTGAAGGTATTGGAGATAACCGTGAATTTGCGCACAGCAACAAAGCTGAATCTCAGTCTATATTAGGCAGTCGCGGCGCTTTTGAAATTGGTCTTGAAAAGGGAGGCCACCGCATTCGCGGAGGATTGAGCCAGCTGTTGGAATTTGGCAGTGATATTGATCACCATAAACCTAAACTTACACTTTACTACCAGTTTTCCGATACAAAAAAAGATTTTCTTTTCGGGGCATTCCCACGGCGTGGAAGAATTGATTTTCCATTGGCTATGTTAACCGATACTCTATTGTACTACCGCCCAAACATTGAAGGAATGTTTGGTGAAATACGCTGGAGCTGGGGCCGCGAAAATGGGTTTGTTGACTGGATAAGCCGTCAGACCGATGTTAACCGCGAAAATTTTACTGTCGGTTTTTCCGGCGAAATTTTTCATAAGAACTTGTTCCTTCAAAATTATTTACACATGTTTCACGACGCAGGGCCCGGTGTCGCTATTCCGGACGACAATGTAAAAGATTATCTGGGATATGCTCTTCAAGCCGGAATAAGAACGCCTGACAATGCAAAGATTAACGGTTACGCCAAAGCCGGAGTTTTAGGCTCGTCGTTCCGCGAACGTAAGGTAACCGATGGCTATGAGAACTCGGTCAGCTTTTTTGCTGAGGCTAAAGCTAAGTTCAAAAATTATAGCGTAAAATCGATTTTAAGTTCAGGCGAAGGTCATAAATTCAAATACGGCGATCGTTTTTACAGGGTTAACAACTATCTGCGCTCCGATGTCGTTTGGCATTTTATTAATCACGAACAGGTAAAAGGTACTTTCAATTTATCTTTTCACCTTATCGACTGGAAATATCTCGACCAGCAACAACAATTATCAATTGTTTATGTTTTTGGGAAATAAAAATTCATCGTGTATTTTAATCGTAACCGAATTTGCAAATAACTGTCTGGTTAAGCAGTTTTGTGATTTTTCGTACTTTTGCAGCAATGATAGAAGCATATAAAAACAGGTTCAAAGATGGCTGGTATCATCTGCTGACTCTTTTGGTGGTGGTGGTTTGGGGAACGACTTTTATCTCGACGAAAATATTGTTAAGAGAGGGATTATCTCCTGAAACTATTTTTTTCTACCGTTTTCTTTTGGCATATCTTGGTATATGGTTGTTTGGAAGTAAACGTCTGTTTGCATACAGCCTTAAAGACGAACTTCTCTTTGTATTGTTGGGCATCAGCGGCGGTTCATTTTATTTCCTCTTAGAGAATTATGCGCTGAAAATAACATTGGTATCTAATGTGTCGCTGATTGTTTGCACCGCCCCGATATTAACAGCCGTTTTGACACATCTGATCCTTAAAACCGAAAAACTCACCCGTTGGCTGATACAAGGCTCTTTTATTGCGCTCGTAGGGGTTACTTTAGTAGTCTATAACGGGAGCTTTATTTTGGAGTTGAGTCCTTTGGGCGATTTTCTGAGCCTTCTCGCCGCATTATTTTGGGCTTTCTATACAATTATCCTTAAACATATAAGCGCCAGATATTCGACGTTATTTATCACTCGTAAGGTTTTTTTCTACGGGCTGATTACAATTCTCCCATTTTTAATTATCAATCCCTTGACCATGAGCGGCGAAATGTTAATTCAGCCTGTTGTATGGGGAAATCTTCTATTTTTAGGGGCTGCGGCATCGCTAATGTGTTATTTTTTGTGGAATGTAACAGTAAAAAAGTTGGGAACCGTACGAACCACTAATTATATATATTTCGTTCCCATTGTAACACTTATCGCATCGGCTGTCGCTCTTCCCGACGAAAAAATTACTTTTACAGCACTGATAGGAGCGGCATTGATATTGTCAGGTGTCATCCTATCCAAACAGAAAAGTAAATAATTACTTGTTGCAAAACTCATAATTGAAATAACAACAGAGTGTTTATAGCTCCAACTATAACCTAAGCAATTTGAAAAGAAACTCTAATCCGCCGCCGGTTTTGTTTTTTACGACAATCGTTCCTTTATGGAATGTAATGGCATTTTTTACTATAGACAAACCAAGTCCGGAGCCGCCTGAATCGCGGGTGCGGCCTTCGTTTATACGATAAAAACGTTCAAATAAACGATTCAGGTGTTTCTCGTCTTTTATTCCTACACCGGTATCGGAAAACGAGAAATAATAGAAATTTTCATCCGTATTATACAGGCTTATAAAAATTGAAACATCCTTACCGGCATAGTTAATAACATTATCGGTAAAGTTGCGGAAAATGGAATAAATAAGATTTTCGTTAGCATTTATAATAACAGTCGGCGGGATATTAATATTTACCGAAATATTTTGTTCTTTTAGTTTTATACTCAAATCATCTGTAACCTTTTCAACAACAGCAAGAACGTTCACCTTTTCCATACGGAAAGTGTCCGGAGCTTCTTCCATTTTTGTTATCAGACTCATGTCTCTTATTAATTCAGATAATGTAAGCACTCTATTATAGGCTTTAGTGATAAAGTGGCGTTCCTTCTCTGTATCTAATTTCTGTTCAAGTATTGTTTCCAAATACCCTCTGATGCTGGCTACGGGCGTGCGTAATTCATGAGCAATATTACCCGTCATCTCCTGCTTAAGCTGACGTGTTTTTTCCTGTTTCGTATTGTCATGAATAATTATCTCAAAACTTTCATCATCGAACATAATTACTCGAATAGAGAAATATTTGCCATGCTTAGTAATGTTAGTCTCGTAATAGGTATCGTCTGTTTCGGCGGATAAAAAAGCATTTATATCCGAAAATACATCGTTTGAAAACACAGATAATGGATCAATAGAAGCTCTGTCTATCAATAGATTTAAATGCTGTATGAACAAACCATTGTAGAATTCAACTTTCTTTTCGGCGTTGAAAAAGCAAACTCCTTCTTCTGAGCCATGGATATGCAGTAAAAGTTTTTCCCGTTCTAATGCTATTCTTTTCTTACTTTTTTCAAGCTCCTGATAGCTCTTAACTATTTGCCGGCTTATTTCACCTAATTCGTCTTTTGGAAAAACAACCTGCTTCCCTCCTATTTTATTATTTCCGGCCGCAACGAAAAAATCCCGTAAATTTCGTATAGATTTACTAAACAGGCCTGCAGCGTAGCTGATAAAATATAAAGCTATCAAAAACAGGACTACAGTAAAATACAAGAATCCGTTATCAATCCGCAGGAAACGCTTTATCTGAATATCGTAAGGCAATGCAACACGAACGTAATGATTGCCGTAATATTTTGCATAGTATAGGTAGTCTTTATTATTGTCTGATGTCGATTTACGTATGCATGAACCTTTTCCGTGAGTTTTCGCAGTTATAATTTCAGGCCTGTTAGCGTGATTTTCCAACTGTGTTAAATCTGTAACAACATTATCGTATAAAACAGTGCCTTGCTCATTAATATAAGTCAAGCGAATATTGGGCGGGAAAACAATTAAAAGGCTATCTATGGCGCCTCCGCGAGCAATCACCTTGTTAGCAATATCAGAATAACTGTCAAGTTTTTCTTCTAACAACTCGGTTTTGTAACGCCGGCTGCGAGATTGCTCAAACACGGCAATGCCGATTGTAAAAATCAGGAATATCAACCCGAACCAAAGGAAAAGACGATATTTATAATTCAGTTTCATTATTTTGTACATTTAAACGATAACCATATCCTGAGCGACTTGAAATTAAGTCTGCTCTTTCACCCAATTTTTTGCGAATACGAGTAATGTGTACATCCACTGTACGCTCGGTTACATAAGGATTGTCTTTCCACAGGCGACCAATAATGTCTTCGCGGTTAAATATTCGTTTTGGACTGGAAGCTAACAACACTAATATCTCGAACTCAGTTTTCGTAAGCATAATTTTAGTACCGGCTGCGTGCACTTCTTTAGTTTCAAGATCAATAAAAATATCGCCGAAAACAAATTCATGCTTCTTTCCGTTATTCGACGGCAGGCCATTATATTTTTGACGCCTTAAAATAACTTTTATTCGCGCAACCACTTCTTTAATAGAAAAAGGCTTTGAAATATAGTCGTCTCCACCAACAGAAAATCCTGTAAGCATATCGTTTTCGGTATCTTTTGCCGTCAGGAAAATGATTGGAATATGATTGCCTTCGCGGCGTAATTTCTCTGCCACTTTATATCCTGATATTCCGCCCATCATAACATCCAAAAGGATTAACGAATGTTCAGGCGTAATTTTTTTAAGCGCCTCCTCGCCCGAACAGGCGCAAGTAATATCGAATCCTTCGTTGGCAAGATTGAACTCAAGGATTTCGCAAATATCCTGCTCGTCGTCAACAATTAAAATTTTCTGAGCCATTATGCAAAGTTAATCATTTTATCGCCGTGTCTTAAATTTTTTGGCATGTTTCAGCACTTTTGCATCAATGTAAAACACAATTTCTTCTACTATATTACTGCAATGGTCGCCTATGCGCTCTAATTTACGAATCAATAACATTGTTTTTAACCCGCATATCGCTTGTTCCGGATTTTTCTGTATGAAGTCCGACAAAGTATATATAGATTTATTGTAAAGTTCGTCAATTTGATCGTCTTTAGCTAATATTTTACCTGAAAGTTTTGTGTTTTCCGATTCTAAAGCTACAAAACTGTCCATCAACATAGATGTTGTTATGTCGAACATGGTTTCAATCTGCAATTCTTCGATAACTGCGCTGTCCATTTGCGTAAATTCATCCTCAATAACATGGCGGGCAATACCTTCTGCAAAGTCGCCAATGCGTTCCAAAGTGCTGCTGATTTTTATAATAGACAGCACTAACCGTAAATCTATGGCTACGGGGTTGTACAGTGCAATATAATTTTCTCCGTCGCTGTCAATTTTCAACTCAAAAGCGTTTACCCGTTTTTCGCGACTGGTTACTTCGCGGGCAAGTTCTACGTCTTTATTTAAAAATGCCTGTTTTGATTTTTCGAGTTGAGAAAGCACTAACGTCCACATTTCATTTAACTCCTCTTTGAGAGCCATCATTTCAAGTTCGGTATGTTTTAGTTTTTTATCTTCCATAATTCATTTATTTAGTTACAAGTTTTATATTGTTTTATCCAAATCGGCCGGTAATATAGTTTTGTGTCTGTTCCTTTTCAGGATTGGTAAACATTTTTTTAGTGCCGCTAAATTCCACTAATTCACCCAGCATAAAAAAACCTGTTTTGTCGCTAACACGCGCCGCCTGCTGCATGTTGTGTGTTACAATCACAATAGTGTAACGCTGTTTAAGCTCGTGTATCAGCTCTTCAATTTTGGAAGTGGAAATAGGATCGAGCGCCGATGCCGGTTCATCCATAAGCAGTATAGACGGTGAGATTGCCAACGCACGCGCTATGCAAAGCCGTTGCTGCTGACCACCGGAGAGTTCAAAAGCCGATTTTTTCAGTTTGTCTTTTACCTCTTCCCATAATGCCGCACTAACGAGCGATTCTTCAACCCGCTGCTTTATGTATGCCTTGTCGCGAATACCATTTACGCGCAGTCCGTACGCTACGTTTTCGAATATTGACTTTGGAAAAGGATTGGGTTTTTGAAATACCATACCCACTTTTTTACGAAGTTCATCAATTTCTGTGCCTTTTTCGTAAATATTCTGTTCGTCAATTAAGCATTCGCCTGTGAGCTTGGTATCGGAAATCAAGTCATTCATACGGTTGAACAAACGCAGGAAAGTAGATTTACCGCAGCCTGAAGGGCCAATAAGCGCGGTAACGGTATTTGCCTCCATTTTTATGCTAATATCTTTCAACGCATGGAAATCGCCGTAGTAAAAATCGATATTTTTAGTTTCTATCATGGTTTTAAGTTACTGTTTTTTTAATTTGTCTTTACCTTTTTACCAAAATACCTCCTGAAAAATGATGCCAATAAATTCATCAATAATACAATGGAAATAAGAACTAATGCCGTTCCGTATGCTATTGGGCGGGCAGCTTCAACATCGGTTCCGCTCGTTGCAATTACATAAAGGTGATAGGGCAAAGCCATTACCTGATCGAAAATAGAACTTGGCAGTTTAGGCAAAAAATAGGCGGCGACTGTAAATAAAATAGGCGCAGTTTCGCCCGAAACACGGCTTACTGAAAGAATTAAACCTGTAATAATATTCGGGAACGCCATTGGCAGCACTACTTTGCGGATTGTTTGCAGTTTTGAAGCACCAAGGGCAAGACTGCCGTTTCGGAACGATTGAGGAATAGCTTTAAGCGACTCCTCAGTAGTTCGTATTACCAACGGCAGCACTAATATACCGAGCGTCAGCGAGCCGGCAAGAATAGAGTCGCCAAAACGGAGCGTATTTACAAAAAGAGCCATCCCGAACAATCCAAAAACGATAGACGGAATACCACTTAAGTTGTTAGTCATTATGCGAATAAACTTAATAACCATGCCGTTTCCGGCATATTCCTGAGTGTAGATTGCCGACATTACACCGAGTGGAAAGGCAAAAATAATACTCCCCGTAACCAAACACAAGGTTCCAACAATTGCAGGAAAAATTCCACCGGCGGTCATGCCGTCAGCAGGGGCTTTGGTAAGAAATTCCCAGCTTATTACGCCGATTCCGTTATAAATAATGAATCCAAGTATCCAAAAAAGAATGCCTACCACAAAAATTCCGAATATCCTGAAAACCCAAAATGCAATATTTTGACTTGTTTTTTTGTTCATATTAAATTCCTCCTTCCTGTTTATGTTTCGAAAGAGCTTCGGCAGTAATACTGACAATCAGTGTAATTATAAACAGAATACATCCTAACAGAAACAGTGACTGGTAATGCGCTCCTCCCGACGGAGCTTCGCCCAATTCTGCGGCAATTGTAGCAGGTATGGTACGTATGGGTTCGAATAGCGAACGAGGCATCACGGCAGCATTGCCTGTTACCATTAACACTGCCATTGTTTCGCCTATAGCGCGCCCAATACCAAGAACAACCGCAGCAGATATGCCCGAAAGAGAATAAGGAATAATAACTCTATAAATGGTTTGCCAATGACTTGCTCCAAGCGCCAAACTTGCTTCGCGCATTGACAGCGGTGTGTTGCGCATTGCATCTTCGGCCACCGTAATAATGGTTGGAAGCGCCATAATGGCCAAGATGATACTGCCGGCAAGAGCTGTTTCGCCTACCGGCAAGTTGAATGTTCTTTGCACTAAGGGAACAAGCACTACTAAACCGAAAAATCCATATACTACCGAAGGTATTCCGGCCAACAGCTCAATAGTAGGCTTGAGCATTTTCCGAAAACGCTCGCCTGCCAGTTCCGACATAAATATAGCCACACCAAGACCCAGCGGCAATGCTATAAGAATAGCTACAAGGCTTACCAACAGCGTTCCCAGTATCAACGGAAGCACTCCGAACTGAGGCGACGGCGTGGCAGTTGGCATCCACTCCCTGCCCAAGAAATAGTGAGACAAGGCAATATTGCCTGCTTCTATTTTTTTCACTCCGGGGTGGTTTGTCGGGGCATATCTACGTGGTATATAGGCTATAATTTCGGGTTCGGAGGCTATGTACTCTCCTATTTTTTCGGGCAGCAGTACATAATCCTCTCCAAATTCTGCCTCTTTGTAAATCGAAAAAATACTGTTGAAACGAAATGGGTATATAAACTCCTCTTTCCCCCCGACTTCATCCCATGTTTCAATAAAACTGTCGAAAATATCTTTTATCTGTTTTGGCGTCAAGTTCGAAACAGGGTTGCCACTATTGACATAGAGGTCGTAGCCGCTTTCAACAACAGGGCTTTTGAACAGTCCGAACCCCTCTCGAAACAGGAATATGATTATTAACAGTATAGCGACGCTCGTTACGGCGCCGCTAACTGTAAATATAGCCTCTGTTATTCGTTCAAGTATTTTCCGCAGTCTCTTCATTTATTTTAAGGTAATGAATCCTACCTCGGAAACTATCCTCTGGCCTTCGTCTGAAAGTACAAAGTCGATATACGGTTTTACTGTTGATTCCAACCTTGTTGCATAATAATAGTATAACTCGCGAACAATTGGATAAGTATTATTTTTAGCATTGGCTACCGAAGGCTCAATGTAATTTTTCCCCTGGTCGTACGACACATGAATTGCTTTCACATTTGAGTTAAGGTAAGCAAGTCCCACATAACCAATAGCACCGCGAGTCTGGCTTACCGACTGGATGATGGCTCCTGTAGCGGGCATACTCATGATACCGTTCATATAGTTTTTATTGAGCAATACATACTCTTTAATGAAATCATAAGTACCTGAAGATGTTTCACGAGCATAAGGAACTATGGCCATATCGTCGCCGCCAACATCTTTCCAATTCCTGATACGGCCGGTAAAGATGCCTTCGAGCTGTTCGCGGGTAAGGTTAGTTACTCTGTTTTGCGGATGTACTATAATAGCCAGTGCGTCGTAGGCTATTATTACTTCTTTCGCTGTTTTGCCGCCTTCCTGCATCTTTTGTCTTTCGTCGAATTTAATTGCGCGCGAAGATTGTGCAATGTCGGTGGTTCCTTCGATAAGTGCCGAAATACCAACACCGCTGCCTCCGCCGGTTACGGTTACGGATGTTCCGCTTTTAGCTTTCATAAAAGCTTCAGCCTCTTTTTGCGACAAGGGCAGGCAAGTATCTGAACCCTTGATTCTTTGGGCAAATATTGCCGTTGATGTGAATGCCATGATGGCAATTGATAAAATAATAGTTCTCATGATTTTACAGATTATTTTTAAACGTTAATTTTTTTTCTTTTTAAAATTTATATTGTAAACGCAGGGTGAATACATTATCCTTACGGTCTTTGTCCCAACCATTTGCGGTTATTTTTCCTTCATCATTTTTCGTGTCGGGCAATTTATCGGTAGTTTCGTTCTTTACAATATCATAATACGCAGTTAACCTGAGTGCAGGATTAATACGCCAATACATTCCCAAACCAATGTTCGACATGGTAAGATCGTTTGCATTACTGATATCGTTGCCCGATATACCTTTATTTTTATTGTACCAGTCATATTTTGCAATTACCGACAATGGAGATTGTCCCAAGTCTTGAGTCAATAAAGCGTAACCACCTTCTATTTTACGCATATAAACAGGAGTTGTAGGTGGTAAACCATTGAAATTAAATCCATACGCGCCGCCGGCTTCTCCCGGATGTTCGCCGAAAATGTATTCAGCTCTCAAGCTGGTAAGTCCGGCAGAAGTCATAGTGGTGAACTGAAGATCGAATCCGATGTATTGACGTTTAGCATATTTACCAATATTATCCTTAGTGTCGCTGTCCAGCACCCATTCTTTGTCTTTAATCACGTAAGTTTGGGCATTTTGCTGCAGTGTTCCTCCCAAATAGGCCGATACTCCGCCACTGATAACCGAACTGTATCCGATTTGTTTATTCACCGTTAAATGGCCGATAAAGTCCATGTGACTGGTAAACATGGGTTTAATGCCGTTTCCGGCGAATAACCCTGCTTCTAATTTGAAAATTTTCAAAGGAGATGAACTTGCAGGCTGCAATGTCAGCGCAACCCCTAAATCGCGTTCATCAGGGAAAAGCGATTGAAAAATACGGGAACGTTCGGGCGATTCGCGGCGCGAAGATGAATAAGCAATCTCATGTCCAAAGGTACGGTCGAAAATACCGGCCTTTAAATTGTTTGTACCAACCCATGGGTCTTTAACCTGCAGGTAAATGTCCTTAAACATCACTACATTGCGATCGGAACTGATGCCTTTTTCGGTTACATCAATTTGAACCACACCGGAGGCAATACCGTCTTCGTAGGTTAGTTTAAAACGTCCGCGACGCAGGCCAAAACGTCCAAAATCTTTCAACTCCGACGTTTCATAAGCATTTCTTCTTTGTGCAAGTTTAAAATTAGTACCATCGGCATCCGTTTGCGCAAACTGATACTGGGCTTGGATATAACCCGAAACTTTGAACTTCTGGAGTAGTCTAACCGAATTTTCGAGAGCCGGAATTTTTGCATTGATTTCTTCCTGCTCTGATAAATCCTGAGCTGATACAGATAGCACCAACAATAATCCACATAGGATTGTAAAAAATCTTTTCATTTTACGATAATTTATTAAAATTTAATGATGCAAGTGTACAGGTGGTTTGTTAAGTATTGTTTGCAATTTTATTACAATTTTGTTAATATTTTGCTTGCTTGAGAAATGTCGCATTGAGTGCGCCATTTATGTTTTATGTGTTGTTAAAATAGATTTAAAAAAAAATCTATAAAACATTTGCTATTATAAAAACAATTCACTTATCTTTGGAAAACTTGAATTGTATATATAAATATACTTTTTATAAAAGGGTAAATTATGAAAAAACAAGAAAGCATACCGATACGCATTTTTCGTTTTTACTACGAAGGGTTTAAATCAATGGACATTGGTAAAACCTTATGGGCTTTGATTTTGATTAAACTGTTTATCATGTTTTTTATCCTGAAAATATTCTTTTTCCCACGTTATCTGAATCAGTTCGACACAACATCGGAAAAAGAGAATTATATTTCTCAAGAATTAATAGAAAGAGCAATAAATTAAATCCTTAAATGTGAATAATTATGATAGAAAATTTGGATTCTTTAGTTGATTGGTCGCGGGCGCAGTTCGCCATGACGGCCATTTATCACTGGTTGTTTGTCCCCCTCACGCTGGGGTTGGGACTAATTATGTCTGTAATGGAAACTATCTATTATAAGACAGGAAATGTGTTTTGGAAAGAAACTGCAAAGTTCTGGATGAAACTGTTCGGTATTAATTTTGCCGTTGGTGTGGCGACAGGGTTAATTCTGGAGTTTGAATTTGGCACAAACTGGTCGAATTACAGCTGGTTTGTGGGCGACATCTTCGGCGCTCCACTTGCTATCGAAGGCATCATTGCCTTTTTTATGGAAGCGACGTTTATTGCCATTATGTTCTTCGGATGGAACAAGGTTAGCCGCGGAATGCACCTCACGGCAACCTGGCTCACATTCGGAGGTGCGGCAATTTCGGCTATATGGATACTCGTTGCCAATGCCTGGATGCAATATCCTGCAGGGATGCATTTTAATCCCGATACTATGCGCAACGAAATGATTGATTTTGCGTCTGTCGCGCTCTCGCCGTTTGCTGTTTACAAGTATTATCATACTATGATGGCCGGTTTGGCACTTGGCGGCGCGTTTGTCGTGGGCATAAGCAGTTGGTTTATTTTGAAAGGCCGTCATACTAAATTTGCATTGGAAAGTATGAAAATAGGCGCGATAACAGGCCTTATTGCATCCTTATTAATTGTTGTTTCAGGCGACGGCGCTTCAAAGAATGTAGCGAAATACCAGCCGATGAAATTAGCAGCAATGGAAGGGCTTTACGATGGCGGTAACGGAGTAGGACTTATTGGAGTCGGTGTCTTAAAACCCAATGCAACAAACAACGACGATGCTTTTTATTTTAAGATTGCGTTTCCTAAAATGTTATCATGGCTTGCCACGGGCGATGCAAATGCGTACATACCGGGCATTAATGACATCCTAAAAGGCGGCTATCAAACAGAAAAAGGAAGAGCACCATCGGTCGATGAAAAAATCAGTCGCGGTAAAGAATCTATCAGGGCATTAGCCGACTACCGCGCCGCCGTAAGTGCAGGTAATAAAGAAGGTGCAGCTACAGCCTTATCTGCGATGAACAAAGATTTCGAGTATTTCGGATATGGATACCTTAAAAGTTCAAAAGACGCTGTTCCACCCGTTGGGTTAACATTCTATGCATTCCACCTGATGGTTATTTTGGGCTGCTATTTTATATTGCTGTTTATCGTAATTTGTTGGTTTGGGTGGAAAAATGAACTAACAAAGAACCGCTGGCTGCTGCAAATCTCTTTGTGGTCTATTCCACTTGCCTATATAGCAGGGCAGGCCGGCTGGATAGTAGCCGAAGTGGGGCGTCAGCCGTGGGCTATTCAGGATATTTTACCGGTTAATGCGGCTATTTCGAAATTGCCGACAGCATCGGTTGCATTAACATTCTTCGTGTTCCTCATCCTGTTTGCCATACTTCTTGCTGCCGAGATTCGGATTATGGTCAAAGCAATTAAGAAAGGGCCGGCTATTGAGGAAATACCCGCTATTGATGTTGATAAACAATAATTTAGTAATTTATAAAACAAAAAGAAATGGATAATTATATATTTTTACAGCAATACTGGTGGTTTTTAGTATCACTGTTAGGCGGATTATTGGTGTTGTTATTGTTTGTGCAGGGAGGCCAGTCGTTGATTTTCACAATCGGAAAGACTGAACTCGAGCAAAAAATGCTTATCAACTCAACCGGACGTAAATGGGAGTTTACATTCACAACGCTTGTTACATTCGGAGGCGCGTTTTTTGCCTCTTTCCCGCTGTTCTATTCAACCAGTTTCGGAGGCGCATACTGGGTATGGCTGCTTATTCTGCTATGCTTTGTACTTCAGGCTGTCTCGTATGAGTTTCAGGCGAAAAAAGGCAACCTGCTCGGTAAGAAAACGTACCAAATATTTTTGATTCTCAACGGCATACTTGGGCCGGTATTGATAGGCGCTGCAGTAGGTACATTTTTTAACGGCGCTAATTTTATTGTAAATAAAGCATCGCTGACGAACATCGGAATGCCCGTTATTTCAACATGGGCGAGCCCGTGGCACGGTTTGGAAGCTGCTTTTGTGATATGGAATGTATTTCTGGGATTAGCCGTATTTTTCCTGTCGCGCGTATTAGCGATTCTTTATTTTATGAATAACATAAAAGATGAAACGCTGATGGCTCGCTGTAAGAAACAATTGCCAATCGAAGCAGGATTGTTCCTTGTGTTCTTCCTTACTTTCTTTGTGCGGTTGCTGCTTATTAAAGGTTTTGCCGTCAATCCGGCAAACGGACAGGTCTTTATGGAAAATTTCAAATATCTCCATAATTTCCTTCAGATGCCGATTGTAACTGTTATTCTTTTGGCAGGAGTTTTGCTTGTATTATTCGGAATAGCACAGCCATTGTTTACGAAAAGTACGAAAGGAATATGGTTTGCCGGCACAGGAACAGTATTGACGGTATTGGCATTACTGCTTTGTGCCGGATGGAATAATACGGCCTATTATCCGTCACTGGCTAATTTGCAGAGTTCGCTTACCATTGCAAACAGCTGTTCGAGTCCGTTTACGCTCAAAGTAATGACTTACGTTTCGTTTTTCATTCCTTTTGTATTGGCGTATATCTTCTATGCGTGGCGTTCAATCGACCTGCACAAGATAACCAAAGAAGAAATGGAAAGCGACGAATATACCTATTAGTTTTCGATTAGTATGGAGTTACCATGTGAGACAAAATACTCACCTCACATAAAAAAATAAATGGAGGGCATTTCTGCCCTCCATTTATTTTTTTATATCAGATCGAAATAATTCAGCAATATTGATGAATCATCCTGACAAGTATTCTTACTAATATTCTGTATTTTGTGGATCAAAATTTGTCCAGCCAGTCATCCAGTCGTCGGTATCGCTTGCAAAAGCGCCAACGTAGGTTACTCTGGTGAAAAACGGATCGTTAAGGAACGCATCTGTAAAGTCGGCGGCGCCAAGCAACGGACTGCCGGCTACAGGCCCCCAGTTAGCGGTCAAATCGTTGGCGGCATAACCTGTTGCCGATATTGGCAATGCCTTGCTGCGAAACTGTTTCATCCCAAGTTCTTCAATCGTTGCAAAAACCCTGTTGTTTAACTCCGGCTGAAGAAAATAGTCTGAAGAAATATCGCCCGACCAAGAAAGGTCTTTCTTGTCCACATCAGCGCCTGTCATACCCATTCCTGCCATAAATACATTTTTAACTTTCAGCAAATCGGCGGCGGCAGCGCCTTGAGTATCGCCTCTGCCGTCGTTCGAAAGCATGATGCCTACAGGATAGCCTGTAAGAACAGAGTTGAAACAGTTCATGCGCGAATTGCGGCGAATCTGCATAGCAGCCTGGAATATACCTGTGCGAATTGGGAAATCGGCTGTAGTGGTAGACCCCCAGTTATATCCGCTGATGTATCCGGTACCTGCTGCATTTTGGAAATTCGGGTCTTGCCCGATTGGGCCAATTATAGTTACGTTGCTGAATGTAGCTGTAGTAAACGGTTCTTGCGTAGATCCGGCGCTGTTGTTGTCAGACTCGAAACCGTTGGAATTTGACTGATCTCCTATTTTAGGGTCGCGTACGGCTAATAAAAACTGTAATTTTCCCGAGAAACCGTTGTCGGTATCAAAATCGTCGTCCCAACCGTGATATGCAATCAAGTATTTACCGTTAACACTTCCGCCGAACCATTCAAATGAATCGTCGCCGGCATATGATACTTGTATATGGTCAATCGTTGTACCGCGCCCAACTGAGCCAAATGTAAGTCCGTTAATTTCAGTGTCCAATTCGTATGGGTACCCTCCAAACTCAAGACGAACATAACGCATTATGCCGGAATTGTCGTTATCGTTGGTGCCGCCATGGAAAGCGTCAACACCGCCTTCAATAAGCATTTCGCCCTGATTGTTACGGGCTTTACCGCAAATGATAATACCGCCCCAGTCGGTAGCCTGACGCTGCCCTTTGGGCTTTGCAGAGGTGAATACAATGGGTTCGGTGCGGGTTCCTTCTGCCATTATTTTCGCGCCGCGCTTGATAATAAGCGAAGAACCGGTAGCCGCCTTAGTTCCATCGTGATTGTAGTCGGTACCCTTAATAATTGTTCCCGGCTCAATGGTTAAAGTTGCGCCGTCTTCTACATAAATCCATCCTACCATTGTGTAAACACCTTTTTTGATAGTATGCGATTCTGTGATGCTAAATTCTTTTGATCCATCTCCAATCTGAGTTTTGTTAGGACCGAAAAAAATCTGTTCTTCTTCGTTTGTAATAACCGGGTCGTCTTTTTTGTTATTACAACCCGTTAAAGAGATTGCCATAAAAATGGCCATTGGTAATGCAAAATTTCTAATAAGCTTTTTCATGTTTTGAGATAATTTTATTTTAAATTAGTTAAAAAAAATAATTTGTATTCTATATTAGTTATAGATTGAATTTAAGTGAAATAGAAAAGTTTTGTCCGGGCTTGTACTCCTTTGTGGTTTGCTCTCTTTGCTGAATTTTACTCTCGCTGTTTATAAATTCAGGAAACTGTTTGTAAACAAATGGCGCTGCCAAAATATCGCGTATGCCGGCGCTCAACTCAGTGCGATTCCCAAACTTGTAACTCAACGACAAATCCAAAGCATGACGGGGCATCTCATACATATCGGGGACGTTGTTATCAACACTACCGCCCTGGCTATTGTCGTTGCGCCCGATGCCAACAATTCGCTTGCCGATTATGTTATACATAATTCCGGCATTCAAATTGCCATGATTATAAAACAATCCTGTGTTCAATATATATGGCGACTGTCCTTGCATCGGGCGGTCGTGTTCCATACTTGCTTTGTCGAACATAACATTGCTGCGAATCAATGCACCATTGAACGAAAGCGACCAATCCGGCATCCCTGCGAAATCTAATATCTTTTTCATATCCAGCTCCATTCCGTAACTATCAGCCTGCTCGGCATTCTCGAAAGTATAAGTGTAGGATCCGCCGGAGTCTATGAAAGTCCATTCTATAGGATTGATAAATCTTTTGTAAAACAGAGCAAAAGAAATCATCTCGGCGCTTGAAGGGTATATCTCGTAACGAAAATCGAAGTTATGGATGTAGGCCTGTTTCAAATCTTTGTTTCCCCTCACAAAACTGAACAGATCGAAATCGTAATATATAGAGGGAGATACTTCACGAAATTCCTGACGGTTGATAGATTTTCCGTAAGCTACTCGCAGCAGGTTTGTTTTGTTTATATTGTATGTAGCATTTATTGAAGGGAAAAAATCTGATGACTCATAATCAAACACTTCTGATTCGTCGGTGGCCAGAGTAGTGTAGTTTGTAAGCGACATAAGATTGTTTTCGTACCGGACGCCGGTATATGCGTTGAATTTTCCAAATGGAATGTTAAATCCGGCATACCCGCTTGTCAGCAAATTATCGCCCAAATAATCATTGGTTTTACGTGTGGCATCCGAAACGAAAAACTTGTCTGCAGAAAAAAATTCGGGAAGCATCATTCCTGTTGCCACATCTCTGTAACGGAAATCTTGAGGCAGATTGAGCAAATTCATCCTGTAAATGAAGTATCGCGTATTGTAATCACGCGAGCGATATTCGGTATATGCTCCGGTTTTCAGCGAAGGCGCAAACGCCCCGAAAGCAAAAGTATGATTATAATTAACTCCCGCCGAATAGGTATTCTCATCTAATCGAATAAATTGGCGCAGTGTATTTTCCCATTCAAATTTGTCTGAATCTTCTTGCTTGTTTATTTCCCTTCGGTCGGGCTGGTTTTTGTTGGCATACGAATATCCAACCGTCCAGTCCAAACTGCCGGCTTTCGATAGGGTATGAGCACCGCTTAGCTGTCCGGTATATGTACTGCGGCTGCTGTAAAGATACTCCTCCTTTTGCTGTTCATACCTCGAACTGATGTTTTGCCATCCGTCGCGATAAGTATAGCGATCGCGTCCCTGCTGGTTGAAGATGTTGCGAAACTCCAGCCTGTGATTATTGGAAAGCATCCAAATCAGATTCAGCATTCCTCCTGTTTTGGCGGTAATGGTGTACTGATCGTCCTGATAATTGTACAAATACAGTGGCTTGTCATCTGCTTTGTTATAAATGCCGAAACGCGCGTTAGTCATGTCGTGGTAGGCAAGGTAGCTGTAACTGTAATTTAATGCTGCCGTTACTCCTAACCTGCCTCCATTTTTCAGTTTGGCAAAACGGTTGAGCATCGCCGAAAACCGATGGTCAACAACAGGCTTGCGTGTATGTATCATCCAGTCGTTGTTGAAACCCTTGGCAGTTACTCTGGTTACCAACTCTGCATCTCTGCCATCAATAAGCTGATTGGGAACTACGCTTCGCATTCCGCGAAAACCGTTGTCAAACCCCAAAAAATCAGTCGGACTGCCTTTGGCGTATTTAAAATCCCTGAAATGAGTCATAGTATTGATGTTGATACCATAGTTGATTTGAAGTGAATTTTCTTCAGGAACACTTTTGGTAGTTACTTTGATGAAACCGCCCGTAAAATCGGCAGGCAACTCAGGAGCAGGCGTCTTTATAATCATCATGTTTTCGATTTGCCCGCTCGGAATAATATCAAATGAAAAAGCCCGCGAATCGGCTTCAGAACTTGGCACAGCGCTATTGTTAACCCACACATTGTTATAACGCTGCGATAATCCCCGCGCAATGATAAAACGGTTATCTATGAGTGAAATACCCGGAATACGTTTTATAACTTCCGAAGCATCGCGATCCTGCGTTCTGGTAATTTGCTGAGCAGAAATACTGCTTGCAACAACATTGGCGGTACGAACCTGAGCGATAAGAGCCACTTCTGTATTTGTAGACCTGCGCGCCGTTACTACTACGTCACTTAAAAGGTAGTTATCCCCTTCTAATGAAACATTGAGCTCTATCGTTGCACCGGCTCTTATATTTAACGGTTCAGAAGTGAACTTTTTGTAAGATATCATAGTAACCGACACAGTGTAAGTTCCGGAAGGAATATTGTTCAACACAAACATTCCGTCAATATCGGTAGAAACTCCTCTGTTTGTGCCTTCTATAATTACGGTTGCTCCGGGAAGCGATTGATTTGTTGCAGCTTCCGTAACTTTACCTGTAATCTGTTGAGCTGATACTTGCCGTACTGAAATAATAATTGCTGTAAATAACAATAGTCTGAAAATTTTCTTCACCTTTATTTTATCTTAATTCGAGATTAAATTTTGGAGCAAAAATATTTTCAGCTTGTTACATAAAAATAACGATTGTATTATGAATAAATGACAATTTGGTTACAAATAAATGAACATTCATTACCTGAATGCTCAGCGGGTTAAAAAAGAATTAAATTTGCAATAAAATGCGGTAAAGCTTTGCTGTACAGGGCACGCGAAATGATTTTGAAATAATTAAAAGCGCCGAGATGGGTCAACAATAATATTTTAAATGGATATTGTCATTAAATATTTTCCAAAACTAACTCCTGAACAAATGTTGCAGTTTAGTTTGTTAGAGCCTTTATATGCAGAATGGAACGCTCAAATCAATGTGATTTCGAGAAAAGATTTTGGCTCGCTGTACGAGAAGCATGTTTTGCATTCGCTGGCTATTGCAAAATTTATTCGCTTTTCGCCCGGCGCTAAAATCCTTGATGTTGGCACCGGAGGTGGTTTCCCCGGGATTCCGCTTGCAATAATGTTTCCTGAAGTTCAATTTCACTTGGTCGATTCGATTGGGAAAAAAATAAAAGTTGTGAATAGTATCACCCAATCTCTGGGTTTAAAAAACATTTTGGCCGAACAAAAAAGGGCTGAACAGCTAACAGGGCAATACGATTTTGTTGTTAGCAGGGCAGTTACCGGATTGCCCGAATTTGTTTCATGGACAAAAAAGAACATTTCGGCAAAACAAAAAAATGCCATACCAAACGGCATTTTATATTTAAAAGGTGGCGATATCCAACCGGAAATCTTTCCTTTCGGAAAAAATGTTTTTGTTCAAGATATATCTGATTATTTCGACGAAGAATTTTTCAAAACAAAAAAATTGGTACACCTTATTATTCAAAAACGTTAATCGCCAAAAGAAACGCCCATTTTTCGGGCTTTTTGAATTAATGTGAGGTTTGGATCAATTAGCCTTAATTTTCCTCCAACTTCATCGAGCGGAACTGTTACAAGTTCGTTATTTTTCATAGCAACCATACTGCCAAAACGCCCTTCGGCAATGCATTGTGCGGCAAAAGCTCCATAATTTGAGGCCAGAATCCTGTCCATTGGCGATGGACTGCCACCCCGCTGAATGTAACCAAGCACTGTTTCGCGCGTTTCTATATCGGTGTGCGACTGAATAGCTTTTGCAATATACGATGCCGCGCTTTCGTTTACCGGTTTTTTAATCCCTTCGGCTACCACAACAATTGAATATGGCTTTTTGTTTGTATAACGTTTCTCTATGTTTTTAATTATTGATTTAATATTGAATTGAATTTCGGGCAGTAAAATTATATCGCCGCCACCGGCCAGGCCGGAATAAAGGGCCAGCCAACCGGCATTATGCCCCATCACTTCTATAATCATCACCCGCTGGTGCGAGTTGGCAGTTGTGTGCAACCTGTCGATGGCATCGGTGGCAATTTGAACAGCCGAGTCGAAACCGAAAGTTACATCGGTTCCCCAAACATCGTTGTCAATGGTTTTGGGAATCCCAATTATATTAAGGCCTTCTTTCGAAAGCAGGCCTGCAGTTTTCATTGTTCCGTTCCCGCCAATGCATACCACGCAATCGAGGCCGAGTTTGTGGTAGTTTTTGATAATTTTTTCGGGTTTGTCGTTTTCGCTGCCATCTTCTTTCACCAATTTATATGGTTTTTCGCGCGATGTCCCTAAAATGGTTCCTCCCAGTGTAAGAATTCCCGATAACTGCGATTCTTTAAGTTCCCTGTATTCGTTATTGATTAAACCTGAAAAGCCGGCGTTAAAGCCCAAAACACTCATACCGTATTCTACAATGGCTGTTTTGCCAACTCCTCTTATGGCAGCATTTAACCCCGGGCAATCGCCGCCTGCTGTTAAAATTCCAATCCTTTTTTGTTTCCTCGATAAGCTCATAATGTTTGTTTTTTGATAGGTCGAATTTACAAATTTTATAGAAATATGTGCATTTAATTTTAGATAATTTTTATATAAATGAAAAACAACAGCGGTATCTGTTTCATTTTTTATGTGATTTTTAATTCAATGCGCTTGCATTCCATTAATTATTGCGAAATTTAACAAAAAATTTGAGATTTGCAGCTAATAATTCTATGGTAAATCAAATTGTTTTGGATTAATCCGTTTAAAACAAGGTTATATATGAAAGTCGCATTGGCACAGTTAAATTTTGTTATTGGTGATTTTGAAGGAAATGCCCTGAAAATTATTCATCATATTGGCAAGGCTAAAAGAGATGGCGCCGATATAGTTATATTTTCCGAACTTTCAGTAACCGGTTATTACCCACACGACTTGCTTGAAAAAAATGAATTTATACGGAAAGCAGGCGAAACAGTTATTGAAATTGCTAAACACTGCAGCGGAATTGCGGCTATAGTCGGCGCCCCAAGTATCAATCCGAATAAATGCGGCAAACACTTGTTTAATTCTGTGTTTTTTCTGAATAACGGGAAAATTGAATGTATTCATAATAA
>Ga0082212_10000892_pt1 | contig 44014 bp, 43 predicted proteins | sample TergutNt197P3_FD_71548 | JGI IMG/M metagenome (GOLD analysis project Ga0082212, IMG submission 71548) | Neocapritermes taracua P3 segment gut microbial communities from Petit-Saut dam, French Guiana - Nt197 P3 | ecosystem: Host-associated > Arthropoda: Insects > Digestive system > Gut ... | reverse complement strand
CGTCTGAAAAACGACGGCTCTGTCCTTACAAAAGAATACTTTGAAAAGCAGCTTGAAAAAATCCGTGAAATACGCCTGTCTGAACGGAAGTTCTATCAAAAAATCACTGATATTTACTCAACTTCTATAGATTATGATTCTACTGCGGCTGCAACAAAGCGATTTTTTGCAGCGGTTCAGAATAAAATGCATTGGGCAATCCACGGCCACACTGCCGCTGAAGTAATCTATGATAGGGCAGACGCTTTGAATGAACACATGGGCCTGACTTCATGGGATGGTTCGCCGAAAGAAAAAATCCATAAATACGATGTCTCGGTAGCCAAAAATTACCTGACCGAATTTGAACTGGGCCAACTGGAACGGATGGTTTCGGCATATCTGGATCTTGCAGAAATACAAGCAATGCGGAACATTCCCATGACAATGCAGGATTGGGAAGTACGCCTGAACCGTTTTCTGGAGGCAACGGATCACAGCGTCCTGCAGGATGCCGGCAAAGTGACCGCCGAGATTGCCAGACAGCATGCGGAAACGGAATTTGAAAAATACCGCATTGTGCAGGACAGGTTATTCCAAAGTGATTTTGACAGGTTTGTCGAACTTGAGACGGCAGTGAAAAGCAGCGGGGGTGAGGGCGGATGAAGAAACTGCTGTCCGATCTGAGCTCCTTTGCTGATGCGAAAATCAATATTGCAAGTTTAGATGCAAACACATATATATCTACAGAAAATATGCTTCCAAATAAACAAGGTATCACTCGCTCAGCGGGACTTCCAAAAGCATCTCAAACACAAGCCTACAAATCGAATGATATTTTAGTATCAAATATTCGCCCGTATTTCAAAAAGATATGGTTTGCCGATAGGAATGGCGGCTGTTCAAATGATGTGCTTGTATTCAGAGCAAAAAATAATTGCTATCCGAGATTTTTATACTATTTGCTTGCAGATGATAATTTTTTTGATTATTCGACCTCTACATCAAAAGGCACAAAGATGCCTCGTGGTGATAAAAGTGCAATTATGAGGTATGAGGTTTCCAATTTGCCGACTCTCCTAGAACAACATGCTATCGCTGCCACGCTATCCTGCCTGGACAATAAAATTAAACTGAATAATGCGATAAGTCATCATTTAGAGCAGATGGCACAGGCGATTTATGAACAGTCATTTGACAACACTGATTACTTGACAATGCCTATTAGTGAAATCATTGATGTTCGAGACGGAACTCACGACTCGCCTAAAACTATTATAAACGGTTATCCACTTGTTACATCAAAGCATTTATTGTCTTACGGTGTGGATAGAATATCTCCAAATCACATCAGTAAAAATGATTTTGATAAAATTAACGAACGAAGCAAAGTCGACACCCATGATATATTAATCAGTATGATTGGAACTATTGGACTTATATCTTTAGTCATCGAAAACGATGTATCTTTTGCTATTAAAAATGTGGGACTGTTTAAAACATCTCAAAAGGAAGATTGGGTATACTTTGTTTTATGCCATTTACGAAGTCCAGCAATAACACAACACATCGAAATGAGGTTGGCGGGTAGTACCCAGAAGTACATCAGTTTAGGCGAATTACGACAGTTGCCAATAGCAATGATTACGGAAAACAAACTCAGAGATTTTAACAAAACAATTAAACCGGTATTTGGAGAAATCATAAATAGAACAATCGAAAACTGTAATTTGGCTAAACTAAGGGATACTCTTTTACCAAAACTCATGAGTGGCGAAATCGTAGTACCTACGGAGGTGTTCTAATATGGGAATTAGAAATATTTACCTGAACATTTATGATGTTTCGCTTTATGACGATGAGAAAATAGATTTTGAAACATTAAGCCCAGTAACAAGATATATTTATATTATAAATAAAATGACGAAGGAGATTGACGCTGTTCCAGAATTCAAAAACAAAAGATTATTTTTTCGTGGACAAGCAAACAGTGATTGGGATGTAAAACCTAGTGTTTTTAGAGAAAATTACCTTGGTGTTGAACATGAAATAATTCGTTCTTCTATATCTAGGAATCCAAACGAATTTACTAATAGTTCCTATTTCTCTCAACTTTCAAAATTACAACATTATGGGCTACCGACGAGATTGCTTGATGTAACTTTTAATCCTCTTGTAGCACTTTATTTTGCTTGTTCTATGGAAATTGATCTTAACGGAGCCGTGTATATTGCAAATACCCAACCTTATCTACCAGAATCAAATCAAATTCAAATATTATCGTATTTAGCAACAATTGATTTAAGCAAAAAAAGGTCATGGGATATTAGCGACTTAGTACAAAATAACATTAAAGGTCTGCCAATAAATTTAGAAATGAACCACAATCCGCGAAAGTTCTTTGATCATTATAATGTAGATAAGAGCTATTTTGTAATGGCTGATTTTAATCACGAACGAATTATCAGACAGAGTGGTGCTTTCTTGTTGTGTGGATGCATGTATTTGGAAAATGGGGAATTCCCTGAAAAAATGGACAAAAGACGTGAAGATCAACAATCTGAGTTCTCTTGGAAAATTATTATTAATGCTAAAGAAAAAAGGACAATTTTAAAGGAGTTGGATATATTGAACATTAATGAATCTACCCTTTTCCCAGAACTTGAACACCAATTAAATTATGTTAAATGGAAGGTATTACATTGATCAAAAAAGAATACGACTTTAAGGAATAGAAAAATAAAGGAATTAAATAATGGAAATTTTAACAGAAGCTATTGTGATGCTGAATGACACACTTGTTAAGTCATCGACATCTATAAAATTAAGCGAATGGATTATGGTTGGTATTACCGCAATCTATGTAATAGCTACTATTCTTATTTGTCTGTTTAACTATCGTTCTGCAATGGCGACAAGAAAGCAAGTACAAGAACAAAAACGACAATTTGATGAAGTAAACAGGCCCAATATTGACATAACTTTTGAATGCATTCGGAATGGATTGATATGTATAAAGATAGAAAATACAGGTCGAAAATTAGCTAAAAACGTCAAGTTGGTATTTAACAAAGATTTTATTGAAAGCATACAAAAGATAGGTGTAAATACAAAATCACTGATAGAATTGAGCAGATCAATTTTTACTTTGGGAATTGGGCAAAAATTGTTTGCTGATATTTGTAGTGATATATATCTCAAGCAATATAAAGGATCTTTATTAAAAATTGATTTTTCTTATGAAGATAATCAACAGCAACTCTATACAGATCATGCAATTATTGATCTTAATCAGTATAACTGGGTTGAAAAATATGATTCTCCACTGAAAGATATAGGAAAATATCAAAAAGAAAATAATGAAATGTATGAAAAGGAACTAAAATTGATGAGAGAGGCAGTAGACTTAATTAAGAGAGGATTACAAAAGGACAGCTGATATACCTCTCGTTTTATATAGCTCGCTTTTGCTATTCAAACAACAATACACTAAGTTTATTTATTATTTCATCTACTTTTTCCGATGTTTCTTTTGCGATAAATTCAATGTCTCTTGTTCTCCAGTCAAAACTTTTTATTTGATCAGATAATACTACTCCATTAATCTTTTTACTTGAAATTTTTACTTCAAAAGGATAGTTTTTTTCCTTACTTGTTATTGGACAAAAAAGCCCTAATCCAACTTTTTTATTATATTCTTTTGGAGAAAGAACAATAGCTGGTCTTTTGCCTTTTTGTTCATGTCCGGATTGAGGATCAACGCCTGCGGCGTTGGCTCTCTTAGGGAAGGATTTACTACCCGCTAACGCGGGTTGTGAGTCAAAATTCAGCCAAACAATATCACCTCGTTCAGGAACATAATTTTTTATTACCATATTTCATTCCCAACAGGTCCTGTTGATTTTATTTCTTCATGGATGTTTTGCTCATTTATAAGGCTTATCATTTCAGAAAGATTATTTTTACGTATTGATTTTATTACAATTTCATTCCCCTTTTCATTAATATCCACAAATGATCCGTCTTTTAAAGACATTTCACGAACAATTAAATTTGGGATTCTTATTCCCAGGCTATTTCCCCATTTTCTTACAACAGCTTCCATATTTTTACCCTCATAATTGAAATATATACTTTGTTTATACATTTATCAAGTTATTCTTCACCATTTTTTTGAATTTTTCTGGTTTATCCAGAAATTTTGGCATGTCAGATAAATCGCCATTTACAGGCGTGATATGTACCATTTTAGTTAAGGAAATGAAGCAGAAAAAAACAGTTGACTATGTACCATAAATATGGTACATAATAACTTATGGATGAAAAATCCTGTGTAATATATTCAGGGGAAAAATTTACTCTGGAATGGTATTATGACAAAAATGGAAAAAGTGTAGCTTATGACTATTTTATGGAATCAGCAGAGGATTTACAGGATAAATTCCTTGTTCTAATAAAAAAAATGGGTGAATTTGGGAAAATATATGACAAAACCAAATTCCGTAATGAAGGAGACGGTATTTTTGCATTTAAACCTCAACCTGACAGATATTTATCGTTTTTTACTGACGGCAGGAAAATAATTGTAACAAACGGGTTTAGAAAAAAGACAGTAAAATTGCCAAAAAACGAGAAAGAACTGGCTATGAAATATAGACAAGATTATTTGGAAAGGAAAACCGGAGGAAAAAAATAATGAAAACAACATTTGACCAAATTATTAACAGCGATCCTAAGAGGAAGGCAAAATTCGATAAAGAATATACTGAATTTCTTTTATCGGAATTTGTATTGGAAAAAATGGAATCGGAGCATATTTCTGTAAGGGCATTAGCACAAAGGGCCGGAGTATCGCCAACGATAATACAGAAAATACGAAGCAAAAATGCGGAAAGGATAAATTTCAGGACATTTACCAATGTATTACATTCATTAGGATATAGAATAAACATAGAAAGAATGTAATTTAAATTTGAGTTTTTAGTAATTTTTCGAAGCAAAAATCTCGTTCGTGTTGGTTCGTGGCTAATAATTTGCCGTTGCTTTATATCGCTTGTATTGAAAAATAATAAGTTATTTTTATCAAACGAGTGTGTTTTGGAAACACTCTGACATATATTATCCAGCTTTTCATATCTCCAATCCTCCGGCATCACCCCGCCCCAAGGTTCAAAATCTACGAACCACGACTTAAAAATCGCCTGTGCCACCTGCTCTAAATGATGATTTACCGCATTGTTAAGAGCAATTTTATCGTCCAGGCAGGAGAGTGTTGCAGCAATAGCACGTTGTTCGGGGAGGGACGGTAAATATGAAACCGAATAACGCATAATAGCGTATTTATCACCACGAGGCATCTTTGTACCTTTTGATGTAGAGGTCGAATAATCGAAAAAATTATCATCTGCAAGCAAATAGTAGAGAAATCTCGGATAGCAATTATTTTTAGCCCTAAATACAAGTACATCATTTGAACAGCCGCCATTCCTATCGGCAAACCATATCTTTTTGAAATATGGACGGATGTTTGATACTAAAATATCATTCGATTTGTAGGCTTGTGTTTGAGATGCTGTCGGAAGTCCCGCTGAGCGAGTGATACCTTGTTTATTTGGAAGCATATTTTCTGTAGAAATATATGTGTTTGCATCTAAACTTGCAACATTGATTTTCGCATCAGCAAAGGAGCTAAGATCGGACAGCAGTTTCCTCATTCGCCCCCACTCCCAGCCTTCCCTTCCAGCTTTTTCTGTGTTTTTTTAACACTCTCCAGATAATCCCGTTCAACTGAAGAAAGCTCATCCTTCGTTTTTTCAAGATATTTTTTGTATTCCTGCTCAGCTTTTTCCAGTGCATCATTATAGCTGACAGTTCCTGCATCGGTCAGTATGCCTTTCCCATAGCGTTTTGCAAAATCATCCAGTTCAAAAACCCAGTCTTTCATGTACATGGGCTGGTGGTTTATTCGGAATTGCGTACCTCGCAGGGATTTTACACGATATCCAACCGAGATAATGACATCGAGGTTATAATGCTTTGTGCGGTAGTTTTTACCATCTGCGGCAGTTGTCAAGTATTCCTTGACAACTGAATCTTGGCCGAGCTCGCCTTCTTCAAAGACATTATTGATGTGCAAACTGATATTTTGTTTCGTTGTTTGAAACAAATCTACCATCTGGGCCTGGGTCAGCCAAACGGTTTCATTTTCTATTCGGACATCAATTTTGGTGGCTCCGTCTTCTGTCTGGTAGATGATAATTTCGGAATCGTCAGATCTCAAACCCTATCGCCCCCAGCCGCTTTTTTATTTCTTTCTCTAGGGCGTGGCTCTGTTTAAACATTTCGGAAAGCTCACCAGTCAGCCGGGTCATTTTTTCTTCGAATGGTTCTCCGTCATCCTCCTGTTCCGCCAGCCCGACATAACGTCCTGGCGTAAGGATATAATCCTGTTTAGCGATTTCTCCGGTGGAAACAGCAGCACAAAAACCTGCTTCATCCTTCAACTTGCCTTTCTCAAATACGCTAAAGGTCTTAGCAATTTTTTCTATGTCCTTGCCAGTCATTTCACGCAGGCGGCGGGAAACCATAGTTCCCATATTTCTGGCATCTATAAACAAAGTTTTACCGGGCTGTTTTTTGGCCCGGTTCAAAAACCAAAGCGAAACCGGAATCTGGGTGGTATAGAAAAGCTGTGTAGGCATGGCGATTATTCCATCCACAAGATCATCTTCGATTATCTTTCGCCGTATTTCCCCTTCGCCGCCGCTCTGTGAGGAGAGCGATCCATTTGCAAGCACCATGCCAATTTTTCCGTTAGGTGAAAGATGATAAATCATGTGCTGGAGCCAGGCAAAGTTGGCGTTTCCGGATGGCGGTAAACCGTATTTCCATCGCGGGTCATCGTTTAACGAACCGTTGTTCCAGTCGGAGAGGTTGAAAGGCGGATTTGCCAGGATATAGTCGGCTTTCAGTGTTGGGTGCAGATCACTATGAAATGTGTCGGCATTATACCCGCCAAGATCGGCCTCGATACTGCGAATTGCGAGGTTCATCAATGCCATTTTACGGGTTGTCGGGTTTGAATCCTGTCCATATATTGAAATGTCGTCCTGTCTGTTTCCGCTATGATTTTCTACAAAATCTGCCGACTGCACAAACATGCCGCCGGAACCGCAGCAGGGGTCATATACACGCCCTTTGAACGGCTGCAGCACCTCAACAAGTGTCCGTACCACGCAGGATGGTGTAAAAAACTCGCCTGCGCGTTTACCTTCCAACTCGGCAAATTTGGCAAGGCAGTATTCATAAGTGCGGCCAAGGATGTCCTTGTCTGTACCGTGCTCAATCATTTGAATGTTGGTAAAAAGATCAACAACATTTCCGAGACGGCGCTTGTCCAATTCGTTGCGTGCATAGTTCTTTGGCAGGATGTCCTTTAACCGTTTATTTTCTTTTTCGATTGCCCGCATAGCATTGTCGATAACAGTGCCTATTTCCTCTTTATGGGCGGTTTTGGCTATGACAGTCCATCGAGCGGAAGGTGGCACGAAAAATACGTTTTCCTCAATATAGGCATCCTTGTCTTCTACATCGTCTTTGTCAGCTTCCAATTCACGGTAGCGTTCTTCGAACTTGTCAGAGATATACTTTAAAAATATTAGCCCTAACACAACATGTTTGTACTCAGCCGCATCCATATTGCCGCGAAGAATGTCCGCCGCTTCCCAGATTTGCTGCTCAAAGCCAATGCTTGCCGTATTATTGTTGTTTATTGCACCCATAAGTACTATTTTTTAGTATATCATTGCCTCTTTGTATCCCTCAATACCTCATCTCACCAAAAATATTTATAAATGCTGCAAAGCTCGCTTTCGCAATATTCGACGAATCTTACTGTACGACGATTTCCGTCCCCCGCCTACTTAATACGGTCAGCGAAACAAGGTCAAGATAAAGGTAATTACCTTCCTTATAAATTTTTAATTCTCCTGCGGCTTCTACCCATGATTCTGCTGCGGGATATGGTTGTACGTTTTCTTCCGCCCACTTCACCTCAAAGCCGACATTGGCGTCAAAACCGCAGCAGCCGCCGGGTCCGTAACGGACGACAAAGCGGTATGGTTCCCGGTCTTCATAGTATTGTTCGCTCTTGAAAATCCCTTCCAGTTTTATTGTTTTTCCCAAATAGTCTTGAGCGTTCAGGTAAATGTCGCTGACCTGTGTGGCAAACATTTTTTCCCTTATTTCTATAATGCCTTTATTCGGCGCTAAAGCTGCAAAGCGGGCGTTTTCGTCAACAGTTCCGAATTTGTTGTCATTCATGATGGTTTGAATAACCTGGGTAAACCCGATTTCTTCATCTTTTCCTAACACAGTATTAAACTTTTCGATGTTTTTCTTTGTCTTGATATAGCTAATTGAACAAATCAAAGTAATTACCGCCAGTATAACTATGCCTATAATGAGGCTGTTTCTTGCGGATTGGTTTTTACTCATGCTTTTCCCTCCCTGTATTTATTTAATATTCTTGAATTAAGCAAAGTTTCGGTAAGCCAAAACAGTACAAAAACAAGTATATTTACCAGCACTACGCTTGCACCTGTTGGCATGGCATATAAATACGAAATAACTACACCGATAAAAAAGCAGACTATTGAAATAACAGCGGAACAAAAGGTAACGCTTTTGAATTTTTTAAAAAGGCGCATTGAGCTAAGCGCAGGAAAAACAATCAAACTGGAAATGAGCATGGCGCCCATCATACGCATACCCAGTACGATTGTTAGTGCTGTTAAAAAGGCAATAAGCATATTGTACAAACCGGTTTTTATTCCTGAAGTTTTTGCAAAAGTTTCATCAAAAGTAATAATGAATAATTTGTTGTAAAACAGGATAAAGAGAAGAAGTACAATTGCTGAAAGGGCTATACTCAGGTAAACGTCTGCTTTTGACATTGCAAGAATACTGCCGAAAAGGTAATTGCACACGTCGGTATTCATGCCTGTTGTCTGAGATATGATTGCAACACCAAGAGCAAGAGATGCGGTTGATATAAGGGCAACAGCAGCATCTCCCTTGATTTTACTGTTTTCACTCAGGCGCAGGAGCAAAAAAGCAGCAGCTATTACTATCGGAATGGCAACGCCCAAAGGGGCCATATTGAGCGCGGTGGCAAGGGCAAGGGAGCCAAAGCCTACATGGGAGAGACCGTTCCCTATCATTGAGTATCTTTTTAATACCAGACTAACGCCAAGCAATGCGGCGCATATTGAGACAAGAACTCCGACTATAAAAGCTCTGACCAGAAACGAATAGCTAAACATTTCAAAAAATACTTCAAGCATTATTTCCCCCTAAAAATTCCCTGCCTGTTTCAGAACGCTGATAGTCTTCCATACTGCCGAAAAAAAGCAATTGTTTTTGCAAATGCAGTACCTTTGTTGCGCAATCAGTGGCTTTAATTTCATGAGAAACCATGATGATAGTCATATCCGTTTCACGGTTGATTGTTTCAAGCAAACGGTACAGTTCCATGCTTATCAGGGGATCTAATCCGGCAAAGGGTTCGTCCAGCACGAGGAGTCTTTCGGCGGCGCAGAGGGAACGTGCCAGTAATACACGCCGCTGCTGGCCGCCTGAAAGTTCCCGAAAGCAGCAATCCTTTAGTTCAACAATGTCAAGCAGCCGCATATTTTCTTCCGCTTTATATTTCTCCGCCTGACTGTAAAACGGCCACAATCTTTTCCTTCCCAAATTTCCGGCAAGAACAATTTCCAAAACTCCGGCGGGAAAATCCTGTTTGGCGGCGATTTGCTGTGTAAGATAACCGGTTTGAGACTGTTTAAAATCAGAACTGAAATTGATAGTTCCTTCCATTGGGTTAATAAGCCGCAATAAGCCTTTAACGAGGGTGGATTTGCCGGAACCATTTTCTCCGGCAACAAGGAGAAAATCCCCCGCCTCTACAGAAAAATTGAGGCCGTGTACTGCAACATGTCCGTTATACCCGAACGAAAGATTTTGGCAGTCTATCAGTATATCTGTCATGAACTTTTGTTAATGGACCATTAGTCCAACGCCTCCCGTAAATTAATAATGTTACTCTGCTGTATTTCCAGGTAACCCAGACCGGCATCAAAATCCTGTTTTGTAATATTGTGGCAGGAGTGAAACAGGAGTTTCTTTGAACCGGTTTCTTCGCTTATCGTGTTGGCCATTCGCTCATTTGAAAGTTCGATGTGAAATACTACGGGAATTTGTTCTGTCCTTATTTTGTCGATTAAAAATTTGACGGTTGCCGCACTCGGCTCGGTTTCCGTGGAACAACCGGGGAAGGCTGCATAGTAGGAGAGGCCGTAGGCATCGGCGAAATACCGGAAGGGGAAACGGTCGGCGAAAACTATTGTTTTTCGCTTTGCACCGGAAACAAGCCCGGCAAAGGCGGCGTCAAGTTGTTCCAATTCTTTATTGTAGTCAACGGCGTTTTGCCGGTAAAAATCGGCGTTGGCAGGATCGGCTTCGCACAGCAGGGCGGTAATTACCTGTACAATCAGTACTGTGTTTTGGGGAGAAGTCCAGACATGCTCATCATAAGCGGTTTCTTCATCATCATCGTTATCTTCTTCCATGCCTTCGACAATTTCTTCTTCAACCGTCTCTACTGCGTTCATCATGGCGAGGATTTTCATGTTACCGGTGTCCATGGATTGGAGAATCCGGTCTATCCATTTGTCCGATTCGCCGCCGCCATAGATAAAAATATCACTGTTCTGAATAGTGATTATGTCCCTTGGCGAAGGTTCAAAGGAGTGGCTTTCCGATCCGGGCGGCAACAGCATGGTTAGATTTACTTTATCTTTCGCAATATACCGGACAAAATCATAGGGCGGAAAAATGGTTACGGTTACATTGATTTTGCCGTCTTGATTGCGTGTTACGGCGTTTTTATTTTGTCTACAAGCGGTTATGCCGGACAGCACTGTAATTGTTATCAATATAAAAATTATTCTTTTCATAATATCCTTCCTTAAAATAAATTTGGGGTGTCATGGTGTTAATAAGAAAGGAGGATTTTCAGGTGTTACAACGGACTTTGAGTGAAATTGGGGAATGAAAGTAAGTGATATATTCTGTATATTTCTGGTGAGTTCTGATCTGGTATACCAGGCAGAAGGTTAAAAATAAAGCAAGCCCGGCGAGCTTGAGGGTGTTGAGAAAATTTTTCACCGTTTTCATTATAAGGCAAAAGTGGCAACTGTCCCCTATACAATCATGATCAAGGTTGTTGGTAATTAAAAATACGGTAGAAACGACCGAAAAGATTATGCATATCGCCAAGGTTAAAAACAGCATATTTCCTTTGGGGCGCAATTTCATAGAGGTTATTTTACCTATATTTTGAAGTTGAGGCAAGCAGTTTGATTGCCAGTCCTTCCGGTTTCTTCATTGAAAAACAGTTTTATATAATGCTTTATATCCACCATATTTTTCCTTCCGAAAAATATAAACTCTTAGGAAAACTTTGGCAGCCAGTTTCCATGAGACTCGATCAGTTCATCCACCATGGCTCTTATATCATCTACTGAAAGCTCCGCGGCTGTGTGCGGATCGAGCATGGCGGCATGATAGATATGCTCTCGTTTTTTACTGTGAGCGGCTTCAATTGCAATAAGGTGGACATTAACGTTGGTCATGTTCATGGCAGCCAGTTGGACCGGCAGTTTTCCTACATGACAGCCTCTGATTCCTCCTCCGTCCACAAGACAAGGTACTTCTACGCAGGCATCGGCAGGCAGGTTTTCAATAAGCCCGCCTGTGTTTAATACGTTTCCTCCGATTGCATAGGGTTTCCCTGTAACAACAGCCTCTATAATGTGAGATGCGTATTCAACAGAGCGTTTGTGTTCCAGTATGTCTGAATTAACAAGGCTTTCGTATTCCGCTTTCCAGTCTGTTATCTGTTTTATGCAACGGTGAAGGTATTCATCCAGAGGAATGTTAAACCGATCAATTAACTCCGGATATTTTTCCTTAATATAAAAAGGATTATATTCAGCGTTATGTTCGCTTGATTCAGTACAATAATACCCCAGCTTGTCGATATAATCAAAACGCACCATGTCGTCGTGTTTTTCCGAGGCATTTTTTGCTTTTGCCCTGTTTCGGATTGCCGGGTACAGATCTGCGCCTGTCTTGTCTCGGATATCCAGAAGCCATGCCATGTGATTTATACCTGCAATCAGTTCCCGCCGTCCTGTTAGTTTATCGTCCATGCCAAGTGATTTAAGCAGATGTTCTGAACAAACCTGTACGCTATGGCACAGACCGATTGTCTTTACACCTGTGTAGCGTTGCATATAACCGGTAAGTATTGCCATTGGGTTGGAATAATTTAAAAGCCATGCGTCAGGACAAACCTTTTCCATAGCCTGAGCAAAAGTTTCCATTACCGGAATTGTCCGCAGAGCCCGCATAATGCCGCCAACACCCAGAGTGTCCGAGATAGTTTGGCGAAGTCCGTATTTTTTGGGAATCTCAAAATCGGTGATTGTACAGGGATCGTATCCGCCAACCTGTACAGCATTGATTACAAAAGAAGCACCCTGCAAGGCATTTTCCAGGTTTTCAACACCTGCAAAACAAGAGATTTTTGAATAATCGCCTTTGCCTTTATTGATGGCGACCATAATACGCTCGCTTTCTTCAAGGCGCTCTGCATCAATATCGTACAGGGCAATCTCACATTCGCGCAAAGCTTCACTGGACATACAATCACCCAAAACGCTACGGGCAAAAATGGTACTGCCTCCGCCCAAAAAAGTTATTTTCAGCATATTTATTCCTTACTTTATGGCTCCGTCCACCATTCCCTTGATAAAGTATTTCTGTAAAACTATATACAGAATCACAACCGGGATTATTCCCATTAACGCTGCTGCTGCGGCTGTATTGGGACTTGAACCGGACAATTGAAAGAATGAAGCTACTGCCAGAGTTATCACCCTCATTTGTGACTTGTGCAGAAAATAAACCGAATACTGATAGTCGTTCCAAACCGGAACTGCTGTAAGGATGATAACAGAAACAATAACCGGTTTTAACAGGGGAATAATTATCCGGTAAAAAATGGAATAAACGCTGCACCCGTCAATTAAAGCTGCCTCGTCAAGTTCTGACGGAATAGTTTTAATAAAATTGGAAAACATAAAAATAGCCAAAGGCAGGTTAAAAGCAACATGAACCGGTATAATACCCTGGTATTTACTTATCCCCCCCAGCCTGAGCAGCAAAACATAAATCGGCACCAGGAGTGCAAGCGCAGGTACCATCATAATTGAAAGAAAAAATGTCTTAACACCCTTGTTGAACCTTGAAGGGTACCGTGCCAAAGGATAGGCCGCCATGGTTGCCAGCAAAAGAACAGCAATGGTAGAGCATACTGTAATAATGAAGGTATTACCATAAGCCCTTAACATATTCCCGGTTTGAAAGGCGGTAATAAAATTCTGAAAATAAGGACTTGAAGGCAGTTTCCAATAGGAACTAATATCAGTCTGCGGTTTAAGACCGACTGTAATGGTTATATATAAAGGTATTAATTGCATTCCGCAAAGGAGGCCAATAATAATGAACTTTAACAGTTTATGTTTTTTCATTAATAATCAACTTCCTTTCCGGAAAAAAGGTTCTGCAAAACAATGGTAATAACGAGGATCATCACAAAAAGCAGCAAGCCGATAACAGCAGCATAACCTGCGTTTTGTGTGCCGAAATAAGTAACATTGATCAATGTTGCCAGAGAATGGGTGGCGTATCCGGGCCCGCCGCCGGTCAGGGCACGGATTACATCAAAAAGCTTTAGTCCGCCGATAAGGTTGATCATAATGCTGGTTACCAATGCCGGGTAGAGAAGCGGCAGCGTAATATGCCAGAAAATCTTTGCAGAACCGGCGCCTTCGATCCTGGCAGCCTCGTAATACATTTCAGAGATGCTCTGAAGACCGGCAAGGTAAATAACCATGGAAATACCGAAATACTGTGTTGAATTAATGATGATCAAAAGCGGAATCGTTATTTTTGCCGAGGAAAGCCACAGTACCGGCTCCCTGCCGAACAGTTTTACAATGTCGTTTAACGCCCCTGCGTATCCTGTCATGTACTGCCACATATACCCCATAATTACTCCGGATATCATTACCGGCAGGTACATAATTGTCCTGGCTGCGCCCCTTCCCCTGAAAGCCTGGTTTAACAGAAGAGCTGCTCCCAGCCCCAGGATCTGCTGCAAAAAAGTGCTGCCGAATCCGTAAGCCAGCGTGTTACGAATGGCAACACGGATATTAACATCAGTAAAAAGCCGCTTAAAATTGGTAAACCCGATGTACCGGTAAGACTGGGAGTAACCGTTCCAGTTGGTAAATGCTATGCGTACTCCGTCAAAAAAGGGATAAACGACAAACAATAACAGAATCAACAATGCGGGAATATATAGAATATTGGCCCTTCTGTATATTTTGTGCATTTATCCCTTCAGTATCAAACACTATTGCTGTGACCGCAAGGTGTCATAGTCATCCTTCATTCGCTGGATAACCTGATCCATCGTCATGGTTCTTGCCAGAATTCCGGAACCTGTTTTGCACAACGAATCCCACATGCCGTTGGGCAGGTATTCCCGGTCGAAATAGGGGAATCCCCTTGTACCTTCAATAAAATCAAAGGATTCTTTTAAATCACCAGGATTGATGCCATAGCCAGGGCCGACAAGTCCGGTTTGATTTTGACCGTATTGAGCAATGCGGTTAATGATTTCAGGGGAACTAAGATATTCCAGGAATTTTAACGCTTCGGCTTTATGAGGGCTGTTTTTCCATACGCCCAGAGTTAAATTCTCGCCGGTTGCCAGAGTGGGAGAGTCGCCTGCAAGAGAGGGGATCGGGATAAAACCGTAACGGGCATTGGGGCCGTATTCTTTGGCGCCGGTAATAACATACCTGCCGAAGAAGGCAAAAGCCAATTCCCCGTTTCCAAGCCTCGCCTGGACACCATCCCATGTACCCTGGAGATAGTCTGGATTCAGGTAACCCTTGTCGCGGAAATCGGCAAGCAATTGGGCTACGGGGCGCCAGTTGTTCCAGTCAAAAGAACCATCCTTCAGTGCGTTCCGGTAATTGTTGCTCTCGTTGGTGATAAGAAAACTTGGCGCTACCCAGTCAAAAAAGTTTCCCACTGTCCAGTCATCCTGAACATTACCGCCGATATCAATGCAGATAAATCCGGCATCTTTAATCTTTTCACAAGCAGCCATGAAGTCGTCCCAGGTTTTAATGCTGTAGGGATCAACTCCGCATTTATCCAGTACGTCCCGGTTAAATGCCACACCAGCAGAATCTACGTCAAAGGGGAGAACAAAGATTTGCCCTCTGGAATCAGTGATTACCGGCTTTATGGCAGGACTCAGCTTGGAAGCCCAGCTTTCATTCTGCAGGGGTTCCAGGTATTCGGAATACCGGGCTACCGACCAGCCGTGGGTCGAGAAGAGATCCGGAAGGTCATTTGCAGCCATTTTGGATTTCATTACCTGCTCATACTCAGGGTACTGGGTTATTTCCACGGTAATACCCGGATTGGCTCTGGAATATTCAGCCGCAATCTCTGTTAATGCCTTAAATTCCTCCGTTGCCGGGCTTCGGTTGATGGCTACTGTCAGATGTACCGGTTTTTGCTCATTGCCTTTGCAGGCACCAATAATCAAGACCAAAGCTGCAAGGCTTATGCATAACAGGAAATCCTTTTTCATACTTTCCTCCATATCCATGTTCTTTACACATCATACAATGTGTAACTGGGCAAGCGTTTAAAAATGCAAGCGCTTGCATTTAATTAAATTTACATTGTTTCTTATAATTTGTCAACATAAATTTTATGCTAAAACGTCTTCCGACGGCAAAAAAGGGAAGGTATAGACAGGATTCGCTCATGTACTGACGATGTATTTTTTCTGATCGTTTGGTATAGTTCTGCCGCCTTGGTCCCGATTTCACTCATCCTGAGATCGATGGTACTCAAAGCCGGCATACTGATTCTGGAAAAAAGCGTATTATCCACCCCGGCAATGGACAGATCTTTCGGAACGGCAATCCCTGCATCACGGGCGGCGGCAAGAACACCCATGGCCATTAAATCGTTGCCTGCAAGGACAGACCGAGGGCGGAACCGGGCAAAAAGATTTTTTGCCGCCTCATAACTGTTCCAGACCGATTTTTCATTATTTGGTTCCAGGAGATTTTCAAGCATGATACAGCACGCCTGCCTTTCGGTGATGTGATTTTTTTGCCTCCAATTTTCAAAGAGCTTTTTCTTGAGGATATAGGAATACGTTTGTTCTGCGGGAATAAACAAAACAAAGGGGTAGAGCCTGCACCGCTTAACTTCATCGAATACTTCCATAATACCCGGTTTCTGATCGCAGCGGACCACATAATTATTCCCGTAGGGCTTTATGTGCTGATTGATCAGAATAACCGGACAGTCAAATTTGTTTTTCGTATAAAAGTTTTGTCCGGAATTAAGGCTTGGACTTTCGACTACAAAGAGAGCGTCTATTTTTCTTCGCATTAATTCATCAAGATACTTTTTTTCCAGCTCTACCTTGTTCTCACAATTGCAGAGGTAAATATACGTCCCGTCAGGGGTTAACAAATGCTCGATTATCTCGATAATTTCAAGAAAATAGGGATTTGCATGCAGCGGGGTCAGAATTCCAACTGAATCGCTCTGCCCTTTCATAAGCCCCTGGGCAAAAAAGTTTGGTTTGTAATCCAGTTCATTAATGATAGCTTCGATTTTCTGCCGGGTTTTTAATTTTACCTTTTCCGGCTTGTTGATGGCTCTGGAAACGGTGGATGGGTTTACTCCCGCTAGTTTGGCAATATCTTCAAGTCTGGAACCCATATTGCAAGTCAGTTTATGAAGAAAGGCATAAAAGGTCAAGAATTTGGTGATCGGATTACGCTAATTGACATTTTGGCTAAAGATAGTATATTTATATAATCAAAAATCTAAGGCAGGCATTTCAAAATCTCACTTTTTTGAACAGCCTCGATTTCTCATGTTTATCAAAAGGTGGAGAAAATGATAGATGTAGAAGCTGAAGTAAACAAACACAGAAATTGCAAAGACCGGAGCAAACTCGAAGGAGTTATCCAGGAATATAAAAATCTTGTTTTTAAATATGCAAGCAATTTAACATTGGCCGGGCGATATAATACGGTGGTGCTAAAGTTGCAGGAAATTTGCGATAAGCTTCCGAACCCGCTCACAAGGAATACAGCTGCCAGGACACACGGTGTTCCGCTAAAAACAGCTACGGTAACAAGTGAAGAGAATGAAAAAATAAGCGCCGCATGGAAACAAAAGACAGGCAAATGAGCTCCGTTATTAATGGTGCTGACAATAACTGCTGTTAGCATAAATTGCTCCTTGTTTGGTCTGCGGTACAATACCTCTGTCCATAGCGCATCCGCTTATGGACAGAGTGTTATTCAGGCGAAATTGTCCTTCCATAAGGGGAGTTTTTTCATCATCGAGAGCGCCGCGCTTTCGGCGGCTTCCCGGGCTAGCCCCTGGGTTTTGATGATAAAGTTAGTCATGCCTTCTCTTTTCTCCTCGAAATTCTGCATAGAGCCGTCAGGACGCGCGCAATGTACGCAATAATCATTGCTCTCGTCATTCATGGCAAAATCTTCATGTCTTTTCATGGGCATCCCGCAAGCAATACATGTTTTCATTCTCGTTACCTCCATAATAAAAATTTATTTTTTGATTAACGCTGTGAAACACTTGACAAGTGAGTTTTTATGGCGTTTCAAAACCGATTTTTCAGACGCAAATAAAGCGCTATTTAGCAGATAATAATGAACCAGTCCAAGCCATGTGTTAAAAAGCATATGGAAAGGTACATTTTTTATTCTTCCTGCGTTCATTTCATGTTCCAATACTTGCATAAAATGTATTGACACTGTTGATTGAATAACTATGAAGGTGTTTTTCGCTTCTTCTGGCAGATAAACAGCTTCTGTTATCAGACGTTTGTAAAAATCCTCATACTTAATCAAAACGCTGATATGCATATTTAAAAGATTTGCGATGTCGCCGGTTTCAGAGAGTGAATGCAGTTCGGCTTTAATCTCCTGGGCAAAAACTTCCAACAGACAAACCAGAAGGTTCTCTACAGTTGGGAAGTGAACGAATATTGAACCGTGAGCGAGACCTGCTTCATCGGCAATTACGCTCGTGGGAGCAGAAAACCCCTGTACAGAGTACACCTTTATTGCGGCAGCTATTATTTTCTCCCTTGTTTGGGTCTTCTGTAATTGTCGTTTTCCCATATCAATGACTTTATACTCAATGAGTATACACTCATTATATTATAATTGGGATATCTGTCAAGGAGTTTTTGATTTTTTTGGAAATTTATTTTCCTATTCCCCTATCTATTACCTCATCTCATCGATAACCGATTGCCAGTCCTGCCAAAAGGATTGCCGATGTAAATAACAACAATACAAGGAAAAGAGGCAAGGTGCGGCGAATCCATTGTCCGTAGCTTAATCCACCTAACGAAAGAGAGATAAGCAGGACAGGGTTGGTCGGATAAAAGACATTTGAAAATCCATCACCAAAGATATAGGCCAAGACCAAAAGCTGCCGGGGAATGCCAACCAGATCAACGATTGGAGCAAGTAAAGGTATCAGCAGGAATGCTTTGGCAGAACCGGAGGGAATGGCGAAATTCAACACCATTGCAAGAAGATATATACCAAGGATAGTTACCCACCCCGGCTTATCAGTCAGGAAGCCATTTGTATAAAAAATGATTGTATCAAGTACGCGGCCCTCGGTAAGCATAAAACTGATAGAGGAAGCCATCAGTACAAGCAGTGCGCCGGGAGCAATGGCCTTAACTCCTTTTAAAAACCATGATACCAATTGGCTAAGACCGCATCCGCAGCGTAAAGGCGAGATTATCCCGCAGAGCAGGAAGGTCAGTGCGGTAACAGGGAATACCAAATCAGAGAGGCCTGGCAGAGGAACAATGCTGCAGGCTATGATCGTAACAATACCGATGGCGAATATGGTGACAAAAGCCCTCAGCGCTTTGGGCATCATTGGGTTTGTACTTTTATCTTCATCAAGGGAAGTACCAGCATCAATACCGGCCTCGCCGTTTATACCGCCACGTTCGCTGCGACGGACATTGAGCAGAAGAAAAGTCATTAACAGAGCATAAACAAACACAAAACAAATGATGCGCAGCCATGCGCCCGAGAAGATTGGCAAACCGGCAAGGGTCTGGGAGATTCCGGTGGTAAAGGGATTCATAACGCCGACCGAAAATCCGCAAGCAACTGCCAAAAGGCTCATTGCAAGACCAATAAGGCGATCCCAGCCTAAACGTAAGGCTAATGCGACAACAATGGCTGTCAGCGGGATAACCTCTTCAAACGATCCGATTAACGACCCTAATAACATAAAGATAAAGGGCAGAACGAAAAGCAATAGCCGGTTGTTGTGCTTAAAGCGCCGGGCAACACTGGTAATCAAAAAGCTGAGTACGCCGCAAGACTCCAGTGCGAAGAAAGCTCCGCCAATAGCGAACAAAAAGAACAAAAGGAAAATGATAATGATTTTGCTTGGCCCGGTAAGGATGAGCAGCGGTGAAAGCACCCATTTCCAAAGCGGCAAATTGCCGGTCGTACTGTGATAGGAACCGGGCACTACGACATCAGACCCATTAACAGCAATCCGGTCAAATTCACCTGCCGGCAAAACCCGGGTTATGATTAAAGCCAAAACCATTAAACCAACCAGTGCGACAAATGCTGTGATATATGTACGTATGGAGATGGCTGTAATGCCGCCGATCCCGTTGCCTGTATCTTTATCTTTGCTGTTTTTGATTTTCATAGTTCACCCCCAATTTTCACTTTACTCTGTGTCTGCGTGCCCTCGTGAAAAGTTTCCAAAAATATTCTGAAAAAATCCAAACAGTCCTTTTTTTGGTTTAGTTGTTTCCTGAAGAAAATTATCGTTACGGGCATCTTGTTTGGTTTCGCGTGGTTTATCAGGACTGTTGTTGTATTTTTTTTTGTAGTAAGACATTCTTTCGTCAAAAGACATAGTTGCCAGGTTGGGGGAAGAACCGCGTTTTCCGGAAACATATTCAGGTACGCCTGAATATGCTGGCTTTTGCGGTCTTCCGGAATTCCGGCGTTTACCTGCATTGGCTGGTTCTTTGCGTGTTGGAGCGCTGCGTCCCGGTTTAATGCCCCTGTTGCTCTTGCCGCGAACGTTATTTTCATGGCTGCCTTTGCTTTCCCTGTCATCATAAAAATCTGTTCTGATTCGGACACCTTCGCTTTTATCTTCGCCATATAGGGATTCATCTGCAATTATGGATGGTATTTTTTTGCCGATGTATTTTTCTATGTCAGGTAATTCGTATACATCCTGTTCGCTTGCCAGGGTAAAGGCTTTGCCCGTTTTACCTGCCCTGGCTGTCCTGCCTATACGGTGAACATAGTTTTCCGATTCAACGGGCAAATCAAAATTAATCACAAGGGCCAGGTCTTCTATGTCCAGTCCCCGTGCGGCAACATCGGTTGCAACAAGGAAACGGGTACGATTCGATTTAATATCATCAATGATTTTAAGCCGCTTAACCTGGGGCAGATCACCTATTATAAACTCACATTCAATACCATTAATACGCAGTCTTTTGGCGACAATTTCCGTATTACGTTTTGTATTACAGAAGATGATGGCACTTTCAGGTTGTTCCCGTTTCAGGATTCCCAGAAGGAGCTTCATTTTGTCTTCGCTGTGAACATGACAGAGAAGCTGCTCAACTTCTTCTACAGTTACTGTTTCCGGTTCTATTTCAATTTCTTTTGGATTTTTGGTATATTCCCATGCAAGATTTTTTACCCAAGTATTGAGTGTTGCGCTAAAGAGCATGGTTTGACGGCGATCTGCCGGAGGAACCACACGAATGAGTTTTCTTAGGTCAGGGTAGAACCCCATATCAAACATACGGTCGGCTTCGTCCAATACAAGGAAGGCAATGTTCATTAAGTTCATGTGACCGGTTTTATTCAGATCCAGCACACGTCCGGGAGTTCCTACAAGAATACTTACATTGTCTTTTAGGAGCTGATGCTGCTGAGAATAACCGACGCCGCCGAAAAAACTTCCCGCCTTAAACGGAAGATACTTCCCAAGGCTTTTTGCTTCTTCTTCTACCTGAACAGCCAGTTCTCTTGTAGGTACCATGATTATTGCCTTCTTCCCGCCAAGTATGGACTCGGTAAGAAGGCGCTGAAAAATCACTATCAGAAAAGCTGCTGTTTTTCCTGTCCCGGTTTGGGATTGTACATACAAGTCCTGGCCGCCGAGTGCACAGCTCAGAACCTGTTCCTGCACCGGCATACAGCTGATATATCCTGTATCTGAAATGCCCCGCTGTAAGTCCGGATGCAGTTGTAGTTCACTAAACTCCATAAGCTTATCTAAGTATAGCGTTAATGGGCTTTTGTGAACAAGCTTTCCTACCTGTTGTTCCCGGTATCTTTGGGTTTAAAAATCATTACCTGAACGAGGAGTTGTATCGCTGTGGCAAAAATAAAGACCAGCCAGGAATATTTAAAACCAATGGCAAAACCAAGAGCAATAAAGAGGCCTGTGGCAAAAATCCATATTGCGCCGGAAAACATGCCAAAGCGTGCCGATTGGACAGGATCCTGCCAGAATTCCGGGTTCAGCATTTCTTTATAGTGATTAATAGCCCATGGTTTACGCCTGTTCTTCTCGGTAAGACAAAGAAAAACCAACAGGCCAATGCCGGGAATTAAAAAGGGAATTTCTGCCGGCAGCGCCGCTACAAGTCCATGTTCTGCAATAATGGATGCATAGTGATTTCCTTCCGGGAGACCGTAATCTTTGGATGTGGCAAAAAAGATAACCGGAAAGAGGATAACACCAAAAGCCATAAGCCCTGCCGCCAGAGTGTACCAGACGGCCCGTTTTTTGTTTATGGGATAACAATCGGCAGTTTCCTGAGTAATGCCCAGGAAGGTAAACCCCGCAACAGCAGCAACAAAAAAAGGCAGTAATGCAGCGGAAGCCGCTACCAGGGATTCGCCGTTGTACCAAAAACCGGAATGTTTAGCGGTGCTAAGATAAACTATCAGGGCAGCGGCAATTCCAAACACCAATACAATACCGAATAACACATAGGCCGCCACTCGCTGCGGCGTCATATACTGTTGAATTCCCAGGTATGCATCCTGGTAAACTTCCTGGCGCCGCTTTAAACTCATCTCATCGGCAAGGACACTGATGTCTCCCAGTTCTGCAGAAGCCCTGGAAAATGCTTCTTCTTCTGAAAGACCTTTTTTTATCAGATTCGCTGTCCGTTCTTCCAGATTACTTTGGATTTCTTCCATAAAATCCTTAAGCGCTGCTGTTTCTTCAAAATCTTTAAAAAGCGATTTTACGTAATTCTGTGCATTCATATTAACTCCTTTTGGCCCTGTATCTTTGATACATGAGCTTTGTCTGTGGTTGAATCGTTTCCTTACGCTCGCGGGACGAAGGCCCGCATCAGATCATCCAGGATATTCCGGGTAAACTCCCAGTCTTTTATGTTTTGGCTGTACATTTCCCTGCCCTTGTCCGTCAGGTGATAATAACGCCGCCGCGCACCCTGGGTTTCATCTCCCCAATAAGATGTTATACAACCTTCGTTTTCCAGCCGCTTATAGCTGGAATAAAGCGTTGTTTCTTTTAATTCATAGCGTTCTCCGGTTCTTTCCAGAATCGTGTTGTAGATTTCAAAACCGTAGGCATCGCCCCGGTGCAAAATCCCCAGTACGATTGTTTCCGTATGGCCGCGGAGCAGGTCCGAAGACAGTTTGTTTTGCTCCATTCTTTATACCTCCTTTGTTATTTAATAGCTGGTATACTCGCTTTAATATATTATATTATATATCAAATTATTACGACTGTCAAGTATATTTTGAAAAAAATAAAAAAAGTCTTCCAACGCCTAATTGGCGCCCGAAGGCCTTTTACAAACTAAAATCACTTAAGGAGAATGTATGGAGTTTGTCTGACCACTTAGAAATTAGTGGTCAGACAAACTCCTAAATTAAAAAATTGCTTAGGCAAAGAATGTGTGGAGAATACATAACCACTTTTGAGTGGTTATGTATTCTCCCAAACTAAAATCACGAAGTGATTTTAGTAGTCCATACCTCCCATACCACCCATTCCGCCGCCGGGCATCGGGGGCGGATCTTTCTTTTCGGGGATATCGGTAACGGCACATTCGGTAATTAAGAGAAGGCTTGCGATAGAGGCTGCATTCTGCAGTGCAGAGCGGGTTACCTTGGCAGGATCGATGATACCAGCTTTAACCATATCTACCCATTCCATCCTGGCAGCATCAAAACCGATGCCTTTCTTTTCGCCTCTGGCTTTGTCGGCAATAACGGCGCCGTCGAGACCTGCATTTTCGGCGATTTGCCGGATCGGTTCTTCCAAAGCGCGTTTTACAATTTTAAAGCCGACTTTTTCGTCGTCGGTAAGGCCGGAAGTGTCGGCTTTGTCCAGGGCAAGGGCTGCCTGAATCAGGGCAATCTCACCACCGCTTACAATACCTTCTTCGATGGCCGCGCGGGTTGCGGAAAGAGCGTCTTCGACGCGATGTTTCTTTTCTTTAAGCTCCACTTCTGTTGCAGCGCCAACATTGATAACCGCTACGCCGCCTGCGAGTTTGGCAAGCCGTTCCTGGAGTTTTTCCCGGTCGTAATCGCTTGTGGTGTCTTCGATCTGGGCTTTAATCTGGGCAATTCTGTCCTGGATGTCTTTCTGCTTGCCTGCACCGTTGATAATTGTGGTGTTGTCTTTGTCGATTTTGATGGTTTTGGCCTTGCCAAGCTGGGACATTTCGGTATTTTCCAGCTTAAGACCCAGTTCTTCGGAAATGACCTCGCCGCCGGTAAGAATGGCAATGTCTTCCAGCATAGCTTTGCGGCGGTCGCCGAAACCGGGGGCCTTTACAGCACATGTTCGCAGAGTGCCGCGGAGGCTGTTTACAACCAGGGTGGAGAGCGCTTCGCCGTCCACATCTTCGGCAATAATAAGGAGGGGTTTGCCGCTCTGTGCAACCTTTTCAAGCAGGGGCAGCATGTCTTTCATGCTGGAGACCTTCTTGTCGTGGATCAGGATGTAAACATCTTCGTAAACGCTGGTCATGGTATCGCGGTCGGTAACAAAGTAGGCGGAAATATAACCACGGTCAAACTGCATGCCTTCGACAAATTCGATGGTTGTGTCCATGGTTTTGGATTCTTCAACGGTGATTACCCCGTCTTTGCCGACTTTTTCCATGGCATCAGCGATGGTATTGCCGATTTCACCGTCGTTGTTGGCAGAAACCGATGCAACGTGGGAAATCTCTTCCTTATCTTTGATTTCTTTGGAATTTTTCTTGATTTCTTCCACGGCGATTGCCACTGCCTTGTCGATGCCCCGTTTAAGTTCAATGGGGGTCATTCCAGCAGCTACCGATTTAAGGCCTTCCTTTACCAGTGAATAGGCCAGAACTGTAGCGGTGGTGGTTCCGTCTCCGGCTACGTCGTTTGTTTTGGTAGCCACTTCTTTAAGGAGCTGGGCTCCCATGTTTTCGTACGGATCGGCCAGCTCTATTTCTTTAGCGACCGAAACACCGTCCTTGGTGACCGTCGGAGCCCCGAATTTCTTGTCAAGAAGGACATTCCGCCCCTTGGGACCCAAAGTTACCTTGACGGCCTTGGAAATCTGCTCAACCCCGGAAAGTAATTTGCGCCGGGCATCTTCGTTGAACAACAACTGTTTCGCCATAATAGTTTCTCCTCTGTTACAATTTGCCGGGGTATACGACTTACATAGTACTGAAAAAGCTCAATACCCCGGAATTAAAGTTATTTTGTGGATTTAACCCCGAATAATGGGATTAATCGACTTTAAAAATACCAAAAACTGCCCCAGAAAGTCAATAGCTTAGGCAATGATTGTCGAGTTCACAAGGGAGGTATGAGGGGTAAAAACCATACTCTGAGCCCATGTTTTCTAACGAGTAGCCCAAATTTTGTGAGCATAGTATAATTAATCATACTTATAGTAGGAAGTTAATGATCTATGCCCTTGTCGTGGAATGTTTATCGAGTTGCTCCCAAAAATGCAGTTTTAGGCTTGTGAAATGAGCGAAAAGGATGTATTTTTAGAAGGGAATTTATCTGTTTTTAAGGAGGGTTTATGCCAGATGTAGCCAATACGTTAAAATCAGCGGAACATTTTAACGCAGTGGTGGAAAGGTTGTATAGTTGTACCTCAATGGAACAAATATCCGAAACATTTAGTAAGTATGACATTAATTCCCCAGAAGACAAAAAAGAACTTCTGCACCGGTGTATGGACATAGAGGAATATTTTGATTCTTCGCATGAAGTATTAACTGCCGAAGATGAGTATGATTACACGGTGTCCGTATTTCTTGAAGGATCGTGGAGACTTATGGTGAATGGATAATGCTGTAGCAGAAAAATTCCGCAATGAATTAGGGATAACAGAGGAACAAATAAACGCCTGCGAGAGCCTGTATAATGAAGAAATTGTACCGATTATTGGCCGCCATTTTTTATCTCATCTTGTGACCACTATTGAAGAACTGATAAACGAAAAGAAAAAACGAGCATTTCTAAAGCATATAAGAGAAACGATCGCAAAAGAAAACACCGAATTTGATTATACCATGGTAGAAAAAACCGTTAAGCATAAAATTCTCCGTTTATTTTCAATAATTCTTGTTCCGGTTGATAGCGGAAAACTAAAAGCAAGAACTTATTTTATAAGAGGTGGTTTCGGTGTTTTAATAACATATTGGAAGCAATTGCCGGATGACCAGATAAGAATTCTTATTGCTCATGAACTGGGACATGTTGCAACTAAATATTTGTTTGATAATATTGATTCTGCTTCGGATGACAGATTAGCGACACTTTTCGGTTATATAGCCCTCCAGGACAGGAATAATTTTTATAAAAATAAAGCTGAATATTTTACTCGTAAGTATAATATAATGATTTATGATGAAATAGTGAATATCTGCAACCGGATTAATATGTAACATCACTGGTTTCGACTCTTTACTATAAAAATAAAAACTCGACTTTTTATGCAATATTGCTTTTTCCATAAGTAGAAATAATTGTTCAATAATTGACGTGACAGGCTGTGTATAATACGATACAGGCAGGGAACAATACAATGAATGTTCTTCAAGAGGTATAGAAAATGTCCGTAAACCGCCTCATATTGGGCGATAACCTTGAAATTCTCAAGTCTATGGAAAACGACAACGTAGACCTGATTTACCTTGATCCGCCGTTTTTCAGCAACCGCAACTATGAGGTAATTTGGGGCGACACGGGCGAAATCCGCAGTTTTCAGGACAGGTGGGCAGGCGGTATAAGCCATTATATTGACTGGCTAAAAGAACGGGTCATTGAAATGCACCGAGTGTTAAAGCAGACAGGGAGTATTTTTTTACATTGCGACTGGCACGCTGATGCTTATATTCGAGTACAAATACTAGATAGAATTTTTGGAGAAGCTAATTTTAATTCACATATAATTTGGGAAAGAAGTTTTGGGACTGGTAGTAGCAAATCAATAGCACTGAAACTACCAGTAAACATAGATAGTATTTTTTATTACAACAAAAATAAAAATTTTGCGAATTATAATCTACAAACACGACCTTTGAATGAAGGTGCGATGAAAAGATATGATAAAATAGACGAAAACGGAAGAAGGTTTTTCTGGGCTGATATGAGAACCTATTCAAAAGAGAGGTTAGATGAATTAATAGCAAAAGGTGAAGCAAAAATCAGTCCGAATGCCAAAAATCCAAGATATAAAAAATATCTTGATATGAACAAAGGTACCCCAATAGATACATTATGGAATGACTTTAAATTCATTGGAAACAATGAACGTATCGGCTACCCAACTCAAAAACCTGAAGCCTTAATGGAACGCATTATCAAAATGGCAAGTAACGAAGGCGATGTAGTCCTTGATCCGTTTGTCGGCGGCGGAACAACAATCGCCGTTGCAGACAAGCTGAACCGCCAATGGATAGGCATTGATCAATCGCCGATGGCGGTAAAAGTAACCGAGTTCAGATTACAGAAGCAAACCGATTTGTTTACCGCACCTTATGCCGTACAACTGTATAAATACGATTATGACACACTCCGTTATAAAGACGCATTTGAATTTGAAAACTGGATAGTACAGCAATTCGGCGGAACAGGAAACGTAAAGCAAAGAGGCGATTTCGGTCTTGACGGCAGAATGGGCGACAACACGCCGATACAGGTAAAACGTTCAGATAATATCGGACGCAACGTCATTGACAATTTCCTTTCAGCCGTTCAGCGTTACGACAAAAGCCTGTTCACCAAAAACGTCAAAGCAAAAAATCCCGTAGGTTACATAATAGCCTTTAGTTTCGGTAAAGGAATAATTGAAGAAGTCGCCCGATTAAAAAATGAAGATAACATCATTGTCAAACTGATCAAAGTTGATGAAATAGTCCCGATTGCGGTCAAGCCTGTAATCGGCGTCCACATTAACGAACTGGAACGCGACGACAAAGGCAACCGCAAAATTGAATTTGTCGCACAAGGTCAAAGTCCGGCAGGTATTGAGTTTTACAGTTGGGATTTTACCTACAACAAAGACAAAGGCTTCAAACCATCTGTTATCATTGACAAAGAAGGTAAACAGACCCTGACCCTAAAGGCAGGAGCACATAGCATAGCCGTCAAAGTTGTTGACAACGACGGTCTTGAAAACACAGAAGTTGTCCAGTTGAAGATTAACGGTGTTGTGGAGAAGGTTGGGTAGAAAAAGGAAAATTCTTAAGGAGGAAAAATGCTTCAAAGATGCGGTCTTTCTGGAAGGGGAACTTGAGAAGATTGTGGAGAGGGTGTATGAATTATATAGTTTGATAGAAGATGAAATAAAAGTGATTGAAAGTTAGGAGGTATTATTATGGCAAAAGGAAGAGTTTATATTGTAAAAAATCCGCTATTTCCGACTTTGTTCAAAATTGGTTTTACAACCAAAAATTCTGTTGAAGAACGAGGCTTAAATGCGTCCAATTTACCCGAAGCTTTTGAAGTGATTCGTGAATATGAATGTGATGATTATAAAGAGACTGAGGAACTGTTTCACAGTACATTTGAACCATTTCGTTATTATTCACAACTGGACGAGCGAGGCAGAAAAACAGAGTTTTTCTCGGTTTCATGTCTCTCAAATGCTATTGCCTGGATGGATAAACTGAAAGATCTTACTGACATCACAGATGAGGCTGTAGCGGAAGCAGAAGCAGAAGTTGAAGCAGAAGCAAAAGAGAAAAAAGAAATCTTCGATAAAAGTAAAATCGTAGTCCGGCGTCCGGTGTTTGATTTTTACAAAATGGGTATTCCACAAGGTTCAATTTTATACTTGGAAAAAAAACCGAATATTCAGGTAAAAGTAATGGACAACAAGCAAGTTGAGCATGACGGAAAACCGCATGCATTCAGTTGGATAACTGCACGGCTGTTAAAATCAAAATCAGAATATGTAAACCCGTCGCCTTATTGGTCATATAAAGGCAAAAATTTACGGGTTATTTATAATGAGACATATCCATCGACGTGAGAGTATGGCAAGATTTGATAAAATGCATGGGAAAGAATCGGAGCAAGGATAGGAAGAGGTAATATATGGAGAAAAGCATGATAACAACTAATTTTTTCCCGATAGAAAATCAGGACTTTATTATTCCAATTTATAAAAGAGAGTGCAATGATCAAGAAACAAAAAAAAATTTCCCATTTTCAGTTAAGGTATTTAAACTAACAACTGATAATTCTATAGAAGCAAAAAATTTTTTTATTACATTTGATGAACAAAATGGCTTTATCGATACAACAATACCCTCATCGGATAATCGTAATCTGACAATTTGGTATTTATCATATTTGGTAAAACAAAAATGTGATTTTCTCAAGCTTTCTTGTAAAATTGGAAATGATTTTAAAAATATAATTGATTTTCAAATGAAAAAAACTGAATTGGGACAGGAAAGTATTTGTATTATTCCTTCATATCAAAATAAAAAATATGGGATAATTCTTGATTATCATTTTTTCAAAAATAAGGATGTTCCTTTTTCTATAGAAATACAGAAAAAAAGCCTTTCGTTAGATCATAGTGGTCGTTCAAATAAAAACTACTATAGTGATAAATTTGATAAAATAAATTTTTTTTCTTTTATCTCATTTTAATAACATCTTTAGACCACTTGATGAAAATGGATTAATCAGCTTCTTAAATCAAATGGATGGGGTAGAATGTCAAAAACTAAAGACCAAAAATTATATTTTTAATGAAGGAAAAAAAATCAACTCTCAATTTAATGGTATCTCAAAATTTGGTCCATTTTCTGGAGTTAAAGAAGAGTGTATGCTAGGATTCGTTTTTAGAAATAACGAAAAAACTCTTTCGCATGAGTTATATTTTGCTCTAAGGGGAGAACGCTTTGCAACATTTAAAGGTATGGAAAAAATGTTTGGCATTAACTTAAATAAAGATAATGTCATTGGTGAAGGTGTTACAGAATATAATAAAGATGAAATTGACAGAATAATTAACGACATTATAACTCAAGCTAATGGTAAAAAAATAGTTCCCATCATTCTTGTTCCTTGGAACAGGGAGACAGCTAGCGAGTCTGACAGTAAAATGTACTATTATATGAAATACAATTTCTTAAAAAACAATATCCCATGTCAATTTGTAGGTATCAATAAAATAAAAGATGATAATACATTCAAGTGGATTGTCTCTGGTATTGCATTGCAGATTTTTACGAAGTTAGGGGGTAGTCCATGGTGTCTAGTTCCTAGCACGGAAAAATGTTTAATAATTGGTATCGGACAGGCACATAGAAAAAATAAAGATAAAGGAATTGAACGATATTATTCTTATTCTATCCAGAATGATTCTTCAGGGTTATTCAAAGATATTAGAATCCTCTCCGACAATACAGATCATGATAAATATCTAAATGGGTTATCCAGTAAATTAAAAGATATAATTATATCTCAAATTGACAAATTTAACAGTTTTGTAATTCATACATCGTTTCGACTACGAAAAGATGAAATGGATACTATAAAAAAAACAATAGATTCATTGGCAACTAACAAGGTAGATAAAAATTTTGCCGTTATGCGGTTCAATGATGATCATTATCATATGGGGTATGATTTCACTAATAACAGTTTAACACCATATGAAAGTACACTTATAAGAATATCAGCAAATAGTTACTTAATTTGGTTTGAAGGGCTTCAATATGGAAATTCTAGCCTAAAAGAACGAATAGGTCCTCCAATTCAAGTCTTTTTCGATTACCCGAAGAATTATCAGCGTGAAGATATTTTTAATTATCTTCAAGATGCCATTAATCTTTCGGGCGCAAACTGGCGTGGTTTTAATGCAAAAACAATGCCTGTTTCAATATTATATGCTCGTTTATTAAGTGGATTCTTAGCAGCATTTGATGAATTAAATTTTGATGAAATAAATATTGAAAATATAACACCTTGGTTTTTATAAGGAGACTCATTATGGTACTAAAAGCAGATTCGATATTATTTCTTTTAGGTGCTGGCGCAAGTAGAGAAGCTGGTATTCCAACTTCAACAATGATGATAGAAAATGTTGAGAAATTATTATTAGAAAATACAGAATGGAAAAAACACAAAGAATTATATTTTTGTATAAAAAGTTCAATAATACATCGTTTTGGAATAGTTGGAGATTATGATAAAAATTTAGTAAATATCGAAACTCTTGTCAACACAATGGATGAATTAATCAAGAGTATAGATCATCCAATTTATCCCTTTGTGGGTTCATGGGTACCCAGGTTAACAGAATTGACAAATAATGATTTCAAGGAAATTTCAGAATTGCGTAGAAAAATCGTAACCGAATTATATAAATGGATGAAATTTGATCAAAATGAAAACATTGCATATTATAAAAATTTTTTAAGATTTCAAAGTGAACATAATTTTATAACCCATATTTTTTCATTGAATTATGATAGATGTATTGAAGAAGCCTGCGGTGAAGAAAATATCAATAGAGGATTTGATCCTGTAAGTCATATATGGAATTGGAGAAATTTCGAAAATGAGGAAAAAAGTAACTATAACATATTTTTATATAAATTACACGGTTCAATAGATTGGGCAAATACTACATCTGGATTTATCAAGGAAAAAAAAGGAGATATAATTGATGGAGAAGAAGCGCTAATTTTTGGAACTACATATAAAATGCAATATCTTGATCCTTTTTTATACCTGATCTATGAATTTCGGCAACGGACACTGGATCCAAAGACAGAAGCAATTATCTGTATAGGTTATAGCTTTGGTGATGAACACATTAATGGTATCATCAAACAATCGATCAAGGATAACCCGAAAAGAAAAATAATTGTTGTTTTTCCTTTTGAAAATGAAAATATTGAAAAAAAGAATATAATGAAGAAGATGGGTATAGAGACCGATGAAAATATTTGTTGCATTCAGAGCAAAGCGAAGGATTTTTTAGAAAATACATTGAGTGTTAAATTTATTAAAAACATTCTTCCTCAAGAAGAACCTCCATTTTAGGAAAGGAATACAAATTGAAATCAAAAAAAGCAAGTTCATTAATAAAGCATAACAATAAAATTATAACCCCTGATATTCCCAACTTTAGTTCAATCATTTCCATAATAAAAACCGCCAAAGAGCGTATCGTTAAAACAGTGAACACAGAAATAATCGACCTTTACTGGCAAATCGGCAAGGAAGTAAGCGAAAAAACAAAAAAAGGCGGTTGGGGAAAATCTGTTGTCGAGGAACTCTCAAACCACATAGCCGCCAATTTCGGGAATATGCGCGGTTTTTCTCCCCAAAATATCTGGCGAATGAAGCAATTCTATGAAACCTATCAAAACAATCAAATTCTCTCAGCAGTGCTGAGAGAATTATCATGGACAAACAACCTAATGATAATGAGCCGTACTAAAAAAGATGAGGAGAGGCTTTTTTACATAAAACTTGCTATTGATGAAAAATACTCGTCCAGAGAATTGGAACGGCAGTTTGACGCTATGCGTTATGAACGTGCCGCTATCACCGAGACAAAATCAAAAAACCTGCCGGTAAAACAGGAAATTAAGGAACGATTTCTTGACAGCTATGTCCTTGACTTTTTGAATTTGCCTGAACCGCATCATGAATCAACTTTACAAAAGGCAATAATTGTAAATATGAAAAATTTCCTTCTTGAAATCGGAAAAGACTTTTCATTTCTCGGTGAGGAATTTCGTGTTCAGGTTGGAAACTCCGATTTTTATATAGAACTTCTGTTTTATCATCGAGGGTTATCCTGCCTTGTCGCATTCGAGTTAAAAATAACTTCTTTTAAACCGGAATACATAGGAAAGATGAATTTCTATCTCGAAGTCCTCGATAGAGATCATAAAAAAGACAATGAAAATCCCAGTGTCGGTATTATTTTATGCGCAGATAAAGATGATGAAGTGGTAGAATATGCGTTACAGCGCAGTCTTTCACCCGTACTTATCGCCGAATATACCGCAAAACTACCCGATAAAAAACTTCTTCAAAACAAACTTCGTGAGCTTAATGATTTAACTGAATGAAACGAAAGGACTCAGAATCGAATATGAATTTTTATTCTATAATAATACTATGATAATAAGTGCGAGCAGAAGAACAGATATCCCCGCATATTATTCAGACTGGTTTTTTAATCGGATAAAAGAAAAAAAGGTATATGTAAGAAATCCTATGAATCTGCATCAGGTCAGTGCTATTAATCTTAATCCGGAACTTGTGGATTGTATTGTTTTTTGGAGCAAGAATCCGGGGCCAATGATTGATAAGCTTCAATTAATCAAAGAATATACCTATTACTTTCAATTTACGATTAATCCATATAAACAAGATATAGAAATAAATTTGCCTCCCAAGCATGAAATTATCGATACGTTCAAAAAATTATCTGATACTATTGGTCCTCAGAGGGTTATTTGGCGTTATGATCCTGTTTTGCTTAATAACAAATATAATATCGTATATCATATTGAAAATTTTGAAAAACTGACCGGGGTTCTTAAGGGATATACAGAAAAAGTAACATTTAGCTTTATTGATTTTTATAGAAAGATAACAGAAAATATTAAGTTATTGGAAATTTTGGAAATAACAACTGAAGAAAAAAATATTATCGCCGAAAAATTTTCTGAAACCGCTAAAACAAATAATCTTTTAATTGATACATGTGCGGAAGATATTGACCTTTCTAAATATGGCATAACACATGCCCGTTGTATTGATGATAAACTGATTTCAAAAATTTCAGGATATAATTTGCAAATTGCAAAAGACAAAAACCAGCGGCTTGAATGCGGTTGTGCAAAAAGTATTGATATTGGTGAATATAATTCCTGTTCTAATGGCTGTATTTATTGTTATGCAAATTACAGTAAAAATAATGCTGACAATAATTCCAGTAAACATAACCAACTGTCACCGTTATTGATAGGAGATACTAATTCATTTGACATTATTAAGGAACGCAAGGTACAATAATTAGCTTTTTGCAGTGTTTTTTGATTTCATGGGCTTGTTTTTTTGGAATTCCATCATCAGTAATAATGATACCAAATTCTTCGGCTGCGGCATGGCGGGCAAAAAAACGCTTGCCTATTTTTGAAGAGTCGGCAAGGAGTACCGTCGTTTTTCCTGCTTCCAGTAAAGCCCGCTTAACCATAGCGTCACGGGGAGAGGGAACCGTTGCTCCATAGGCGGGATCCAGTCCCTGGGTACTGATAAAGACAAAGTCTGCATGAAAATTCCGGTAAAAATCTACGGTCATGGTACTGACGACTCCGGCGGAAAGCTCATCGTATTCTCCGGGGGCCAGGACAAGCTTGATTTTCCGGTTACCGTGAAGGTAGCCAACAGCAGACCATGCACCGGTAACAATCGTTATGTTGTTATTTTTAATGCATTTAAAGATTTCGGCAGTACTGGTTCCGCAGTCAACAATGATCGTATCGCCGTCTTTAATGAGCGATGCCGCCGTTTCTGCAATATTATGTTTGGCTGTAGTCATAATGCCCTGTTTAAGGGCAAAACTCGGCTCAACACCGACCCCCCGGTTAAGGAAAGCGCCGCCGTAGTTGGTAGTAACTAACCCCTGGCTTTCAAATAAAGCCAGATCGCGTCTAATGGTCATGGTGGAAACATTAAAGCTCTCTGCCAGATTGTTTACTTCAACAGAACTAAGTTCTTCGAGTAGTTGATAAATCTGTATTCTTCGTTGCGTCGCGTTCATTGTTCTCCTAAAATAATTTGGTCAACCCCCAACTGTTACTTTAAAACCTCTGCGCTCTGCTTCGGCAACTGCCTTTTCGGTAATTTCTTTTGGGCAATCTTTTGCCCCTTCCATAGGATCGGGTATGCCAAGGGCCTTGTATTTTCCTGCACCGAGTTTGTGCAGGGGAAGTATGTCTACTTGACATACTGCTTTTCCAAGCGACTGTACAAAATCAAGCCGTTTTGCAAAATCATCTCTATCGTTGTATTCGGGAACAAGTATAAGACGTATGCAAAGTTTTTTATCCTGGCGGGCCAGATTTTCTGCGTTTTCCAGAATGGTTGAATTTGATAAGCCGGTACAGCGGCGATGAATTGCTTCGTCAAAAGCTTTAATATCGTATAAAATCAAATCGGCATTTTCCGAAACACTTTTTAGCGTGTCCCATGCTGCTGTCCCGGCTGTATCCAAAGCAATGTGAATCTTTTCTTTCTTCAAAAGAAAAGATGTTTCTGCAACAAACTCACCCTGTAAGGCTGGTTCTCCTCCGGAAAATGTAATACCGCCGCCGGATTGATCGTAAAACACTTTGTCTCGGATAAGCTTTTTAACTAAATCCTGCGGAGTAATTATTTGCCCTATTGTTTCGGATACGGCGTTTTCATAATGGAGGGTTTTTTCTTTACTTTCGATGAGTTCGGGGTTTGCACACCACAGACAGCGCAGGTTGCAGCCAACACAAAAAACCGTGGTACGTATTCCAGGGCCGTCTTTTGTTGAATAACCCTGTATTTTTGAAATAAAACCAACATGTGCGTTTTCGCTCTGTAAACACATGTTAATTCCAGTTGAGTTCCGTTCGTTCAATAATTGCATCCTGAGCTTCGGGCATCAGTGTGGAAAAAAGCGCGCAATAACCTGCAACCCGGACCATAAGATTCGGGTACAGTGCAGGGTTTTCCTTTGCAGCGCGGAGCATTGTAGAATCCACAATATTAAACTGGTTATGAAAAATATTCTTGTGCCTTCCAGCTTCGATAAAGCAGGCAAATTTTTCCAGGTTTTCTTCCCCTTCCAATGCACCGGGCGAAAAACGCATGTTAAGAAGCTGCCCTCCGGCAATGCGATCATTCGGCAACTTGGAAACTGAATTAATCACCGCTGTTGGTCCTTCCTTGTCTGCACCCAGGCAGGGTGAAGCCCCTTCGTTAAGCGGTTTTCCGGCAAGCCGGCCGTCGGGAGTTGCGCCGACATCAAAACCATTGGGGACGTAACTTGTAATATTGGAAGTGGACATCGTATATCCGCACCCAATAGGTCCGCATCTTGCCCTGTCGGTTTTGTAATTGGGCAGCAATTCCAGATAGGAATTGTATACATCAGCCACAATGTGATCCACATAGTCGTTGTCGTTGCCAAACTTCGGCGCATTGCGGCAAAGGCCGTGGATCTTTTGCCCTTGGGATCCTTCAAAATTATTGTTAAGTGCTTGTTTTAGCTCTGCCATTGTTAAAACACGGTCTTCAAAGACAAGTTTTTTTACCGCAGCAAGACTGTCGCCTACAACCGAAGGGCCTATGTTGGATTGGCTTACATAGTCGTAACGTGCGCCACCGTTTTTTAGTGTTTTGCCCCGTTCCAGAGCGCAATCAACAGTTGCAGAAGCAAAAGGATCGGCGTCGTGGTGTTTAAGCGACTGGTCGCAGATTAAGTCGCAATCAACGGCAAGCTTAAAATAAAATGCCAATGCTTTTTTCCACGCTGTCCATAATTCATCATAATTCCGGTATTCGCCTTTCCCTAAAACAATAAGCTGTATTCCGCTTGCAGGATCGGTTCCGTTATTCAGCATTATCTCGAACACTTTGCCAAAGTTGATATAGGTCATTCCGGTAGCCCGGTGTCCCCATTTGCCCGGTATGGCGGTTTCTACACATCCCATGGATGCATAGTCCCTTGCAGTTACCAGATCCAAATCCAGCGTCATCATTGCCTTTATTACCACTTCGTCGCAAAAAACCGAAGGCATACCAAAACCTTTTCTGATAAGTTTGGCGGAATCGAGAATCAGGCTGTGGGGTGTCTTTTCCCAAAAACGTACGCTAAGGTTTGGTTCGGGCAGGCGGGAAAGACTCATCGCTTCCAGGCAAAGGTAGGAGAGGTCGTTGGTTCCGTCAGTTCCGTCGCTTTTTATGCCGCCAACCATAAGGTTGGAATAAAGTGGGTAACCGCCCGAATATTGGGTATGATCCCAGGGGCGAAGTTTGTTAATCGAATTGGTCATAATAAAAAAGTGAGTTATTATTTCCAGCGCTTTTTCTTTGGTAATAATTCCTTTATCAAGATCTTTTTTATAGTACGGATAAATGTATTGATCAAAACGGCCGAACGAAAAAGAATGACCGTTGCTTTCTATCATCATTAAGAGGTGAGTCATGTAGACAGCCTGTATCGCTTCTTGGAAATTTTGCGCATCGGTTTCCATAAAAGTTTCTAGCATTGTTGCAAGGTTTTGTAGTTCAGCTTTTCGTTTGGGATCGTTTTCTTTTTCCGCATCTGCGGCCGCCGCTTTGCCAAGGCGTTTAATATAATGCAATGCACCTTCCATAGCGATGATGACGGCGTTGTAAAAATCTTTATGCTCAGTGGTTAATCCATCCTGCGATAATTTTTTACGGGCTATCTCTGCCAGACTTCCGTAGCCTTCTTTTAGTACCAGGCTGTGTTCGGGAATAATGTGGCCGTCGCCGGACATGGAAATACCGCCGCGGTGGAGTACTCCCTGTTTTTCCGCCTGACGGTTTATGTCAGGCAGTTTGGAAAGAACTGCATCCTTGTGGGTTTTTCCTTTCCAGTAACTTTCCAATGCACGAAGCCGGTTTTTTGTGTCATCGGTAATTGTAAAATAATCGCCTGAACGGCCTTCAAATTGATCCAGTTCATCAATTACCCAATCAAAGGAATATTCGGGAAAAACCGGGGCGGCAAAGTTACATCGCGCCTGATTTCCCGTGATAAGGCTGTTTTCTTCTATATATATAGTCATATTGGCAAGTATTTCGGCAAAAGCTTTGGCTCTGCGTATTACAATAGGTTCGCCTTCTGTCTTTTGGTAACTTGCAGTGATAATTTCCGCCCGCTCCGGACATATGCTGGGCTTCCTTGCGTTCATACGCTGCTGAAAGCGTTGAATCCTTTCAAAATCACAATCATCGTTTTGGGGAACAAAACTTAAAAGTTCGTCAATCATAATGCCTCTGATTGTATTATACCACATTAAACAAAAAGAAACAAATAGAAATGTGTTTTTTTGTTGTTTTTAAGACGGACGGGAATGATTGATAGTAGTTGAGCTTGTTCCAAAACTCTGTTAGTTTCGGATAACAGGTTAATGGCATATTGGATAGGATGAGTAATATAAAAAATTCATGGTTGTTTTTAAGAACTAAATTAATGTTTTTCTCTGTAAGTGAGTTGTTAATTTCGTTTTTATGGGGATCGGGATTATCTTTGGCGTTTGGGCCAATTGGCTGGTTGGCAGGTTTTTTTACGCCGGTTTTCAACACAATCGTCGGCTTTGGTGCGATTAAATTATTTGAAGGCAAAGTTTCAACCGATGGGGTTACAACCAATATAATAGTTAAATGGAAAATAATGCAGGGCAGAGCGGCTTGTCTTGGAAGTGTTGTACTGGGAGATGAAAATCTTTACAGTATGCATCTTCCGCATGAACAAGGTCACTTTATGCAATCACTGCTGCTGGGGCCGTTGTATTGGTTTGTTATAGCGATTCCGAGTTTTACAAGAGCTGCCCTGATAACAGCAGGGGTTTTAAAACCTCCTGCAGGTATGAATTATCATGATTATTACCACAGTTTTTATACGGAAAAATGGGCGGATTCGTGGATACTTAAAAAATAACTATACTTTTTCTATAATTATTATTCCATGAAAGAATCAAAGTTATCAATTATTCCGCAGCCGGTTACCTGTCAATTAACGGAAGGTTTTTTTCAGTCCCGGGGTCTGCCGGCTATCAAGGGAGACGGAACATTCAGTAAAGAAATTAATGCGGTTAATCAGCAGCTGCGTGAGGATTTGGAAAAGATAGGTCTTGCGTATTTACAGGACAGAGAAGGCAAGGCTGTCATTTGTCAGGCGGAAAACAACCCATTTACGCAGTTGGCGCCGCCTGCAAAGCCCGCGTCGTCCTTAAGCGGCGAAGGGTACAGAATCACTATTACAAAAGAAACCATCACAATCAACGCTGCTTCAGGAAAGGGCATGTACCACGGACTGCAAAGTTTTCGTCAGCTTGTGTTGTCTGAATATAAGGGCTTTCAGGAAGAAAGCCGTTTTAATGAATCAAATTTTTCGTTACCCTGCGGAAAAATCATCGACTATCCGCGGTTTCCCTGGCGCGGTTTTATGCTGGACTGTTCGCGTTATTTTTATTCAATTAGTTTTATCAAGCGCATTATTGATGTACTTTCTCTCCATCATATTAATCGCTTTCATTGGCATCTGAGCGACGATCAGGGCTGGCGGCTTCCCATACCGGAATATCCGCTGCTTACCGAAACCGGTTCACTCAGAAAGGATAGCAGGATATCGTTGGTTCCTTCTATTGGCGGTTTTTACAGCGAAGAATCAATATGCGATCTGGTTGAGTACGCCGCGGTACGTCATATCGAGGTAGTTCCCGAAATTGATTTACCCGGTCATGCAAGTGCGATCCTGGCTGCCTATCCTGACCTTGGTTGTACCGGCGGGCCATATCAGGTTGAAGATCGTTTTGGTATTTTTGAAGATGTACTTTGCGCCGGCAATGATCGCATTTTTGAATTTATTGGCAAAGTTTTTGATTCCCTTGTCCGGCTTTTTCCGTCATCTTATGTACACATAGGAGGGGATGAGGTGCTTTTTAACCGCTGGGAAGCCTGCCCTAAATGTCAAAAAAAGCTTTCGGAGCTTGGCCTTGAAAAACCCAAAGAGCTGCAAAGTTGGATTACCTGGCGGCTTGTAACAATGCTTGCAGAACGGGGTAAAACTGCGATTGGCTGGGACGAAGTACTTGAAGATTCGCAGCAGTTTCGCCTTCCAAAAGAAACTGTGGTTATGTCCTGGCGCGGCAGTGAGGGAGGAATAGCGGCAAGCAAACGCGGCCATCCTGTGATTATGGTTCCCAATACAGAAGGATGTTATTTGGATTATAAGCATATTGACGATCCGGAAGAGCCCGGACAAACATTTAACACCATATCCACAGTTTACAAGGGTTACTGCATGGATCCTGTTGCACCGGAAATGACAGAAGAAGAATCATCCGGAATTCTTGGAGGACAGTGTAATCTGTGGTCGGAACTTATCTATGCGGGAAAAATAGCCGAGTATATGATCTTTCCCCGGCTCTGCGCCATTGCAGAGGCTGTCTGGACTTCTTGTGAAAATAAAAACTTTGATGATTTTTCCCGCCGTCTGAATATTCACCAAAAACGGCTGGATCGACTCGGCTTGCTGCAGTACCGCGGCCCATTAAGATAATTTTCTCTAATTTTCCTGTGCAATTATTTTGCCGATAATTTCCGCTGTTTTTTCGATGTTTTCTTCCGGTGCGTCAAGAATGTTCCATGACAGAGCAAACCCCCGGATCCCCGTACCTGTATACGCATTTATTGTTTCTTCAATATAGCCGGGGTGAACATCTGCAAGGTTTTTCTTTCTGTTGATCTCTATGCCTGCATGAACAGGGCAGACCGAAGAAGCGTTTAAGTTTTGCAATTCATTAATGGTAAAAGCCAAATCAAAGGGTTTTTTGTCCGGATTAATATTCATCAGATCATAATAATTCTTTCTATTATTTGTATTTACATTGGTTTCCCTCAGCAGAGCTTCCAATTCAAACGGGATCCCTGCGGGAGCGCTGGTAGCACGGTACATCATTGGCTTTATAAAATCACACAGACCGGAAAGAGAAACTGAATCCTGCCCGACAAAGGGAGATAAAAACGGTGCAAACACATCAAAACCAATACCGAGACCTTTTTCTCTGAAATACCGGCAGATTCGCGAAAGGCTCTTATAAATTATACCGGCCTTTAACGAAAAAAAATCAGAAATGATTGAGTTTTCAAATGTATATGCACCGTTACCCGAATAACCGGTAATTCCAAGCGGTAAAGAAGTTTGGCAGGAAAGAGCTTCTTTTAATTGATCTATGTTAAAGTTTCCCTTTTTATAGTATTCCAGGCAGTGCGGACAGAAGCAGGAGAATACATTCCGAAAACCGTATCCAAATCCCTGTCCGTTGGCAAATGATGAATAACGGATTCTATCAAGAAATACACCGGTAAAAGGGATGGAATTATACTTTTGCTCAAATTTTTCAAGGATCTTTTCTATGTTTTGCTCATTGTTGGGACAGCAAAAGATAAAATCTTCATTACAATGTTCTCCGCGGCTGTGGATATGTTCGCCCTTGTAATCTATTAATGGTCCCAGTTCCGTTAGACCGCTGTTTTCCGAAAACACAGGAAACCATAGATAGAAATCAATATTTTTCTTTGCCAGATACGAAGCGGTATTCTCGTAGAGATACGGGTACGGTGACCAGCCCATAATTACTTTACTTATAGCCATCCGGGACAGAACAAAATCCAGCTTTTTTTCTATTTGCTTGCAGGAAGCCGTTTCTTCCAAAAAACTGCCGGAAAAGATTTGTACAGTAATTTCATAATCCATGTTCTTAATTCCCTGTTTTCTGACTGTTTTGATCATAATAACCATATTTCATAATTACAATGTATCATGTTTTTTTCATTTTTTGTGTTATAATTATTGCATTGACAGCCCAGAGATGAAGGATTACAATACGACAAAACTAATTTATGGAGGAATTGAATGAATAAAACTGTAAAGTCACTTATTGGTGTTCTTTTTGTCCTGTTGCTGGCGGCAAGCTTAGTTGCCTGCGGCGGAAAAAAGGACGATGGCATTATTGAGCTCACTGTCTTAAACTATATGGACTTGAGCAACCCCGGTTCCATTAACGAAATGAACGATGTATGGGAACGGTTCGAAAAAGCAAATCCGGATATCAGGATTATCCGTGAAGACCTTTTTGACGAACCATTCCATCAAAAAACGGAAGCTTATGCCGCTGCTGGTCAGATTCCTGATGTCATCCAATGCTGGCCTTCCGGACGTTCCACCACGCTTCATACCCAGCGCCTTCTGAAAGACCTGACGCCCTTTATTGCCAGAGACGGTTTGGCTTCCCAGTATACCCCTGTATCTCTGGATCCTTCCCAGCAGGCAGCAGGCTATCTGGGGATGATCACCCGCGGTATGACAGCAACCAATGCAGTTTTTGTAAACATGGAAGTGCTTAATGACTGCGGACTCCAGCCCGCCAAAACCTATTCCGAGCTTAAAGCACAGATGCCGATCCTCAGGGCCAAAGGGTATGATACGCTTATAATGTCCACAAATCAAACGTGGGTAATGCAATCCTGCCTTTTCTCTGCAATTGCGGGACGCTTCTGCGGTGAGGGTTGGGATCAAAGGATTCACTCCGGTCAGGCAAAATTTACCGACCCGGATTTTGTGGCAGCCCTGGAGTTTGTTAAGACTATGTATGACGATGGCCTGCTGACTCAGGCAATGTTTGCTATTGATTACACAGCTGCACCTGCAGAGTTCGCCAACAATAAAGCAGCCTACTTGATCGACGGAGACTGGCAGACCGGTGCGTTTATTTCTACCGGTATGGACTTGCTTACTCCTGATCAACAGAAAAAAATCTTCGTTACCGTATTCCCGGAAATTGATATTCCCGGAGTAAAGATACCGGCCCGTACCAATACGGTAGTATTGGCCACCGGTTGGGGTATGAACGCCAATATTCCTGCTGGTTCTGCAAAAGAAGAAGCTGCCTGGAGACTACTTAAATGGCTGGTCGGTAGAGAATGTGTAAGCTTCTTCCTTGAAAACGGAACCTTTGCTGCTGGTTCAAGGACCGATATTGATGCATCAAGCCTCAAGCTGGAACCTGCGCAGATAGCAACCTCAAAACTTGGCGGTGAATACGACGTATCCACGGTAGTTATCGATGCCGCCTTTGAAGGACCGGTTTACACCCCGCTTAACGATGGTCTGGCAGCCATTGGTATGGGAACCATGACTCCTCAGCAAGTAGCCGCTGTTACCCAGGCTGCATTTGATAACTGGAAAGCCAGCCAGTAACGAATACAACATTAATGGATATGTCCGAAGGCCGAAGTTCTGGTTTTTCGGACATACCCATTATTTAGGGAGAGATAATGGCCGCAAATATGACTAAAAGAAGGGAAGAAAAATTTGCCTATGCAACACTGGTTTTACCGGCGTTGCTTATTTATCTGGCAGTTGTTACCTTTCCCATTATTTTTTCCATTTTATTAAGCCTTACCAACTACAACGGAGGTAAGGTTTTTGGAAATCCCAATTTAAAATTTGTTGGCCTTAAAAGTTATATATTTATGCTGACCGAACCAACCGGCGGCTTTTATACTGCATTAAAAAATAATATGTTTATCGTTGCCGTATCCGTCTTTGGTCAGATTCCTCTGGGCTTTTTTCTGGCCTATTTTCTTAATCAAAAAATAATTAAAGCAAAGAACCTTTTCCAGGCGTTAATATACCTGCCCAATGTAATTTCTCCCATTATTATTGGTATACTTTTTAGAAGTATTTATTATGGTCAGAATTCGGTTTATATGGATATTGTTCGTATTTTTAAGCCTGAAGCCAACTTTGCTATCAGCAGCCAGCCCATAATTCCCGTACTGGTGGTAATACTCTGGATGTACACAGGGTTTTATATGATTATCTTTCTGGCAAACATGCAGCGTATCGACCCGCAAATTCTTGAAGCTGCCAGAATTGACGGTGCTAAAGAAGGGCAGATTCTCACACATATCATATTTCCTGCCCTTTTCGGGGTGATTGTTACCTGCTCAATACTTGCTATTACCGGGTCGCTCCGGGCCTTTGATTTAATTTATGCAATGACCAGCGGCGGCCCTGCAGGTCTGACACGGGTGCTTTCGCTCTATATGTATTCTATGGCCTTTACAGGAGCGCCAAATTACCCTCTGGCTAACGCCATTTCCACAGTGATGATCCTTATCAGTTTTATCCTGATAATTGTTGTCAGAGTGGTGGAAAAATTTGTCAGTGTAAAGGAATAGGTATGAACGACCGTAATGTTTCTCCGGTATTTAAGTTTACTATTTATTTGATAATGGTGTTATTTGCAATCCTGGCGATATATCCCATTTTTTGGCTGATAATTCAGTCTTTTAAGACAACCCAGGAATACCTTCTTACAAATAAATTGTCTTTTCCCAAGACATGGTATTTTGCCAACTACCCTTATATCTGGAAGGTAGGGAAGTTTGGAACACTCTTTTTAAAT
>Ga0082212_10000891_pt1 | contig 44053 bp, 42 predicted proteins | sample TergutNt197P3_FD_71548 | JGI IMG/M metagenome (GOLD analysis project Ga0082212, IMG submission 71548) | Neocapritermes taracua P3 segment gut microbial communities from Petit-Saut dam, French Guiana - Nt197 P3 | ecosystem: Host-associated > Arthropoda: Insects > Digestive system > Gut ... | reverse complement strand
TTGGATGGACGCATCGCCTTTTGCGCAGTCCGTCGCGTGAGCCCCGGACACGGGCAGCGCGTTGAACATGTTGTAGCCGTTGCTGGTTATCCTGAAATTTGGGGCGCTCCCCCATTGGGCGGCATCAATGAATCCAAGCACAACGGAGCCCGCGATCGTCGCCGCCGCGTTCGCGCCGAGCAGCACCCTGTCATTCACTATCAGCGTGCTGTGCAGGATGTTGGCTTTTGCGTCGCCCTGAAACATTGCAACGGTACTATTGTCCGGCGCGTGAACGGTGCTGTTAGTCAGGCTGAACGCCCCCGCAACGTTGGTGGGGTCGGCTGCGGGGTTACCAGAGTTTGCGTTTTGCGTCAGGTATGCGCCGCCGCTCAACGTGACCGTGCTGTTTTTTATGCTCATGGTATCGAACCGCCCGCCCCAGAAGAAAAGGGCCGAACTGCCTCCCAAATTGATGATGCTGTTGTTAATGTTGATATCCACGGCCTCAAAAAGGGAATTTTTTCTGAAAAAGCATTTCCAGCCATTGTTAGAGCCGCCTATGAGATCGACAGTAACGTTTTCCAGGTCAAATTTTGCGCTTTTACCGGCGCCTGAGAGCTTAAACAATCCGCTACCATCAAGATTGTTGCTTGGGGCTTCTATCACAATATCGCTGGAGGCGATACGGAGGTAAGAAGAAGAAGAAAAAGGGGTGCTAATTTGGACGAACGAATTAGGAGATAAGCCTCCCTGCACGATCGTACAATCCTCAAAATCGATTTGCGCGTCCCCGTCATATGTATCCAGGTGAGCATCATCAATCAAGCAATTTACGAAAGAATATTTGATCGTCCTGGCGCCGTTACTTTTAATTGCGTTCCTTACGTAGGCATCTATGGTCAGGTTTTTCCATTCGAAAGGCTTAGTTGGAAATGAATGATAAAAAGAGCCGTGCATAACCAACGAAGCGTTGCCTTCCATTGTCCAGACAGGGTCCCCTTCGAGGTATAGGGCTTCTGAAGCATTACGAACCCAATCATTGTCTATCGTCAGCTTGCTTCCCGGCGCCATCGTCACCTTCGCCCCGTCCGCCAGATACGCGGCGTGGCCCGAGCCGGAAACGCCGTCTATGTTGACTGTGTTATCTCCCGTTATCAAAACGTCAGATTTTGAATCGAAGTAAAAACCGCCGCCCGAGCCGGCATTTCCGGTTGGGGCGCTCGAAATATTCACATTCTCGATGTGACCTTCTCCCGGAAAATAGAAAAATGGAGCGCTAATACCGGTTCCCGACGCTTGGCACGAATTCATGGCAACTCCTTTGAGAATAAGTTTGCCTGGAGTTGGCGGCAGCGGGGTATCCTGGTTCCAACCGACAAATTGCCCCCAAACGTTTCCGTTGTCATTTAAGTCCGTGCTCAAAACTACTATGTCAAATGAAACATTTTCCAAAGTCAGCGCCGAACCGCTGTTAAAATGAAAGCCGATCAAGTGAGGATAGTTGGTAATTACAGTTCTGCTCAAAGAATCGTCATCACCATAGAATTTCAGGTTCTTGAACGTAACTGATGCACCGTTAGTGATGTAAAAAATCGGCCGAGCCACGTTGCGAAATGGAGTACTGCTGCCATAACGGCTGGTTACACCGATAGTATGTGTGCCGCCATCTATGGTTACGCTTCGGTTAATGGTGATGACCGTGTTATGTGCGCCATAGCCAAGGTGTAAGTCACTCCCCAGCGTTATTACATCAATTTGAGAGTCATTAACGTTAGTTTGCAATTCATTCCAATTCACAGGCGCTCCCCACGCCGCGCCGCCGCCGATACCCGCAGCCGCAACAAACGGCAGCAAGCAGAAGAGCAGTCGGGGCAAAAGTTTATTCTTATTTATATTTTTCATGATTCATCCTCCTTTGTTATTCTATTCTTCATTCTGGCAACTCATGGTTTTTGGAGCGATCCCGCCCAGGGTGCGTCCCCTACAGCCTTCTTTTTAACAACTCAAAGTTTTTGGAGCGATCCCGCCCAGGGTGCGTCCCCTACGGCCTTTTTTTTGCAATTCAATGTTTTCGAGACGCTTTGCGCCACCCCACCAACATTTACAATATCTTTTATCTTTTATCTTTTATCTTTCCTAATCCCTAATCCCTAATCCCTAATCCCTGTACTTTACGGTGTGCGGCCCCTGCGCACGTCCCGGACGACCCTGAGAACGTCCCTGTTGTCGGACGTTGTCCATAGCTTGTCCAAAGCAGCGCGCGCGCCATCGTCCCGCGCCGCCGCCCGCCCGAGGTAGCGGGCGAGTTCCGTTTGCACCGTGGCGTCGTTTTCGCGCTCCAACTTGCCGATAACGAAATTCACAGTTCCAGTGTCCGCAGGCTGTACCGCCAAGCTTTTCGCCGCCGCGCGGCGCACTCTGACTTCAGTGTCCATGTTCAGCCGTTCGGTCAGTAAGGAAGCCACCTCGGGGCCTCGCATGTGCTGCAATGTCCCGGCCGCAACTTCGCGGTACGCGGGATCGTTACCTTTGAGGTAAGGCGTCACCTGAGGCAAAAAGCTCGCGTCGCGCGCGTTGCCAATCGCCAGAAGCGCTACTCGCTCGTTTCCCGGCTCTTTGCGCGCCTGCGCGGCGGAAAGGCGGGATTTCAGGTCTTCGGCAAGAGGACTGTAACGATCCGCTTCCGCCTCCCTCACCTTGAATGCGCTGCCTCCAAGCGCAAGGTGCGCCGTATTTGCGAACTCCTCCTCCTGCCTGTTGTCCGCTGCGGCGCGCAACGCCCGAATGGACTCTTCGGTCGGGTTCTTCACGAATGAGAACGCGGCAGTCGCCCGCAAACGGTTCATTCTTCCGTGCTGCGGATCGCCGAGCACCGAACAGAGCGCGCTCTGTGCGCGGGGCGTCCCGCTCTGCTGCAGGGCTAAAATTATGTAATCGTGCAGGGAGTCGTCCTCAATTTTAAGCATTATGCCGGGCACGAGCAGCGCCGCTTCGGGGTTGGCGTCGAGCCATGCGACCAATTCCGCAAGCCGCGCGTGCTCCGTTGTCAGCTCGGGGACGAAACGCAGCGCGAGTTCCATAATGTACAAATTTTCGGTATTCTTATCAGGGGGCGTTGCGGGCGCTGTTTCCCGTCTCTGCTGCGCTGCAAGCATAACGTTTCGCTCGTATTGATACCATCCCCTGATCTGTGCGGCTGTACGGGTCTCCCGCCAGATGAAAACGTTTTCATCTGGCGAAAACGGCAGCAGCTCCAGCGCAACGCTGTTCTCTCCCGCGGCAAAACGGGTGGACGCGTCGGTGAAAAACTCGCTCCGTTCGTACACGTTGAGATTTCTGAGCCACCCGCCGTCGACTTCCGCGTGGATATCCGACGACAGAATTGACGTCCTGAGGGATATCGAGTTTCCATCGCCCTTGGATGGAGCGTAAGAAAGCCGCCGCTTGCGGATACTGCCGCCAGGCGCCGCGCTGTAGGACGAAAGGCATTCTCCGTTCGCGTCGCGCTCAACCGTCCGCCAAGCGACGGCGTTATTTGTGTGAGCTTCATTCCCGGTGGGAAGGAGTATCTGAAGGGAGCGGAACGCCCCCTCCAGAATCATGGCCAGATTGGAGGGAACGGCGGGATGAAAGTCGAAGCCCTCCACATTGCCGCGGCTGTTCATCGTGACCAAAAACATCCGCCCCAGTAGCTCGAGAGCCCGTGGATCGGATTCCCTGCTCTGCCCGTTCGTGCTGAACGTCACTTTTACCGGAGAAAACTGCGCCGCCAGAACCGCGTTGCGGCTTTCTGCGTTGCGGCTATCTGCGTTGTCCGACAACTCCATGAGAAGCCTGATGTTCAGAGTACCCAGAATCTCCTGTTCCATCAGCGAGGATTGTTCTCCCTGCCCGTAGTCCACTCTGGTATTTAGGGCGCAGTTGTACATGCGCCCGTCGCCCAGTTCGGAAAAAAACCCGGTCGGTAGAGTTTTTATTACGTTTTGTACGTTTGTCACGTCTTGTCCATCACTCAGATGCGCTTGCGCGTCATGTATTCCCCGACCGCCGCCGCGAAGCCAAAGGAACGCCCCAAAAGCTGTCAATAACAGTGCTATAGCTATCAGAGAAGTTCTATATAAGCGTTTTCCACGGATGTATTTATATATATATTCACTCATCGTTCATCACCATCGCTATATCGTCTCGCCGTAGCGCCTTAGAGGAAGGGTCAGCTCCGGACGGTCGGATGGGGTCCCCTTCCACAGCTCCAGTATCCACCTGAATCCTTCCCAACGGAAGAAGACCTGTTTCGCATTAACTAAGCCGAACAAAGCCTTGAATTTAACGTAGATTTCCCCGTCAAGCGTGCCTATTATCAGCCCCAACTTTGGATAACTGCTCCATTTAGCCGTGACGGACGGGATGTTAGCGGCGTTCCGCCATGTTATTTGCCCTTCCATGACGTACTCCGGCACTATGGCCAATTCTATAAGCAATAGCTGCACTCCCAGGTGAGCGGAGAGAAGCACAAGGTTCACTCCCGCTTCGGCAAAACCGTGAACCTGAATTCCGGGGATAAGGGCTATGCTTCCCGTGCCTTTTACGCCCCCTGCGATACTCTCAAATTGATTCTGAAGCCTCAGATCGACATAGAATGTGAACCTTCCCCCGGCGCGGACTTCAATGATGAATATCTGCGCGGATACCGCGACCTCTTGGGTTTTCTCGAAAAGCCTCGTTTTCGCAAGGCTCGCGTCGAATGGCTTTGAGTTATTGCAGTAAAGCGGCGTGGCTATTATAGTGCTGTCCAACACCACGACCTCGGCGTTGAACTCCGACTCCATCCCGGAAAAATTGGCGTAATTGGCGACTTCCGCAGGATCGCTTATCAGCGAATAACTTCCGTCGGCATTCCTTTCAGAGGCCGTTTTCGCGGTAAGCTCATTGCGGAACTCCGCGCCTGCGCTGAATACCGTGAACCTGTTGTCGATTATCCAGATATCCACTCCCGTGCCCGTCCGCGTTCCGCAAATCGTTGAAACGTCATGGATGGACATTCTGCCGGGAGCGGGCAGGCGATGCACAAGGCCGGTATATTCCTCGAAAAACGCGAAGGCGCGCGCGGCGAACTTATCCTTTTCGCCCTCCTCGCTTCCGTAAAGAGTTCGTTTACCGCTTCCCACGTAGTCGACCCTCGGCCCCATTGACCTTTTCCACAGATCCGTATCAACAAGCTTCTCTTCCCACGTGAAGGAATTTTTGCTGAAATCCATTTTGCGATTTTCCGCCGTCACTGGAAGGTCAACGCGTGAGGGGTTCTCCGGCAGATAGAAGGGAACGTCGTTATCTCCTCCTCTTGCAAAGGCGCTCATCGTTTCAGTTTTACGGGGGCGCAAAGTCTCGTCCGAGAGAGCGCGGATGTAGCCCGCCGCATTAGCGCTGCCGCCTATATTGTGAGCGGTAATGGTAAGCTTAATGTCGCTTATTTTTACGTTTGGCAGCGTGCTCCCGGAACGCCCGACCACAAGAGTGGTTCCGTTGGTACCTCTTGGAAATCCCTTCGCGTAAATCGCTTCGTAAAACCCGCTTGCAGGGTTGAACTGCACTCCCGAGGCGTACTGCCCTTCCCAAAGGAAGGTACTCTCGAAACGCGAGGTATTGGGATTCCAAAATGAAAGCCCGTTATCCTCTTTAAACTCTATTGTGCCAACCGTGCCGCTCAAGGCCAGAATTTCCAAAGATACGCTGAGTTCCGTGTAATAACCCGTGACGGCGCCGCTCTGCTCGCCGCGCGAATATGGCGTATCGGCGCCGAACAGGCGGAAAAAGCCGCTTATTGGGTCGACTATAGCGTTCTGTCCGAAGTCGAACCCGTATGCTCCGTCCGGCATTGGAGGATCCGCCTGTATTGTAAGCTCGGACCACGCTTCATCTATGGGCGACAGGTTATTTATGTTCAGCACGGTCAATGACTGAAGCCATTCAAATTGCTCTTTGCCGGAGAGTTCGGCGTCCAATCCGGGGGTGAAGAACTCCGCCTTGAGTCCTTTATACTGCCCGGGACGTATGCCGGGCTCAGGATACATTTGAAATACGAGCGTATTTTCTCCTGTCTCCAATTTAAACGGATGGAACCCTAAATACAGAGGGTCGTCCGACGGTTCATTTTCCGCGGTTGAAAATGGATGCACCGTTGCCTGAATGCCCGGATTCTCCATCAGATATACTGCTACCCACACCTGATCTTCCGCGGAGAGGTATGAACGGTCGGAGCTCATGACTACCTCGAACTCTAAAGGGAGCATAGGGTGAATCTCTCCTGCCGGATGACCGCCATGCTTTTGCCACTGTTGCCCGCTCCAATCGGTAAGCTTGAAGCCCTTAATCTCTACATCCATTATCGGAATTGGGTCAGGATCGGGATCAGGATCGGGGTTAGGTCCGGGTCCGGGTCCGGGGCCCGGACCGGGGCAGGGTGAAAATCCGCTATCATCGCCTCCGCAGCCGCCAGCAATCAGGAGAAGCAACAGAACCGGCAGCAGAATAATATGCCTCAAGAATGGGCTTTTTACATTTCTTTTCGTTTGTCTTCTTGTTCTCATAATCTTTTCCTCCTATTCTTCTCACGGCGTGACCTTGACGGGCAGCGACAAAGGAAGGAACTGCGTCGCTTTAAACAGGTTTGTATTGTAGTAGTCGATGCCGTCCCATTTGTAAAGGTCGAATTCTTTCTTGTAAACAGGGGTATTCACCTCAAGCTTCAGTTCTCCGTCCAAGCCGCCCAGATCCAGATCCATGCCATATTCGCCGCGATTTCTCAGGGTGTAGTAAAGATCCCCGTTATCGGACGGGATAGGCCCCTCTGCGGTCATCATCATCTTTTCCGCAGCGAACCCCATTTCGCGTTCGAAGTAAAGCGGCAGCCCAAGCCGCACAACGTTCACTTCCCCCTTCACTGCAAGCTCCACCGGCGGAGCGGGTGGCTTTATCGGCAGCCCAACGCTGACTTGCGCGTTAGCGCCTATTCGGCCATAGGGTTCCAGCTCCATACGAACGCCGGCGACATGGGAGTTTACGACATACTGCGCGTCCGTCGGCTTCTTTATTTTTCCGTACATATAGTTGAAATTAATGCCCGCTTCGCCGAGAACCCCCAGCCCGAATGAGATTTCCACGGGGCCAAGGGAGACCGAAGCTTTTTTAGGGTCGATAATAGCTTTCTCGAACGCCTTGCTGACCAAGGGGTAAGTCTCCTTATTATGGTCTTTGATATTGCTTTTCTCTTCATTTTCAAGCGCGAAAAGCAGCCTTCTGTCGAATAATGTAGTGCCAAAAATGGACAGATGCGCCTCGAAAGTTGTTCTCTCGTCGAACAGTTGATTTCCCCATTTTATGCCGCTTAGTTCCGTATAACTGCTGAGGGCAGCGTCGGCGCTGATATAGCTGTTGAAAGCCACGCCCGCGTCGAGTACCGAAGTTTTGTGGTCAAAGACCCACACCGGCACATCAAGCGCCAGGGTGGTCCAGTTGTGGACAGTCAGATAATGCTCGTTCGGATAGTATCTGTCCGCATGGAAGAACACTCCGTCGCTGTACGATAATTCATAACCGGCGTTTAGCTTTGTGGAGCCGCCTCCGAGAGAACCCTTGGATGAAAGGTCGTTGTAATATCTCACATAGCTCTCTGAATATTCGAACGTTATCGGCTTTTTATTCGTGATATCCTGCAGGAAGCCCGAATAATCGCCGTCAAGCAAGCTAATTGGCACGGGGAGCGCTTTCGGGAAAAGCGCTTTGTACGCGTCGCGGGAGCGGCTTGGCTCTATGTCGGGATTACCATCCTGAAGCAAGCCCAGTTCCTCGTTCCAGAAAAGCGCGTATTCGTAAGATTGTATCCCGTGTGCGGCCGCCACCTTCAGGAACATTGGGAAGGCTACCTGCCACAGATAATCGTCGCCTTTCGCGTCGCCTATAGTCAGATTGCCGTATGAACGATTCGGGACGGGGAAAACAAGCTCGCGCAGCATCCACGTCGGAAGCGTACACCACCATGAGAGGTACGCTTCATCACCGAAGGGAAATGGAGAGCTCGAAGTTGAGTAAAGGTTGTTGTATTCCTGTTCCGCATCGTAATAGACCTTCGGGATACGAATGAACTGGTTGCGGTTGCGGTTGGGATCCTCGAAGTTTATGGGCCTGTCGCCGTAAAAGAAATCGCTTTTCATTTTGACGCCGGCCAGCCCCGAATACTCTGCAACGGCAGTGTCCCAGTCCACTACTTTGCTCAAGTCCATCAATAACGTCGCGTACCAGTAGGCGGGCCCCACATCGGTATCCCATTCGCTTTCCCTGCCTGCGGCTAAATTGTCAAGCTCGTAGACTCTCCACAAATGCCACAGGATTGAGGCAAAGTCTCTGTAATTGATAGCGGAATCCTCAGCGCTGGCCATGCTGTAAGCAGTCGCGCGAAGAGTCTCGTCTGCCGCCTGATGAGCTATGAATCTCCCGTCGTCCATTTTCGAGCCGGGAGCTTTGATTGGGCGCACCGTGAAGGAAAGCGTTGAGATATCGGGAGGCTCGACGTTTCCCCAATACATGACAGTAAAGCTCACGCCGGCTTCTCCGCTTTGAAACGGTCCCTTCCAGAAAAGAGTTTTGGCAGGTTCATCCTGTCCTTTTCCCAATAAGAGCGCGCCGCCTTTTTCCTTTATCTCGAACGCTTCAACGTCATAGGAAGCGCAGGACAGTTCAAGGCGCAGATCCACGATTGCGGTGTAAGCGACGATGACAGGTGCCCCGTTCACTTTTCCGGCCTCCATGCGCCACCAGCCCTTGTCGTCCTTTGCAAGCCGGTTTACCTGGGAGAACCCCAAATGTGACGGCGGTTGCTTAACGTCGATTTCAATTGAGTCCTTCACGATAACGGGAAGTTCCCCCGCAGCGGTATAGTACACGTCAGTATCCAATTCCACGCTCATCGCGCCTGCTTCTCCATCGAAATTATCTCCGTGGATTAAAGCCAGTTTGGTATTAACGTATTTTCCGGTTTTCAAGAAATCCATCTCGCAGTTATAGGCAGCTCCGTACATCCTGAAACGATATTTGTGCTCCCCTTCCCGCATGTGCTTTATCGCAACGGAACCAAGCGCCTCTTCCCTGCCGCCGTTTTCGGGCATTCCGAACAGGATGAGCAACAGACCGGACGCTTCCTGCATATCCGCCTCACTATACATAACCACTTCCGCATCAAAATACCCATAGGCGTCAACCTGGTTTTCGGGCAAGCCTCCCGCCACGAGGCCAAGAGTTCCCTCTGCTGAGAACTTCCGCCCCTCTTCTCCTCCTCCTCCTCCGCATCCACCGCTTGCGGTCAACAAAAGAAACATAAAGAATAAACATAACCACTTTCGCATTCGCATTTTCTCTCTCCTTTCATAATATGTCCGGGTCGGGTGATTTTTTTTACCGTCTGCTTTTCGCAACCAAAATACCCTTTTTGAAAGTGATTTTTGTAACCAAAGGACAGGAATTTCAGTATATAATAATCAAAAACGTTTCTTATAAGGAGCAATCCAGAAAAGCCAAAAACGAAAGACAGAAGAAAAAGACACTGGATTACCATGAAAGTAATCAAAAGGCAAAAACTAAAAGACAACTGGATTGCCGCGCCGCAAAATACCTATCGCTTCGCTGGCGCTTCCGTCGCTGCGCTCCTCCTGAGACGCGGGCGTGAAGAGCGGCTTTGCCGAGGCGCAAAGACGTGGATTAGGCAAGTTTCGTTCACTGTGGCGAGTTTAACTCGTGACCATTGCTTCACACTTCACACTCATAACATAAAGGCAGGTAAATGATGAAGAATTACAAATGTTCTCTCCCTCAATTAAATGCAAGTATAATTTCTGAATCTCTTGAAAACGACCCAAGCTCAACAATCATGCTTGTGCTGGGCGGTCGTCCGCCTGAAATCGACTGGTTAAAGGACGCCAGCCATGATTTTAAAGAGATTTGGACAGCGGACTCAGGAGGGGAAGTATGCAGAAAAGCCGGTCTATTGCCTCAATGCCTAATAGGAGATTTTGACAGTATTTGTGAAGGTGAAAAAGAATGGCTCATTTCACACGGAACAGAGATCATTGAGTATCCAGAAGAAAAAGATCTCACCGACTATCAGCTTTGCTTGGAAATTGCATCGAAAAAAGGGAAAAAAAACGTTTTCGTTACCGGAGGATGGGGCGGACGTTTTGATCATGCGTACAGCAATTTATATTCAGCCTTGCGGGGTATGGAATTTGGCGTAAGGGTGATATGTATTGCCGACGAAAATGAATCGTTATTCTATGTTTACTCGAGTGAATCCATAGAAATCAATTACAAAAAAACGCCTTACGCGTTTTCTTTGATAGCGCTTACTCCATCGTGTATAGTTTCCGTAAATGGAGCAAAGTGGAAGCTTTCATACTCACAGATAACTCAGAAATATCCATATGCAATAAGCAACAAGCCAGAAAATAACAATATAAAAATAGATGTGCATGAAGGCGCTGTTGGAATATATACTACAATGCGGAATTCGAAATGCGGAATTCGGAATTAAAAACAAAAGACAAAAACAATGCGGAATTTAAAACAAATCACAAAACTTGGCGTTAATCAGTTTCGCGAGATCTAGTGGGGAAAGCTCGACCTGCAGGCCGATACGCCCTCCGCTGACGTTTATCGTGTCAAACAACTGCGCGGTTTCGTCAATGAACGACGGGAACTGTTTTTTCATTCCAATCGGCGAGCAGCCGCCATGAATGTATCCTGTTTTTGGTTCAAGCTCCCTAGACTTTATCATCTCGATATACTTATCGCACGCCGCTTGCGCTGCTTTTTTCAGGTCAAGCTCGACGTTGCTTGGAACGATGAATACGTTAAGTCCTGTTGTTTTGCCCTCGGTCACGAGCGTTTTGAACACACGCTCCGGTGACTGTCCGATTTTAATGGCGACCGCCACGCCGGAAATTTCGCCGTCCGAAACGTCATACTCACGCGCCATATGCGCGATGTGAGAGGCTTCAAGTATTCGTAACGCGTTTGTTTTAGTCATAATAATTATCCCCGGATAACCAGGCTCATCTATTCCCGTTCTCTAATGACTTACAGATAGGCTCTGGTTAAAATATAAACGACGATTACAATTTGAGTTATTATAATAAGCGGCAATCCAACCATAAACTTCATGCGTTGGGTTTTATGCCGGATGGCGAGCATAGTCAGCAGCATTGCCACAGAACCGCCGAGCGCGGAAACAATGAGCAATGTCCGTTCTTTTATGCGCCAGGCAAATCTTCGGGCGGCGCTCTTGTCGTAAACGGTCAGGATAATTGCAAGCAAACTTATGACAATAAGGTAAATAAAAATCATTATGTCCCTCCAAGGTTTTTTTAAATTCCTAATTGATTTTCACAGCTTCACTACCCTTACCGGGCGCTCATACTTCACTGCAGCTTTATTAACGCTTTCGCCCGAAATAGGGTGAATCCAACCCGGGTAAACTTCTAGTAACGGGTATAGGACAAATGCGCGGTTGTAAATTTCTTTATGGGGAACGGACAGTAATTCGTCCTCATAAATAATTGAATCCACAAGTAATAAGTCAATATCAATGATTCTGGGCGCATAGCGGAAGCTTTCCTCCCTTCCCATATCGGACTCAATTTTTTTTATAATTCCCAAAATCTCTACAGGAGATAATAAATCTTTATCTATTCCCGCCTTTACGCACGCATTTAAAAACGGGGGCTGATCCTTAAATCCCCATGGCTCGGTTTCAAATACGTTGCTTTTTATTTCAATATTAAAACCAGAACGTGCAAGCTTTTCCACAGCTTCGCGGAGGTTGCGCAGTCTCCCCCTCAAGTTGCTTCCAACTCCAAAAACCACATTACGATAAGACACGCTCATTTGATATCAGCTCCAGTTGCAGTATTATCGGCTCACTTTTACAACATATCGGCATTATTTGTCAACTAAGAAAAAATGTAATTTTTAAGATAGTAAAGTAAACGAAAGGTAAGATATACGTGAAATAGTGTTATAATTTCCGAGTAAAGTTTTACAATCTATTCGATTATGAAAATATATTTAAAGAGGAGGTAGTATTTAATGGCAGCACTTTTTAGAGCAATTATGAGCATATTTTTAGTAACAGCGACAGCAAGCATGTCCAATGCTGCGGAAGCATCTTCAGTGATGGATACCATTATGGAGTACAACGATTTAATAAACGGTATCGTTTGGGGTCCATGGATGTGTGCTTTTATTGTGGGCGTCGGCGTTTACTTAACGGTGATTTTAGGTTTCCCGCAGTTTCGTTATTTCTTTATCTCTTTGAAGCAGGTCTTCGGCAAAAACAAGTCAGCCAAAAGCGACGGCAGCATATCTTCTTTTGCGGCTCTTGCCACGGCTCTTGCCGCAACGGTCGGAACCGGTAACATTGCGGGAGTCGCGACCGCTCTTCACTTAGGAGGCCCCGGAGCTCTTTTCTGGATGCTTGTTTCCGCCGTATTCGGTATGGCGACAAAGTTCTCTGAAGTCGCACTCGCGGTCAAATTTCGAGAAAAGGATGCAGACGGGAACTGGCGCGGCGGCACCATGCACGTGCTGGAAAAAGGAACCGGTCAAAAATGGCTTGCGTGGCTATTTGCAATTTTCGCGTTCCTCGCTTCCTTTGGTATTGGTTGCGCGGTTCAAGCTAACTCAACGGCGGAAGGCATAAAATTGGGATTCAACGTTCCCGTGATGTACACCGGAATAGTGCTTGCATTGTTGGTAGCAGCCGTAATTATCGGCGGGCTTCAAAGCCTCGCGAAGGTTACGACGCTTCTTGTTCCGCTTATGGCAGTTTTCTATATAATCGGCGCAGGCTGGGTGGCGATAGAGAACGCCGGCAAAATCCCGGAAGTGTTCTCAAACGCGGTAAAATATGCGTTCACTGACCCAATGGCGATGCCGGGCGCGGTAGCGGGCTGGACTATGAAAATGGCAGTTCAGAAAGGTATCGCGCGCGGAATATTCTCAAACGAAGCCGGACTTGGCTCAGCTCCTATGGTACATGCAGCAGCAACGGTCGATCACCCTATTCGTCAAGGGCTTTACGGTATATTTGAAGTCTTCGCCGATACCATTGTGATTTGTACTCTTACAGCTCTCACCATCATGTTGACCGGCACGCTCACTGCAGCGCCTGAACTTACAGGCTCGCAGCTTACCCTCGCTGCGTTTGAAGTGGGATTGGGGGTTACATATGGAAAAATCGTTCTTCCCGTAGCGCTTTCACTGTTCGCTTTCACGACGATACTTGGATGGTACTGGTATTCTGAAACTGCGGCAGTATATATTTTCGGCACGTGGATTAAGAACGTCGTAAAAATCCTTTTCGTTGCCATCACACTAATCGGCGCCTGTGGAGGCGACCTTCTCGGAGGGAGCAATTTGTTCCTTACCCACTTATGGGATATTGCGGATACCTTAAACGGCCTCATGGCAATTCCAAACCTTATTGCGCTCGTAATTCTCGGAGGCGCCATGCGCGCGCTTGTGAAGGACTTTGATGATAAGCGCAAAAAGGGAGAATTGAAGATTTAATTAGCATAAATATGTTCAGAGTAAAATTAGACGAGCCCGCTTGCGGCTCGTCTAATTTATTTTTTACAGTTACATTATTATTCAAAACGCATTATAATAAAGAAAAAGAAACGAATGGCGGTGCCAAATGTCAAATATCTATCGCCCTACCCGCATGGAAGTAAATCTGCAAAATATTCGCGCTAATTTTTCGAGTATACGTTCATATTCTAAAGGACGGGATGTATGCGCCGTCGTTAAGGCGGATGCTTACGGTCATGGAGTTTTAGAGACAACCATGGCGCTTATCGAGGAGGGATGCAAGCTGTTTTCCGTTGCAATCCCGGAAGAAGCTATCGAACTTCGTAATGCTGGCATAACGCATCCCATACTTGTGCTTGGCGCTTCCGCATACAGTTCTGCTGAAGAACTAGTTCATCTGGATGTTGCCGCCGCATGTACAGACGTCAAATTTGCGCAGGCGATGAGCGCAGCGGCCCGTAGACAGGGAAAGACCGCTAAGCTTCATATTAAAATTGATTCTGGAATGGGAAGAATAGGGTTTACAATTGAAGAGTTTACAGACGCAATTGAGAAAATTCTAGCATTGCCCTCAATTGATGTCGAAGGGATATTCACTCACTTTGCAGCGTCCGACGAGACCCGCCCGGATTGGACAAATCACCAGTTCGTAGAATATAAAAAAGCTCTTGCAATTGCTGAACGTAATGGACTTCATGTGAAAATACGGCATACGTGCAACAGCGCGGGGATATTGGCGCATCCTGACAAACACCTTGATATGGTGCGCCCGGGTGTGATTTTATATGGAATGATGCCGTCGGCGGAAACCGTATGCTCATATCCGATAACGCTGCTTCCCACGTTTGAAGTAAAAACCGGGATAGCTTTGATACGAAACCTGCCTCCCGGAACGGGAATTAGTTATGGACTTCGATACATGACGAGAGGAGAAGAGCGTATTGCCGCCCTGCCGGTGGGGTATGCCGACGGCGTCACCCGCGCCTTAACGGGAAAAATGTCCGTCCTCATACATGGACAGCGCTGCCCTGTCGTCGGAACCATTTGTATGGATCAGATGATGGTGGATGTGACCGGCGTTAATGACGTTCAAATAGGAGACGAAGTAGTTATAATAGGGAAACAGGGAGATAACTTAATCTCTCCGGAGGAAACGGCAAGCGCGAGAAACACCATAAATTATGAGATCCCAATTATTTTTTCAAAGAGAGTGCCAAGAATATATATAAAATAAGCATCAAGCATGGAGGCAGATGATGGGATTAAAAGTGGGTATATCAAATGTACGGGCAACAGCAAAAGAAAGGATATCAAAAGCAAAGGCGGGCGCCAGACAAAGTGTTACCAATGCAAAAATCGCGATATTCAATATCCCCAATTTGCTGAGCTTAAGCAGGGTCTTTCTCGCTCCGCTCGTGCTCATATTTCTGACTTTACGAATAAAAACAAGGGCAATTTATTTTGAGCCGTGGGAAATAGATGTTTCAATAGGAGACGTCCTTGCTGTAACAGTTTTTATAATCGCTGCAATAACGGACTCGCTCGATGGATATATAGCAAGAAGGTTCAAGCTGGTGACCAATCTTGGAAAATTCATTGATTCACTAGCGGATAAAGTTCTTGTAATTGCTGCTTTGCTAGCATTAATTGAACTCAATCGCCTTCCATCGTGGATGGTGATGGTAATAGTAACGCGCGAATTCGTAGTAACAGGACTGCGGCTTGTTGCTGCCGCGCAAGGCATTGTGATAGCTGCGTCTCCCGGAGGAAAACTCAAGACATTCTCACAAATAATAGCCATAATACTTCTCATATTAAATTTACCGGGAAGAATGATAGTTATGTGGATAGCTATGATACTGACAGTGACTTCAGGAATGCAATACCTGATGAACGGTAAAAAAATCTTTCTGGAAGGGGAATATAAAGAAGAATGAATATTACAAACGATTTAAAAGATAAGATTACCCAAGAAATAGAACAACTTAAAACAGAGATGACAGGATCTCTTTGCCGAATACTCAGATTTCCGGCCGTGTCCCCTCATAACGGAGGACAAGGCGAGGAAGCAAAAGCGCAGGAAGTGTCAAATTTAATTAATGAACTTGGGCTTACAGATGGGGCAAAGCTTGAATGGGTAAGGATACCGGACGGTAAATCTGAAACCGGCAACCGCCCGTCGCTGATTTTACGAACACCCGGGAAAACGGGTGCGCGTTTATGGATACTATGCCATCTTGACGTCGTGTCCGAAGGAGACAGAGCGTTATGGAACACCGACCCGTTTGAACCTGTGGTAAAAGATGGAATGATCATAGCCAGAGGCGCAAATGATAACGGGCAAGCTGGAATAGCGTTGCTATACGCACTAAAAGCGTTGAAAAACTTGAATCTTACTCCTGAGTATGAAATATGCGCGTCATTTGTGGCGGATGAAGAAATGGGAAGCCACTACAGCATTGAGCCAATGGTGACAAAAGGAATCGTTGATTTCCGCAAAGATGACATGATACTTGTTCCGGACGGAGGAAACAGTTCAGGGGATTTTATCCAAATTGCGGAAAAAGGGATTTTACAAATGGAATTTTTAATTACTGGGAAACAAGTTCACGCCAGCACTCCTAATTTAGGGTCTAATGCTTGCCGCGCGGCAAATATGTTTTCCGTAGAACTGGACGAGGCGTTGCATAAAGCCTTCCCGGACGTCAATAAATTGTTTTCCCCCGAAACATCGACGTTTGAGCCCACAAGAAGATACACAAATGTAGTAAGCGTCAATGTCGTACCCGGAACGGAAAAACTGTCGTTCGACTGCCGCGTGCTTCCTCATATAAAACTTGACGATGTCATAAATATCGCGGAAAAAGTTATGAAGGATATAATGTCGCGAATCGACGTCAAAATAGAATTAAATATAATAAACCGACATGACCCCGCGCCAAGCACATCTGAGGAGTCTCTCATAGCAAAGCTTACGGTAAAAACTGTTGGTGAAGTGCTCGACATAAAACCCAGATTCGGAGGTGTGGGAGGAGGAACTTTTGCGGCATTTTTCAGGCATGAAGGCATCCCCTCGGTCGTTTGGGCGCAGAACACGGACGGACAGGCGCATCAACCTAACGAATACGCGATGATAGAGCATATGATCAATAACGCTAAGGTTTTCGCGTTGTTAATGATGGGATAAAAACAGTGGCGAGTGGCGAGTGAAAGACAAAAGACAAAAGACAAATGCCCATGAACCAGAGTTCACCACGATGAATAAAATATGTCTATTTCACGTCTTTGCGAGCCGCGTCTTTGCGCTTCGGCTAAGCCGCTCTTCACGCCCGCGCCTCAGGAGGAGCGCAGCGACGGAAGTGCCAGCGAAGCGATAGGTATTTTGCGGCGCGGCAATCCAGTGGTTTTTAGCACTGATATTTCATGGTAAAAGACTTCGAGTTGTCAAATGTAGCTTTGTAAAGGCGGCTTGTAGCCGCCAGCGCCAAATACTATGAATTGCCGGATTTATGACCGATAGGGGTGGCAATAATAAATAACAGGTTTATTCGTTCATTGATAAAGAATAACTACAAAAAAATCGGGGGTATTTCTCTCCTTGTTGGGGCGGTTTACGCGGCGCGGGCGTTTTTGTTGATGAGGGCGCCCGGAGAGTTGCCGCTTTCAAATGCGTATACTCTTATTATTGGAGTTTTATTGTGCCTTTGCGCGATTGGAGTGTATTTTTGCGCCCCACCCTACTCTGCTCCGCTTGCTGCTGCAAAGACCGGAGGGCTGCATCATCCTCGTCAATATTCGCTCGGGAGCGCTGAGGGATCTCTAGGAGTTCCCTACTTTACTCTATTATGTTTTATTATTTTCACGCTCACATTCGAGAAAGCTGGAACAATTGAAGCCTCGTTCATATTTTCATTCATATTGGGCGTCATATGGAACCGAAGCGCGTCGGAGAATAACGCTCATAACAGCTTTGCCGCATACCTTTCGGCTAGTAAAAGAAAGATGGCGGTTAATATCCTCGCTGCGTGCGTGAGCGCGGCAGGGATATGGTTAGTCTTTGAAAGGATATTCAGTTTGTCGCTGCCATGATAAACACAACTGTTTTGTTAGTTTTTGCCGCTGGAATGATTCTGGGTTTCGCGTTACTAACTCTGAGGATTTCCGTTATATTCGGGATGGGGCTATTGCTTCCGTTATGTTATGTCCTGAAACCTCAAACAGCACTGCTTATACTTATGGCTACATATTGCGGCGCGTTCATTGTCTCGTTTTCTGAAAAACGTAGATGGTATCGTTTAAGATTTAACGAAAATGAAGGATTTTGCAAACGCGCGCTTATGCAAAAACTTGTTATTTTTGATTTGATCAAATACAACAATGTAAAAACAAAAGTTCGCTTGACAACATTTTGTATTATCATTGCCATATTTTTACCCATATTGCCGGTTTTTTTTCTGTTAGAAATTGATATGGTTCAATTTCTGGCTTTGAGCGTATTCTGCATAACTTCGGTTGTATGTTTCCAAGCCTCTAATATTCCAATATCCGATTGTGATAATAAAATAAGGGCGCGTTTCCTATCGCTTTTCCTATCCGCAATATCGGCTATGACCGGACTATTGATACCAACCATAGGAATAGATGTTGGGACAGGAGCGCAGCGTTTCAGCATGGGAATATCGGAGCTTTACGGAGGAATTGATTTCATAATCGTAGTTTTGGGATTATGCTGTCTGGGAGAAATATTATATGTCACATCGGAGCGGAGAGGTCAGCCAAAGTCCAGCTATTATAGAATCGAATCAGAATTGATTAATCCCAGTAAACTTGCGGAATTATTTTCCGTGGTATTTTTGGGAATTCCATTTTCCCAAGCGTCTGCAATTATTGTTGGGGCATTTGCGTTGTATGGAATTTCCAATACTGAGACGCTCGAAATTGTTTTTGGAGTTATAGATGCTGAGCCAAAAACAATTAGTACTCTTTCCTTTTTGTTTGTATTAATATCTTTTATGCAATCTATATTTAAAATAGTTAATAAAAAAATAAAAAAGGCAGGCAAAAAACTATTATCCCCCGTTGCCATTTACCCAATAATAACCGTTGCGGCTTTTGTAGGGGCGTATTCAGTAAATTACCGCTTATTTGACTTGTTCATGCTAATCGCTTTTGGGTTATTGGGCTTCATTATGAGGCGGCTTCATTTTCCGATAACGCCGCTCGTAGTATGCGCCGCGTTCGGGCCAAGATTGGAAGCGGCATTCAGAGCGCCTTTCTCTTGGTCGCCGCTAACAGCTGTATTCTATTTTCTTTCTGTCGTCATCCTTGCTATTTATTTTATGGAGAGTGTTAGAGATGGCAGGTCTTGATGAACTTTTATATAAAGCTGACTCCTACAAAGCTGAAATCGATAAAAAGCGTCCTTTTAAGGACATTGATTCCCTAAAGAAACTTCAGGATTTTTATCGTGTAGATTTCACTTACACTTCCAACGCTTTGGAGGGTAATTCACTAAGTTTATCGGAGACGAAAGTAATTTTGGAGGATGGGATAACGGTCGGAGGAAAGCCGCTTAAAGACATCTACGAAGCTGTTGGACACGCGCTTGCTTATGACTACATGTTTTCTTTAGTACAAAGAGACTATATATCGGTGATCGATATCTGCAAGATGCACGAACTGTTTTATTCCATGATTGACTCTTGCAATGCGGGAAAGTTAAGAAAAGAAAACGTTTATATTTCAGGATCGCGGAATAACGACAAAATTCCGGAACATGTAAATTTACCCGCTGAAATGGGTAAACTTGAAGGCTGGCTTAGAGAAGACCATGAAAAAATTCATCCCGTACTTTTCGCGGCGGAACTTCATGTAAAATTAATTCAAATACATCCCTTTATAGACGGAAACGGGCGTATTTGCCGTTTAGTCATGAATATGGCTTTGGTACAGAACGGCTATCCTCCCGCCATCATTCCGCCCGTAATAAGGGCGGAATACATCGAAACGTTGGAGAGTTCATGGATCAATAGTCAGCCTTTCTATAAATTCATAGCGCAACAAGTGATAGAGACTGAGAAAGACTTAATGCGAATGTTGCGCATTCCTCTTGACGCGAACGGCAACAGCCGCGGCAGCGCACGCTTTTATTAAGTCGGGGATCAAAAACGGCAAAAAACCTATCTGTAATAGTTTAATAATACCCACATCAATTTTCGCGACATATTTTAAGTTAATGAATAGAATAGGAAGCGCTATCGCATACATTACAATTATACCGATAATGCACGCTCCCAGATAGTGATGTAAATGCTTTGCACGCCTGCCGAGCAATCCGGAAGTCGCAGCTGCGGCAATGAACCCTATTAAGAAACCGAAAGTCGGGGAAAAAATGTACTGTATCCCCCCTACCCCTCCCGCAAAAACCGGAAGGCCGATTAACCCGAGAAGGAGATAAAAAGCCTGAGAAATTGCCCCCCCCCGCGCTCCAAGCAACAGCCCGCTCAATAGCATAACCGTAACCTGTAAAGTAAATGGCAGAAAAGGGAAAGGAATTATAAAATATGAACTAATAGCGGTCAGGGCGGCAAATAAAGATGACAGCAATAATAATCGTAGACTCATAAGTTTGACAAAACTCCTTTATGTCAGAAATTGCATTGTATTCGTTTCGAAGGGCAGTAGAAGGCTTAATCAACACATGAATCACTCCCCTATTGCTATTACTCTATGCGTATTATATCATTAGCACAAATAAACGAAAATCAAGAATAAATACACAAGGAGCCATAGATATTGGATAATTTTAAACATGATGAGAAACTTTACTCTCTTTCCTCATACGACTATTATCTACCGGAAAATTTAATAGCTCAAAATCCCGTTTGCCCTCGGGACAGTTCGCGCCTTCTAGTTGTTGATGCACATGAAAAGACCGTTGAACACCGAATATTTAGAGATATTACGGAATACATAAATTCAAATGATTTGCTTGTTCTGAACGACACCCGGGTTATCCCCGCCCGACTTCGGATAATGAATAAAGGGACAAAGTTTGAAATCCTCCTTTTGCGCCCAACTATCGACTTGAATATATGGCAGGCGCTTGTGAGGCCGGCGAGAAAACTGCAAAAAGGAATGCAAATTGAAATATATGACGGAGCTATTGAGATAGTTGATAAGCTCACGGATGGAATTTGGCATGTGGGCTTGTACCCGCCAACGGGAAAAACCGCATTGGAATGGATAGACGAATATGGCGAGACGCCGCTTCCCCCCTATATAAAGAGATCGACGGCGGGGAGCGATTCATATCAAACGGTTTTTGCGCGGTTTTCCGGCTCTGCAGCGGCGCCGACAGCAAGTTTACATTTTACAAATGAGCTTCTCGGCGGCATCAAAATGAAAGGCGCGCGAGTCGCTTTTGTGACGCTGCATGTAGGACTCGGCACGTTCCGCCCGGTACGAAGCGACGATATAAGGGTTCATGTCATGCATCACGAATTATGCACAATACCGGATGAGACCGCGCAAGCTATTTGCGATTGTAAGCACAATGGAGGGCGCGTCATAGCGGGAGGAACCACTGTAATGCGTACCCTTGAATCATTCGAACCGGGAGAATCCGGCGTTAAAGACACCAATCTTTTCATCACGCACGGATTCAAATTCAAAGTAGCCGATGCCCTAATAACGAATTTTCACACTCCAAAGAGCTCTTTGCTCATGTTAGTATCAGCATTCACAGGAGATCATGATTTTCTTATGGACACATATAAAGAAGCGATTCGCAAAGAATACCGTTTCTTCTCATTCGGCGACGCGATGCTTGTAAAAAGCAGTGGCGAGTTGCGAGTTAAAAGACAAAGATAAAACAGAATAAGTGAGGTTAATTATTGTGAAAAGTAATATTGATGATGCAGTGGACTGTTTCAATGAGGGCTTTAACTGTTCTCAGGCAATACTGTCCGCTTACTGTGAGGAATTCGGCATGGACAAAAAGACCGCCCTGCGGTTAGCCTGCGGATTTGGGGCTGGTATGGGCAGGTTACAGGAGACTTGCGGGGCAGTAACGGGCGCCTATATGTTGTTTGGGCTGAAATACGGAAAGTTCACAAAAGGGGATGAAGAGTCCAAAGAAAAGACCTATTCCATGGTAATGGAATTCACTTCGCGCTTTATAAAAAGAAACGGGACGACCAGCTGCCGTGAGATTTTGGGCTTCAACCTGTTAACAGAAGATAAGCAAAAGGCGAAGGAAAAGTTCAGTGTAATCTGCCCTAAAATAGTCCGTAGCGCCGCTGAGATCATAGAGGAGATAATGTATTAAGATGTATATAGCGAAAATTATAGTTTTTGTACTCACAGCATTCATATTCACTGCGCCCGCGCTTGCGGTTGACAATGAAGTAACCGCCGCCGTGTTCACATGGAACAACATGGGCGAAATGGCGCCGGAGGACGTGAGTAAGCATTACGTCAGTGTGAGCCGCGCTTCGGACGTTATTCAACACTCAATTGAGTACAGCGACATGCTTATGGCTCAAAAAACCACAACGTACAAAACTGAAGACAACGCCCGTTTCAGTCTGTTTAATGCACTCGGAGACGCTGTAAAGTGCTGGGAGTCAGATTACTATGAAGAGATAATGGACGGCTCGTCGTGGCGTGTTGTTATTAGCTATGCCGATGGTTCTGAGAAAGAGTTTAACGGCTACGGAAAAACGCCGCCGGACGCCGATAAAATAAAGAACCTTATCCTCGCTCTTGCGGATTTCAAGACGCGCCCGCTCATTTTTTAATCGCGGAATTGATAATGAAATTTACAGCACAGTAAATACAGATTTGGGAAGGAGTAAATACATGAAAAATAAGAAAAGAATACACGCGATTGCGATTATCGCAGCAATATGTTTATTTGCACTATCAACAAACGGAGCAATAGCAGCAATAAGCGAGGATGAGGTTGTTTCCTCAGAAACACCCTCCGCTGTCGAAACAACTACCTCTGCAATGAATGGTGTTTCGTCTTTAGGAGACTGGGGCGAGCCGGATTCATCGGACAGGAACTGGACGATATTGATTTATATGGACGGAGACAATGATCTCGAAAAATTCGCCCTTGCGAATATGAAGGAAATTGAAAAAGCCATGTCGTCTGACTCGAAAATAGATATCATAGTGCTTTTCGACAGAGCGAAGGGTCACGACGCGTCAATGGGCGACTGGACGGAAACGCGAGCCTATCACGCGAAGCCAAGCGTAAGGGACGACGACATTGACTCCGAGCTGTTGCACAACTGCGGAGAGCTCAACATGGGCGACCCTGAAACGCTCTTCGCGTTTATCAGCGCGGGGCTCGCAAAATACCCAGCGCCGCATGTAGCGCTTGTCATGTGGGATCACGGCGGGGGATGGATAAGCATGGCAGACGACGAGGACGCCCCCGGTACAGAAAGTGGAAGAGATAGTTTGTCGCTGGCTGAATTTCAGAGCGTTCTGGAACACTCCGCCCCGCTTTTCCCGGACGGCAAGCTGGACTTGCTTTACTTCGATATGTGCCTGATGGGGCAGGCGGAGGTCGTGGTCGCATGTGCGCCATTCGTGAAATACATGGTCGCGGGCGCGCCGATGATACCTGGCGCCGGAATGGATTATCTCGCCGCCATCCCGCTTTTTAACTCAACGGATGCGAAACAAATCGCGAAGGATATGGTCAAAGTAGGATGCGAGGGGTTTCTGAAGTCTTCATACAGGACATCTTCCTTGACGGCGTTCGACCTCTCCAAAGCGGACGCATTTACCGAAGCGTATAAAAATATGGCGGAAAAGTTGTCCGAGCGCATCCCCGACACGTGGAGCGACGTCACGCGCACGCTTTTCTTCACCCTTAACTACATGGGGCGGGGAGATTTCGCGCGCGCGGGGAGATCCGTCTCCAGCATTGACCTGCTTGACTGGCTGTCGAGGCTGAAAAAAAACGTGATAAATCCGCCGTTGAAGGAAATAGCCTCGCTCGAAGCTGCGACAAAGAATCTAATAATGCTAACGGAAAAAGGGTCGGAAGTTCCGTTCTGTAATGGACTGTCATTCTACTCCCCTCTGCGCGAAGCTAACCTGAGGGCGAACTACGACGAAACGGATTTTAACAAAAAGACAGGCTGGCTTAGTGTTCTGGAGAAGCTCTACGAAGCTCAGAACAAGGACGGGATTGAGCCGCCGCAGGTCGTTTCAATAGAAATAGGCGTCCCCTCAGTGAAAGAAAATCGTGACGAAAGCGCGCCTCTCAGCGGGGCGGACATGATTATAACCCCGACCGACTCGGTCGTCCCTCTATCCGGAAAGCAGGAGGGCGGAAGCTGGGTCAAAATTGCCGTTGAGGGGAATAACATCCTCTGGGGTTACTCTGCTATAGCCATGTCGGATACGACCGACCCTAATAGCGACTACACGCTATGCCTGATTTCTGTATTGATGGACGAAAACCTTGACCTCGACGTCACGGAGAAAAAGCAAATAGAAGCCGCAGACGTAAGTGATGCAATGACTCCGGTATTCAAAGACGGTAGAACCGAACTTGCCTATATGGTCGGAGGGCTGACGCACCGCTTTTCCAACGGGGAAGGAAGCGTACTCGTCACTGCTGAATACACGAACGTTTCCGACATGAAACATGTCACTGTAGAGGGAACGTATACCGATTCGCAGACAAGCGAAGTGCCCGTGACGGTGAGCGTGAATACGGATTTTTACACAATAGAAAGCGTGACGGCCATTCCGGAGAACGGGTCGGCGTACGTTATTTCACCCAATCCTGACGGAGTCTTTCGGCCGTTGCTGAAAAAAGCCAACGGCGACGAATTGAAGACAGTACCGGGTGAGGGTATTCTCTGGAAAGACGGGCTTTACGTTATCATGGAGCCCATTCCCGAAGGGAGACATATGAAGATAGCCGCCATGGCGGAGTCGATAGGCGGGAACGGAGGGATGCTAATTAGCCGCCCCGTTCTGGTGAATGCAAATCCCAACATCGCCGCCCACCTTGAGACGACGCACAGGGAAGGTTTGAACACGAGCAGGATACTTGGGCGTTTTGCGGTATTGACCGGCGTACCGAGAGGAGATAACGGCTTATATATCATGGCCCCCATGGGCAGCTTTGTGGACATCAAAGTGGGCGCTTTTCCAAGCGGAAGAGAGGGATTAGTGGCTGTTCAGGGCATTCTGGGGGAAATGGAGATAACGACTTATCTCTCGTGGCAGATGGAGGGGCTTCCGTTTGTCAGCCGTTACATCCACGACGAGGAAACCGGGAAATTAGAGCTCGTCGAGCGTAATTTCACCCTGCTCGCTGTGGAGGGAGATTCTCACTATTGGTTGATGAACGACTCCGGCAATTTTATGTCCATAAACCTTCTCCCGCTTAATAACCCGATTTTCTCCCCCGAAATTCTTGTAGGGACTTGGGACGGCGAGGACGGCAGCGGGCTTTCATTCGAGAACGGGCAGGGTTCATATTTTCCGCCAGAAGCAACCCGCAGGGGCGTATCAGGGCCATATACCGTGACGGACAATATGGCGGTGATAACGCCCGGCGGCAACCAGCAATCCATGACGCTATTCTATGTTTTAGGCGACGAGGATACCCTTGTTGTCACGTACAAGGACAGCCTGTCGGCGATGGTCTACAATAGGAGACAGACCGCGCCGCCCGTAATCACGCCTCCTCTGCCGCCAACACCGCCTCCGCTGCCCCCAATCCCGCCGCAGCCACAGTATCAACTTGAAGGGGTTTGGGACGGCGTTGCTTATGGGCAGCAGATAGTTATGCAGTTTCAGGGGAACCAATATCAGTCATCGGCTAATGGAAATGTATTCGAGGCAGGTACGTTCCAGCTGCAAGGGAATACGTTATTCGGACAGACAAATATGGGAAAGGCATTCTCAAACCCAATCCAATGGGGCGTTAACGGAATGTCCTTCACCATGACTGACACTAAAGGCATGACGGTGGTCTTTCAAAGAAGACAGGCCGCCCCGCCGCCGCCACCTCAACAAGTGAACCTTAGCGGGACGTGGGGCGCGATAATCAGCGGACAACAGGCCATGTTGCAGATACAGGGGAATCAGTATCAGACGTGGATAAGCGGACAATTAGCCGAGGCGGGCACGTTCCAGACACAGGGGAACGTGATGTACATGCAAACGAACACGGGCGCGACGTACTCACAATCATTCCAAATGAGCCCCAACGGTATGATGCTGACCTTAACCATGCAAAACGGCGTGGTGATTTCGTTGCAGAGGATGCAGTAAAGAACAGTTGCGAGTGGCGAGTGGCAAGTAAAGACAAAAGATAAAGCCATGAATGATCATGATTTTAGTTTTATTATTGACATTTGCGGATACTTTGTGCATACTACTAGCGGAGGTGATTGTTATGGCAGTTACACGTTCAAGTGGTATGCACATCAGAGTTAATCCTGAAATAAAAGCAAATGTTGAGCCGATTCTTGCCGCTATCGGTTTGTCGTTCAGCGACGTTTTCAACCTCACACTCAATCAAATTTATCTTAAGCGCAGAATACCCTTTGAGTTATCCTCTATACAGCTAACTGAAAACGGTTATACCGCAGAGTTTGAAGCGGAGCTTCTCGCGGAATCGGATAGACTTCACACCGCCGTTGCGAACGGAACAGCTAAACTGTACAGAAACACGGAAGAATTGTTTGCGGAATGGGACAAAGAAGATGGGGAATCCGATGATTGAAAAGTACAAACCCGTTGAGAGCAGGCAATTCAAAAGATGGCGTAAGCTTGCTAAAAAAAGAGGGCTTGACATGGCGCAGTTAAGGTGGGATATCGAACAGTTAGCGCAAGATATTACGCTACCCCCAAATTGGAAAGACCATCAACTAAAAGGCAACATGAAGCGTTTTCGTGAGTGTCACATCGGCGGCTCCGGTGATTGGTTGCTTGTGTACGAAAAGAGGGAAACTCATATGATTCTCTATCTTTATGGAACTCTCCACGCATACTGAATTGCTTGGATTGTAACGACCACATAGCGCAGCATTTCCGTTTTATGTACAGGTTCGAAACATCTTTATTTTTGCAACTAAAAAATAGTTATTTATTATTTCTTTAGCGTATACTATAAATGGGTGATAACATGACAAAATCTGGAAAACTGTTAAAACGTTTGTTAAGTAAACCTAAAGATTTTACTTTCAATGAACTTGAAGCGTTACTGATTAGTATGGGTTTCCAATTGTCAAATACTGGAAACACGAGTGGTTCTGCTATTCGGTTTGTAAACCATGAAACAGGGTAGATTATTAGACTTCACAAACCACATCCATCGCCTGTGCTAAAGGATTATCTCGTAAAACTTATTATCAATGAACTTAGGCAGGGAGGTTATCTGAATGACTGACAACATGATAAAGTACAAAGATTTTTATGGTAGTGTTGAGTATTCTGCAACTGACGAGTGCTTTTTCGGAAAAATAATCGGAACTACTGATCTTGTAACTTTTGAAGGTGAAAGTGTGGACAATCTCAAAAAAGCATTTGTTGAAGCAGTTGAGGATTATCTTGCTCTATGTAAAGAAATAGGCAAAGAACCGCAAAAATCCTATAAGGGTTCTTTTAACGTTCGTATTTCTCCCGAACTGCATAAGGAGGCAACGATTACAGCAAGTAGAAAAGGCATTTCATTGAACGCTTTTGTGGAAAAAGCGATTTATGAAAAGCTCCACTCTTGAGGAGAGATTACTCGTATGGGAGATTCTGCATTTACAAAACCTACATCTCTTGAGATGATATATTGAGCGCCTATCTTCTCTGCACATGACGCAAGCAGAGCGTCCTCAAAATCATCCATAGGCATTTCTAAAGCATTGATGCAATCTGATTTATTCACAGATATTATTTCAAACAAATCAACTAATTTACTTATAGACTCCTTCGCTTTCGTTGTCCCGACAAACTTGGACAAAACGTAAAAAATATCTGTCAAGCTGTTCGCTGTGAGACACCCTGTATGGGCGCTAACACAATCTGTTAATAATCGCTCGGCATTCTCACAAAAAGGCTTTCGTCGAAGCAAGGCATCAAGTATTATGTTGTTGTCAAAAACAATAATCATATTTCAAGCCGCTCGTCACGAAGTCTTTTATAGTCAGGGTCGTAATTGGGGTCATCGTACTCTGGCGGCAGTTTGGCTAACCCAAATAATGATTTCATATCAGCAACTCTGTCACGTCTCGTGCTAACGATTTTAGCCACCTGCTTGCCGTTTTTAGTTATATATACATCATGCATATCCGCTAAGCCAATATACTTACCGACGTTTGTTTTAAGTTCCGATACCGATACCTGCATCACATACACTCCAATCTGTTTGATAATGTATTGTTTCTTTTATTAATTCTATTGTAGAGGAGCTATTATGTCAAATAATTTGGTCTTTTCAATTTTTAAAATAGAGCTAATTACATATAAAACTAATAATAATTTTTCTATATTGCTCCCCTCATTTTTATTATTGCCAATTTTTATGAGTATTGTATAATATTCTCCAAAAAAAATAGAGCATCGGGAGGTTGCATATATGAGCGATCTGAAATATCAAAGATCAGGGAATCAAGAAGAGAGAGGACGTGTTGTCAAGCTTCGGGAGGAAATCAGCAAAGTAATTATCGGGCAGGAATATATGGTGGAGAGGATACTTGTCGGACTGCTGACCGGAGGGCATATATTGCTGGAGGGCGTGCCGGGACTTGCGAAGTCGCTGACAGCAAGCACGGTGGCAAGGGTAATCGGCGTGGATTTCAAAAGAATTCAGTTTACTCCCGATCTGCTGCCGGCGGATATTTTGGGGACGGAAATATACAACCAGAAAACGGGCGAGTTTGTAATAAAAAAAGGCCCGATTTTCAGCAATTTCATACTTGCCGACGAGATTAACCGGTCGCCCGCAAAGGTACAGTCCGCGCTGCTTGAAGCGATGCAGGAAAAACAGGTGACCATCGGAGAGCAAACGTACCCGCTCGACAAACCTTTCCTTGTTATCGCAACGCAAAACCCCATTGAACAGCAGGGAACCTATCCGCTCCCCGAAGCGCAGCAGGACAGGTTTATGCTTAAGCTGAAAATTCAATACCCTGAAAGGGAAGAGGAACGGGAGATAATAAAGCGCTATAGCTTGGAAGAATCCTACGAACTCAATATAAATGCAGTCGTAACCAAGGAGGACATTTTCAACATGCGAAAGTGTGTCGAAAATATATATATAGATGAAAAAATAGAAAATTACGTGCTGGATATCGTTCTTAAGACAAGAGAAAGCTCGCCCTATATCGCTTGCGGAGCGTCGCCCCGCGCGTCCATCAACCTCATCAAGGCCGCCAAATGCAGGGCGTTTATTGAAGGGCGTGATTACGTTATGCCAGACGATGTAAAAGCAATGGTATATGATGTCCTGCGCCACCGCATTTTGCTGTCATATGAGGCGGAAGCCGAGGACATTACATCAGAAAAGCTAATTGAGGAAATTCTTGACGCAGTCAATCTTCCGTAGGTGTTATAAACATGTATTCCAGCGAACTATCAAAAAAAATACGAAGAATTGAGATAACGTCAAATAAACTGGTGGATGAAATCTTTTCTGGGGAATACCGCTCGGGCTTTCGCGGCAAAGGGCTGGAATTTGAGAACATCCGGCAGTACATACCGGGCGACGATGTGCGAAGCATTGACTGGAACGTTACCGCAAGACATGATAAAGCGTACGTCAAGCAATTTTGCGAAGAGCGCGAAATGAACATATTTCTTCTTATTGATATGTCCCGCTCCAACAGCTTTGGCAGGAAAAAGGAATTTATCGCTGAAATCAGCGCTACATTGGCGTTCTCCGCTGCGCGGAATAACGACAGGGTTGGCGTTGTGTTTTTTACCGGAAAAGTTGAAAAACTTATACCTTCCAAGAGCGGTAGAAAGCATGTGCTGTCCATAATCGAAAGAATACTGGATTTCCAGCCGCAGCAGGCTGACACCAATATCGCGAACGTATTGAGTTATTTCAATCGTATAGAGAAAAAACGCAGCGTCGTTTTTTTAATATCGGATTTTCTGGACGACCGATACGAGAAAGAATTGCAGGTTTCCGCTAACCGCCATGACCTTATTAGAATAAGAATAGTGGACAGAGCGGAGGAACGCATTCCGGCGGGAGCTATATTTACATTCGAGGATTTGGAAACCGGGGAAGCTGTTATATTAGACAACATGCGTCAAGACTTTATTATTAATCCGCCTGACAGGCTATCCAGACGAAATCTTATAACTGTTTACACGCACGAGGATTATGTTAAGCCACTAAGGCAGTTTTTTAAAAAAAGAGGAATACGATGAAGGAAAGAAGAATCTTATTCGCCCTGACAGCGTTGCTGTTAATAGCGTTGCTGGTGCAATGCTCATGCGCCGTATGGGCTTCTGAGGACGCCAGAAATATCTATATAGGCGATGTCATAACGTTGCGAGTATCAAGCCGGGAAAACTCCGCTGAGGAATTAAAAGGCAAATTTAAAGCGTTTGAAATTGTCGAATTCAAGGATGAAAACGGTGAATATTTGGTTTCTCTGCGGACGTTTGAAATCGGCGAGCACAAAATACTGCTAGGCGACAAAGAAATTGTGATAAATATCCAATCCACGCTGAATGATATCCAAAGGGAGAGTATCTTTGAAGGGGATACGGCAGTTACAGAACCAGGTTACCTCTTCCATTGGGACGTTCTCTTCTATATTTCAGCCGGAGTTTTTATCCTGTCCGGCGGTTACGTTTTGATAAACAGTTTATTGAAGGGAAGAATAGCAGCGCTAAGCCCGCATCAGGTATTTCTCCAGCGCAGCGGCGCCCTTTCGGTCGAGAATGACGATTACTTTGTTGATTTGACGTTTTATTTTAAAGAATATCTTGGAAGCCTGTATCAATGCAGGATTATCGGCAAAACTTCCGCTGAAATCATGAACGTCCTGAAAGGGATCAACCCGCTTGGCAACATGCTTCCAGGTATTAATAAATGGCTGACGGAGTGCGACCGATTGAAGTTTACCGGCGTCAACGTCTCGTTGGCAACAAAAAAGGAGCATTACGAAGCGTTGCTGCAAATATCTGAAAAAATTGAAAAAATGAATGCTCAGGGAGAGGCAACAGCATGATAAGGTTTGCGAATTGGTGGTTACTGTTACTTATACCAATTTTTGGATATCTCTTTTGGGCACTGAGAAACAAGCAGGGGCTAAAATTTTCGAGCGTTAAACTGTTGCGCCGCGTCGGTGATAAAAAGACAATTAAACACATAATTGGCAAAGCTCTATTTCTCAGCGGCATTATTCTGTCCGTAACCGCTCTGGCAAGGCCGCAGACGACGGCAAAACTTGATTACATAGAACGGCTCGGAATTGATATCGCAATGATCCTTGATGTTTCAGGTTCAATGCGGTCGGTTGATTTTGACCCCAACCGCATGGAAACCGCCCGAAAGACAATAGACGACTTCATTGCCCAAAGAGGAAACGATAGAATTTCCCTCATAGTTTTCGCGGGAACGGCATATACACGCGTCCCTTTGACGTTAGACCATGCTATTGTGAGAGAATCGCTCGCTCAGGTCACGACGGCGTCAGTTAATAAGGACGGCACCGCTATAGGCATGGCAATCTCCGTAGGGCTGAACCGCCTGAAGAAAAGCGACTCGTCGTCGCGGGTTATTATTCTTTTGACGGACGGTGACAACAACGCAGGCGAAATCGACCCTATGACCGCCGCTAAACTTGCGCAGGAATTGGGAATACGAATTTATACCATCGGAGTTGGAAGCGATGTAAGCATCTTCCCGGTAAATGTATTCGGTCAAACCCAATACAGGCAAGTTCCAGGAGGATTTGACGAAGAACTTCTAAAAAATATTGCGGATACTACAGGCGGTCAATATTTCCGCGCAAGGGATCCCGAAGCGCTCACGCAAATATTTGAAACTATCAACCGGCTTGAAAAGACGGAATTCGACGATGATAATTTTAGGGAATACAACGAGCTGGCGTACCCTCTCATTAAGACAGCGTTGATTCTGTTGCTGGCGGGGATTTTCTTAGACAGATATTATTATGTACAAATACCATAGGAGGCTTATTTATGCTCTCGGATTTAGAATTTAAATACCCGTTAAATATATTATATTTTGTTGTGGTTATTGTTGCCGTTATCTTTTTCGTCCTTGCATTTAAGAAAAAGGAAAGGATAATGGTTACTTTACTCAATCTGGATATTAGGATACGGCTAAAAGCGCTGCGTTCAGTTCTTCTGTGCGCCGGATTGGGATTGATGGCGTTTTCGCTTTTGGGGCCTCAAGCTTTTACAGGCTATTCGGAGGTCGGGAAAATAGGCGTCAATATTTACGTGTTGTTGGACACTTCTAAAAGTATGCTCGTTTCCGACATAAAACCTGACAGAATAACCATAGCGAAAAGAGTAGTGGAAAATCTGCTGGATAATTTAGAGGGCGACAGAATTGGATTCATACCTTTCGCTTCCGACGCCTATATACAAATGCCGCTAACCGACGACTATCAGCTTGCCAAAATGTTTCTCAAAGTGATGGATACGGATATGATAAGCGGCGGCGGTACAAACCTTGCAGCAGCTATCAGGTTAGCCAAGGATTCCTTTGAGAGAACATCAAACGCCGACAGAGTAATTCTTATTATCAGTGACGGGGAAGAGCACGACAGCGCCAGCCAAGGCGTTATGAAAAGCATAACTGACGAAAAACTGAAGATTTACACAATAGGCGTTGGAACCGAAAAAGGAGGTCTGGTGCCGATATATAACAATGCGAGGGATACGGTTATTGATTACATGAAGGATGAATCAGGAAATCACGTCACCTCGCGCCTTCAAGCTGAAACAATGAGAGTACTGGCGCAGGACGGCGGCGGCTCTTACTATCAGGCGACCTTGCAGGGTATAGAAACATCATCATTGATAAATGACTTGTCATCCCTAAAAAGAGATATGCACGCGGTTCAGCAAATAAAGAAATTTAGACCTCTTTATCAGTATTTTCTCTTACCTGGGATAATTCTTATAACTCTTGCCTGGTTTCTGCCCGAAAGGAGGAATGCTGTATGAGTAAACCAATGTACATATCGGGAATAATAGCTGTATCTTTGCTTGCATTTCTTTTATCAGGCAGGGATTATGCGGACGATGCGGCGAATGAAGCTCTCCGGCAGGGTAACCTGCAATATGTTGCGGCAGCTTTCGAAGAAGCGATAAAGTCATATGAAACAGGGCTTACGGCAAGCTCTCATGACGTAAAATTGAACTACAACGCCGCACAGTCGGCCTATGCGCTGGGAGAATATGAAAAAGCCGCCAAGTATTACGAAAAATCAGCTGATAGCATGGACAAGTATCTCAATACAGGAAACGCTCTTGCCAAATTGGGCGATGAGCGTGAGGACGAAAACGAAAAAATGCAGCATTACAAGAACGCCCTGCAAGCTTACCATGACGGCGTTACTAAATATCCGGAGAATGTGCCGCTGAAATATAATTATGAAACCCTGCAAGAAAAAATGAAAGAGCATTCAGATAATCAAGAGCAGGAAAACAAGGACCAGGAACAAAACGACAACGATGAAAGCCAGGATGATAAAGAGCAAAAGGACGATGATCAGGAACAGAAAGACGGCGATGATCAAGATAATAAGGATCAGGAAAAAAATGATCAGGAACAGAAAGACAGCGACGACAGTCAGGATAATAAAGAGCAGGAAAACAATGAGCAAAATGAGAATGATGGCGATGAAAATCAAGATAAGGAAAACAGCGCTCAAGGACAGGACAATAGCAACGAAAATGAACAGGATCAAGAGGCGATTGCACGCATACTGCAAATGCTTGAGAATCAGGAAGAGGACAGCCTGAAAAACAATCAGGAAGTTATTAGGGGGAATGATGGTAAATATGGCTGGTAAAAAACAAATTATGCTAATTCTTATTTTTGCATTATTAACCGTTCCAGCGCAGGCAGCGGGCGAGGCGGCGTTTCGTATCGACATAGACAGCTTGAACCTGCGGAAAGGGCACAGCGCTAACATTAATATATCTCTCGAAAACGCTCAGGGCGCACGGGTTTCAAATATTGAAGGGATTGAAGGATTTGATATACTTTCTCAAAGTCAAGGCACATCGACCAGCTTTGTTAATGGAGAGGTTACCCACCGCGTTGATTTTCATTATACAGTCATGCCAAAGACCGCGGGACAATACACACTAAAGGCAAATATCCAATATAACGGCGAGCAACATCAGACAAACGCATTGCAAGTGTCTATAAGTGAAGCTTCCGATAGTGAAAACGAGTCCGTAGAAAACCTGTTCATTAAAACAGTTATGTCCCACGAGGATTCGTATTTAGGCGAAAAAATTGTCATAACTTACGAACTGTACTCCCGTTATAGCATTGAAAACTTTGGCTTTAGAGACCCCATAGCTATCGACGGCGTTCTTACGAAGGAAATTCCCGGCAATCAGCCAAGGGCTGAATATGTATATATAGAAGGAAACAGGTATGCTAAATATCAAGCAAGGCAATTGATTATTGACCCTGTAAAACAAGGTGTTTATACCATTCCGTCCGCCAACATTCAAGTGAATGTAGTATCAGGCGGCGGGAACAGTTTCTTTCGTTCATCCACGCCGATGTATTTGCAAACGGAGGAAAAGCAGCTGACGGTAAATCCGTTGCCAACCGACGGAAAACCGAATGATTTTTCTGGAATAGTTGGACAATTGCAACTGGAAGGTCGATACAGCCGTCAGGAAATGAAGTACGGGGATTCTTTCACCCTCTACATAACTGCATCCGGCAACTGTAATCTGGATGGAATGAAAAATATAATCAACGGGGAATTGTCGGGGCTCTCGGTTTATGAGACCCAAAAGAACGTGACTGAATCCGTAGAGAATAACCAATATCGCATAGAAAAATCATTTGAAGCGATTTTGGTTCCGGAAGCGACCGGCGCCCTTGAAGTTCAGCCCATTTCTGTACCTTATTTCAACCCTCTTACAGGCAAATATGAAAGAGCTGAAATACCGGGCGTTACCATTAACGTTCTAGGCGACATGCCGCAACCAAGCAATTTTAACGGCAACCAGACCGGCGCTGTTGAAACAGTGACAGTCAATCAAGTGAATTACTCAAAAACGGACGACGATTATTTTACGATACAGGTAAAAAAAGAATGGTTATATGTAGGATTAGGCTGTTTTGTTGCGTTAATTGCCCTCGCGGTTGCTTTAGTTAAAATAGCCTCAAACAGGAGCAAACAGGACCTGATAATGAAATCCCTAAACAAGCAGCTAACGGCTTCGAAGGATATAAATGAAATATATAACATATTCAACACAATTATTAAGCATTGTTATAATGTTAGCATAAAGGCCAGTTCCCGCAACACTATCCAACACAGCTTGCGCGACGCCAATTTAGCCGAACAGGTAATGGACATCATGGACTATATGGAATCCGCAAAAACATATGATGAGAAAGGGTATATTTATTTGAAAAATAAAATTAAAAAAACATTTGCGAGTTGCGAGTGGCGGGTGGCGAGAAAAGACAGTGCATAATTATCAATGCACAATGATCAATGAAAGACAAAACAAGACAAAAGCAAATACTTGTTAATTTTGTCAACGTAAAGGTTTACGTGTAGGGCGCGATGTCCACATCGCGCCGGTGCTAATATACTATGATTTGCTTTTTGATATTCAGTTGTATATTCCATTGTTTTCCACTCGGGCAACACGTTGAAAACCATATTTTTTCGCAGCTTTCTCGCCTATCTTTCTTACCCTTTCTGTGTATTGCTCTATCGTCATATCTTTTGTTTCCTCATAGATATTTAGCCTGATTTGATTAACCTCCTGCTCGACAGTCTTATAGGTTTTCATTTTCAACAACCTCCATTGGAGAAACGATTCCAACCGCTCGATAGCCGTTCAAAGTATTAATAGCTGCTGTCATCTTTTCGGTCTTTAGTTTTACAATATGCTCAAAATTCATGCTTATTACTAAATCCAATCCGTATACAATGCAATGGCAATGTGCAAACCATCGGTGTGATATCTTTGAGGGATTATTCCCTCTGAAACGTATAAACTCGCAAGCTTACCCGCATCTGTATCCGGCTCCAAAACATTTATACCATATTTGGTTATAAGGCTCATCATCTTATCTCGTTTATTATCCGGCGCGCGTTCAAGTTCATCAATTACATAGTCTGATGTGTATGCTTCATATTTGCCCGCTGAAATTTCTTTGAACAACCGGACAGTATCAGTATGGGCATCTCCCCTATCTTCATCAACATAGAAGTTGAACAAAGTCGTTTCCAAGTATACTTTTTGTTTCTTCATAGATGGCTTTCCTCTCGTCGATTTACAGGTTTCCTAAGGGAGTATTAATAATTCCCCTCCGTCAGTCTAAACAGACCAATGCATTGTAGCATATGATGTCAGTCCGTGAAATCAGCAACGCCGCAAAAAATTATTGTGATGAAATGAACAACAAATTCGTTTCATAGATTTAAAATGGTGAGCATAAATCTATCAAGACGCGCCTGAAAGATTTCACATCGTTGTAAAATGTAGAGGAGGACTGTACATGAACGACACAGTATTATGCCAGAACGCTGTAAAATATCTGATAGAAAACTTCGGGGTCGTTCAAACGGAGCGTTTTATTTCTCACATTATCAAGGAACCGTTTGACTATACAAAATGGCAAAAAGACTTATACATAGATATGTCGGTTGACGAATTATTTGATGCCGCAGCGAGTTGGAAAGAAACCGCACTATCCGATGAATAAACGCACAAACACATTGGTATCAACGAACGTCAGCACTTGTTTTCTCCAAAACACCTTGCGGCTGCGCCTTCCGTAATGGCGGCTTCTTCAGCTTCAGGGTCTATTTTGTCGACTTTAATAAAGCCGACGTAATCCAACAAGCCCTACAATAAATAATGTAAGATACTATTGAAAGGATTTCAATAACAATTTTTCCAGCCAATTTTTAGCAATTCAAAGTTACTAGAGCGGGAGGCAAATAAGCATGAAGCCACAGAGGAACGAGGCGCGCGAGGTCGCTTAGTTTCTTCATCAATGCCTCCCCTACCCGTTTAACTTTCTACGTTGTCCAAACATCCACAATTCCATTCATGAGGTTCGTGGCTAACTTCTTTGTTTTGTCTTTTATCCTTTCTAACCAAGTTCTAAGTTCTAAGCTCTATCTTTTCAGAACGACCGGAACAAATAGCGATAGCAACCCGAGACTGAAAGCAAATCCGTTGCAACCGCCGCCGCCTTTTTTGGCGGTTATTGGCATTGCCGTTAGTTTAGCGACAAGCGCGCCGCCGTCCTCCGACAGGGCGAACGTGAAACCGGAAATCGTGACGTTTTTGCTCGTAAACGTGCCGGGAGCCACAATGTCGATAAGCGTTATCACGTCGCCCACAACAAGGCTTGGAGCATCGCCGTCGAATTCCAGATTGATTATTACATTACTAAGGTCTGTCTCCAATATAACATTTAGCATAGTGTCGCCGTCTGTTGCGTCGGATGGCAGATAGAAATCCATGTACTCGAAGCTTCGGATTTGCTTCACGGAAACTTCGGTTTTGATTTCAAGCCTGTTGCCGGTGAATCCGTCGCTTGTGCCTATTAAAGCATCGGCAAGGCCGCCGTAGATAATCGTCTCGCTCGCGTTAAAAGTTGGATTACCGCTTATGCTCACGATGTTGTCTGTAGCGAAGGCATTGCCGGAAACGCTGTAAGCATACCCGCCGTAGATGGTAAAACAGTCCGCTGAGCCGACTCTTATACTCACGGTGTTGTCAGTTGCGAAGGCGTCGTTAAGGTTGCCGTTTGCATACGCACCGTAGATGTCAGCGTTTACACCACCGCCGTTCATCGTAACGGAATTTTCAGTGGCAGTGGCAGTGGCGCCCTGGGCAAACCCGCCGTAGACATTCGCGTTCACCGTGCCGCCGCTGTTTACTATTACACTACAGCCCGTGACGTCGTCCGGCCATGTTGCAGGAATTTCTCCATCCGGCGGCGTGCCGTTACCGCAAACAAGGCCAGGTACAATTCCGGTACCGCCCCCGCTCGTGCCGTCGATGACAATTGGAGCTGCCGCCAAAGCCGCGCTCCCCGTGAACATACATAACGCTAATGTCAATATAACCAAATAAGATTTTTTACTCATACTATTTTTCCTCCCTTTTTTATTCGAATTGAAAAGCAATTCGTAATTCGTATTCAGTAATTATAAGACAAGATGCAAAACAAGATTTCAGATGTACATGAAACCCTCCATGACGATTTACTCATTATATTTTACTAATTAGGTCGCTTCTTTTCACATAATCAAGTTTATTATTTCAAGAGCTCTATTCGCGCATCAAGTTCATTCAGCTTTTCAATTCTGTGAAGGTAAAATTTTGCCTCGGCGTCAAGCTGAGTCACGACGCCATAAGTGAACAATGAAAACACTAGCATTGTTATCAGTACTTCAATCAGCTTCATGTCCGGTCATCCTATTGAACGCTTCAATTTTTTCGTCGATACTGTCGACCACTTTGTGATCTCCCATATAGTAACATGAAATGAGTTTAACACAAAACATTTAATAAATGTAATGAATTCTCCGATATAAATTTAAAACTTGAACAGTGAATTTCAAAGAAGGACGGGACGCCCATGTGTGCGTCCCCTACGATCTGCAGGGCGATTCTTGAGAATCAGAGATTAGCTCCCGCTATGCAGCTATGCCGAAAGGAGTCTTTTTTTATGTATAGAAATAATCTTTCAATTCTATTTATGGTGTTCTGTAGTTTACTTTTTTATTCTGCGTTTGTAAGTTCAGCGTATGCCTCGGAGCATGATCATAGTTTCATTAGCCTTTGCGGGGTAGGTTCCTTGCAGCAAATCAATCACGCTGTCGGGAACGGCGCAAACGTGAACGCAAGAAACAGCTTGGGAGTTACGCCTCTTATGTGGGCAACCGCTCATAATCCGGATTCTGATGTGGCAACAGCTTTAATTAACGCAGGAGCAGACCCGAATGTAAAAAGTGAAAATGGAATGACGCCTCTTATGTTAGCCGCGCGAAATAACCATAATTCAAAAGTGGTAACGGCTTTAGTAAATTCTGGTTTGGATGTCAATGAAAGAAACGAGCATGAATGGACGCCTATCATGGCGGCAGCAGAAAATAATCCAAATCCATCAATGATAACAACTCTTGTAAGTGCAGGCGCAGAAGTCAATGCAAGATGGAAAAATGAAGTTACGCCTCTTATGATTGCGGCATCGGGAAACAGCAATCCTGAAGTGATAAGAGCCCTTATTAGAGCTGGCGCTGATGTCCATGCGAAAGATATAAACGGATGGACGGCGCTTATATATGCAGCTTCAAGAAATACGAATCCTGAAGTAGCATCAGCTCTCATTTATGCTGGAGCAGATGTTAACGCAAGGGATAGCAAATACTCAATGACGACTCTAATGTATGCTGCGAGAAGCAACTCCAACCCTGGAGTGATATCAATCCTTATTGATTCAGGAGCGAATCTCCATGCAAAAGCGGAAGATGGATTCACAGCGCTTATGTATGCAGCATTGGAAAACACCAATCCGAAAGTTATAACAACTCTTGTCAGCGCAGGAGCAGGAGTCAATGAGACGAGCAAAGACGGGGACACGCCGCTTATGCACGCGGCATGTAAAAACCCCAAGCCGGATATTGTACAGGAACTAATAAAAGTCGGCGCCACTGTCAACGAGCGGAACGGAAGAGGTGAAACACCGCTTATTGTTGCATCTCTCAATCCAAATCCGGCAGTGATGAAAATTCTTATCCAGGCAGGCGCCAATGTTAATGCGAAAACGAAAAATGGAGGGACGCCCCTTACTTGGACGGCATGGAACAACTCAAGGATAGAACCAATAATGCTCCTACTTGAAGCCGGCGCGGACGTCAATGCGAAAACCAATAACGGAGGGACGCCTCTCATGCGGGCGGCAAAGAACAATCCTAACCCTGAAGTGATAATAGCCCTTTTGAAATACGGTGCAAATCCAAAAATGAGAGATGGCTACAAGAAAAAGGCAATTGATTACGCCCTTGAAAACGAAAGATTACTTAATACAGATGCTTTCAGGAAACTAAATGAAGTAAGTTCTTAGAAAAAGCTGAATCCTTTACAATTTCCTGAGTTTGTCTGCCGTTTGACTTTAACGAAGCCTGCGGCATTTATTTTGTGCTAAAATCTTTGTTGAACCAAAGCTCATAGAAACAATTTTATAGAATAATTTTTTTATGGCGGTGACTATGATATGAAAGCTGTAATTGTCGGCGGAGGAGAAGTTGGTTATGAAGTAGCCAGAACGCTTTCGGAAGACAAAATGGACATAACAATCATTGATGCTGATGAAGAACGGGCGCTAAAAATTCAAAACGAACTTGATGTAAAAGCCATTTCCGGTAATGGGGCAAGACCTCAGGTATTGAGAGATGCAGGAATATATCATGGATGTAGCGTTGATATTTTAATTGCCTGCACAGACCGTGATGAAGTCAATATTCTCGCGTGTCAGATAGCGAGACGTTGCGGAGTAAAACAGGTAATAACGCGCACTCATGGTCTTGAGTTTACGGACACAAACGAATGGGCTGAAGACCTTGGAATTGACGCAATGATATCGCCGGAGAGGTCTGTAGCGAGAGAAATTCACGAACTCCTTGCTGTAAGTTCAGCCGTTCACGCAGCGGAGCTTATAGGAGGACGCGGCGCCATATACGCTTTCCGCGTAGCGGAAGGCTCTCCGTTGGCTGGCCTTTCATTGAAAATAATAAGAGAAACTTACACTGATTTGGTGGCAATAGTAGTATATATACAAAGAGAAAACTCACAGGATATAATTCCAAACGGAGACACTGTGATTCAGGAGAAAGACCTTTGTTATGTGGTGACGTTCAGAGCTCAGATTTGGCGACTCGAAGAATTGTTTCAGATGAAAAAAAGCAAACCGCTTAAACGAGTTATTATTTCAGGCGGAGGCAGAATCGGGTTTCAGGTAGCATATAGACTGAAACTCAGCGATCCAACCATAGATGTAAAACTTATAGACAAGGACAGAACAAAATGCGAGAAGCTGGCGGAAGAACTCAACGGAGTGCTGGTGCTCTGCGGGGACGGAGCTGACAGAAACCTTCTGAAGAACGAAGGAATAGACGAAGTTGATGGGTACGTCAGCGCTACTGATAGCGACGAGGTAAACATACTACATTGCGTAGTCGCCAAAACGCTTGGCGCTCACAAAAGCATTGCTGTAGTCAGGCGTAAGGTATATGAAGACATATGGCATAAGCTTGACGCAGACGCTATTGTTAATCCCAGCTTGGCGCTCGCTTCCGTAATAATGCGATACATCAGATATCCTTCCGGAATAAAATCTCTATCAATATTAGGAAAAATTGAGGCGGAAATGCTGGAAATAATAGTTTCTGAAAATTCTGCCGTGGCTAATAAAAAATTGAAGGATCTATCCCTGCCTAAAGGGGCTTTGGTAGCTCTCATCGTCAGGGACAAGGTCTTTGTACCGAATGGCTTCTCGGAGCTTATGCCGGGAGATAACGTTGTGCTTTTCGTCGAAAGCGAAATTTCACAGGAAACAGTGAAGTTGTTCACTACCGCCAACGAAACACAGTAGAACAATTAAATAATGAGGACTTTTATCGTTTACCGCGTTCTTTCCTTTATATCGCTTATCGTGTCCATATCAATGCTTTTGCCGCTTGGATGGTCATTGTATGATGGGACAAGAGACTATGTGGCTTTCATTATCTCTATATTTATTGGAGTTCTTATAAGCCTTTCTCTTTTTTTATGCGGCTTTGGAGAATCAAATTACAAAGAGCTTGGAATTAAAGAAGCTTTTGCTGTTGTTGGATTTTCATGGATAATAGCGTCGGCCGTCGGCGCTCTTCCATATTATATTAGCGGAGTTTTGCCAAATTTCACCGACGCGTTTTTTGAAGCCATATCAGGTTTTTCAACAACAGCCTCTTCTGTCATACCCGATATTGACAATTGTCCAAGAGGAATACTTTTCTGGAGAAGTTTTACGCTCTGGCTTGGAGGTATGGGAATAATAGTTCTCGGGCTTGCTATCCTGCCTTTTTTCGGAATCGGAGGGATGGGGTTATATAAAACAGAAGTACCGGGCCCAACTCCTGAGAAACTTGCGCCGCGCGTTCATCAAACAGCTATTTTACTCTGGGGAGTATATGTCTTAATGACCGTACTCGAAACAATTTTACTTATGTTCGCCGGAATGGAGCTATTTGAAGCTATTATTCACAGCACGGGGACGATATCGACCGGAGGGTTTTCCACTAAAAATACCAGCGTAGCATGGTACCAGAACGCATACATCGACTGGATATTAACGATATTCATGCTCTTATCCGGAACTAATTTTGTCCTGCACTATAAGATGATTACGGGGGACTTCAAGGGATATTTGAAAGACGAAGAATTTCGCCTTTATGTTGGAGTGATACTTATATGTACAACAGTATCGGCAACTGTTCTGCATATTGAGGGATACTATCAGAACATATTTGAAGCCATACGTTTTGGAGCGTTTCAGGTGGTAAGCATAATAACAACTACCGGGTACGCGACTGCGGACTACGAGACCTGGCCGCACTTAGTGCAGTTTATGTTGCTTTTGCTTATGTTCCTCGGAGGTTGCGCAGGTTCCACAAGCGGCGGAATAAAAAACATGAGAATTTTAATTTTATTGCGCAGTATTCACTCCGAGTTCAAAAGGATACTGCACCCGAACGCGGTCGCTCATATCCGCATAAACGGTAAAGTTGTGCCGCGCGAAGCTATTTCATCGGTAATGGTATTTACCATGATATTTATACTCACGTTTATAATAGGAACTCTGTTAATAACAGCCATAGGCATTGACGTAATAACATCACTTTCAAGCGTCACGGCGTCCCTCTGCAATATAGGCCCGGGTTTCGGATTGGTAGGACCCGCAAAAAACTATGGTTGGATGCCCGACTCAGTAAAATGGATACTATCCTTTTGCATGTTGGCAGGGCGCCTCGAACTTTACGCCGTACTTATGCTGTTTCTCCCCGCTACTTGGAAGAAATAAAACTTCACTACTGCGGTTTTGCGTATATTCTTATATCCGAAAATGATATTTGAAATCCAGTATCTTTTGCTTATTTGCCTTCAATTCAGAATCTGATTTATGCTGTGATGTTTCTTTTTTTGCGTTTTATTGTGACCCTGCTTATATTCAGCCTCTCCATGATCCCGTCCTGTAATATTTGTGAATAATTCAAACTGGCGTATTTCGCTTCCTTGTCCAGCCAGCCCGGCAGCGTCACAGTCCTGTTTACAGCCTTTACCTCCATTTTTTCACGGAAAGACGGCATCCATACCTCTATAAGAACAACCGTTTCCCCATTTTCTCCCATGAGCCCGGCGATGGGGCTGGGAGTCGGAATAACGTCTCTGTCCTCCTCCATTCCAAAAAGGTGGAGCGACATGGCTTCTCTTGCATTCACTAAAACTTCCTCCTCGGTATCGCCTGTAGTAGTACATCCTGGAAGGTCCGGGAAGAGAATGTAAAATCGCCCTGTTGGGTCGTCATATCCTATAAAGGCAGGGTAGCAGTATCGGCTTGGCTTTTCCTTCATTAGTCTTCCTCCTTCACTAATTCACGTCTGGCGGAGCTAAAGCCCAGCCTGTCTCCATATTTCTTTTACTGTTGGACCAGGAACGTCTTTGTCTGGATGTTTGACCGTAACTTTACCTTTTTTCGTTGGATGCTTAAACTGGCGGTGGCTGCCTTCGGTATTATGTAAACTCCATCCATCCGCCTTCAGTATTGCGATTATTTCCGACGAAGAATACGCCTTGTTTCGGTTTATTTCCGGCTTGCCCATTTCCCCGCTCTTTTAAACATTTTCATCATAACACGTGTCATTTATATTTGTCAATTTGACGGGTTTGGAGAGCGCGCACAAAAGAATAATTCTGTGTTGCAGGATATCTGCTGCTGAACTTTCTCTTCAGCGGTTTTTGATATATCCTTACGTCCGTTGACGCGCCGTCTTTGAAATATATTTGCGCGGAAATGTATTGGACGTCACGGATTTTTTCATCGCTGAGGATTTCGCGGGGGTTGAGCCCCCTGCTCACCCTGGCTTTATCGTACTTCAAAAAGATTGGCGTGTCGGGCATTTGCTTGTTGACGCCG
>Ga0082212_10000889_pt1 | contig 44103 bp, 37 predicted proteins | sample TergutNt197P3_FD_71548 | JGI IMG/M metagenome (GOLD analysis project Ga0082212, IMG submission 71548) | Neocapritermes taracua P3 segment gut microbial communities from Petit-Saut dam, French Guiana - Nt197 P3 | ecosystem: Host-associated > Arthropoda: Insects > Digestive system > Gut ... | reverse complement strand
GCGGTACTCGGCAATGATGCCGCCACCATGCCCCCGTTGGATCAAAACATGAAAAAAATGGAGTCCGACCGCAACACCACATTAAAATTGATAAACTGATGATCATGCACACCGCAGGATGCCTGGTCGACAGGCATCCTGTATGACAGAAAAGGGCACAAAACACGATTAAGCCGTATCTTCCACTACTTCACGTCCCTTTTTTCCGCAATCGGCAATTTGCGGTATGCTTTCATTCTTCTCCCGTTACATCTGAACAAACAGATGGATTCCATAACGCATAAAAATGATGAACCGGCCCTTTGCCTTTTCCTACAGTCAGTTGTAAAGACTGCCGCAGTGCCCCAGTCAGATAGGCTTTGGCGCGCGTGGCGCTTTCAGGCACATCAAAACGGGGCAAAAGCGCCGTAAGAGCCGCAGAAAGCGTGCATCCGGTTCCATGAAGATTGTTTGTCCTGATCCGGGGCTCATCTATGTCAACCGTTTCACTTTCCCCGTGCAAAATATCCAAAATAAATGCGCCGGGAAGATGTCCGCCTTTAAGGAAAACCCACTTTGGCCCCAGTGCCAGTAAACCAGGCAAAACAGATCGCATTGCCTCCCTGGAATCCACCTTTTCCCTGCCAAGCAAAACAGCCGCTTCCGGCAAATTCGGTGTAATGACAGTCGCCATAGGTGTCAGAACATCACGAATCGCTTCTACCGCATCCGGCTGCAAAAGCAAATCACCGCTTTTAGCAACCATCACCGGATCCAGCACAATAAAGGCCGGTTTGTACCGGGCCAGGCGCTCGGCTATCGCCTGGGCTATACTCGCTGTTGCCACCATGCCGATCTTGACGGCATCCACCCTGACATCATCAAAAACGGCATCAATCTGGTCTGCCACAAAAGAAGGATCAAGCGACTGGAAAGCACGCACGCCCAAGGTATTTTGCGCCACCACAGCGGTAATGGCTGCCATGCCATATGTCCCCAAGGCTGAAAATGTCTTAAGGTCTGCCTGAATACCGGCGCCGCCTGTCGGATCAGTACCGGCTATGCTAAAAACATTTGCGATCATGACTATGATATGAATTGGGTATCGGATTCATCATCTTAAGCCGACAGACGCCTCTCTGACAATGATAAGATGACGCCAACCCGAATATAAACATAGCCTGTCGTAAAAGAAACGCCTGTACTGATCATGAGTATGAATGGTTTGCCGCATTCCGCATCATTCAAAACAAATAGATAAAGACAAATTGCAGACAAAACTGGCAAAAATATGCAATCATACTTACGATATGCAGTCCTCCCGCAAATCTGGTGCATGCTCACCTGACCGGCATTCATCCCTTTTTTCCTATGCTGCGATTAACCGAAATCCGTCTCCCGATCGACCATCATGAAAACGCGCTGCGAACTGCGATTATTGAGCGGTTGGGCATTGCGGATCACGAACTGAAAGCCTATACGATCTTTCGCCGCAGTCATGACGCAAGAAAAAAAACAGCCATTGTTTTCATCTATACGGTTGATGTTACCGTTGAAAACCAGGCATCGGTTCTAGCGCGTTTAGGCAACCACAAACAGGTAAAGCCAGCGCCTGATATGACGTACCGTTTCGCTGCCCGCGTCACGGAACCGCCAACTTCACGCCCCGTCATCATCGGATGTGGCCCTTGCGGCCTTTTTGCGGGACTCATACTGGCACAGGGCGGTTTTCACCCCATTATCCTGGAACGCGGAAAACCGGTTCGTGAAAGGGCAAAGGACACTTTCGGTTTCTGGCGCACACGCAAACTAGATACCGAATCCAATGTCCAGTTTGGCGAAGGAGGCGCCGGTACCTTCTCGGACGGGAAACTGTACACCCAGATCAAAGATCCCAAGCATTACGGCCGCAAAGTCCTGACTGAATTTGTAGCGGCCGGTGCCCCCCCGGAAATTCTGTATGCAGCCAAACCGCACATCGGCACATTTCGCCTGGTCAAGATTATTGAAAACATGCGTCAGACTATTCAATCACTCGGCGGCACATTTCATTTCGAAAGCCGGGTAGATGATCTCATCACCGAAAACGACAAAATACGTGGCGTTATCCTCGCCGACGGTACACACATCGAAAGTGAGCACGTTATCCTAGCCGTAGGTCACAGTGCGCGCGACACTTTCCAGATGCTCTATGAGCGTGGCATCAGCATTGAACCCAAACCTTTCTCTATCGGGTTGAGGATAGAGCATCCGCAATCGCTCATTGATCAGTGCCGGCTTGGGCCTCATGCCGGAAATTCGCTTCTGGGAGCAGCCGACTATAAACTCGTTCATCATTGTAAAAATGGCCGGTCTGTTTACAGTTTCTGCATGTGTCCTGGCGGCACCGTCGTCGCGGCTGCATCTGAAGCCGGGCATATCGTCACAAACGGCATGAGCCAATACTCAAGAAACGAACGCAATGCCAATGCGGCGATTGTCGTAGGCATTTCCCCGGATGATTTCCCCGGGCACCCGCTAGCCGGCATCAACCTGCAACGAGAGCTTGAAAAACGGGCATTCGAATTGGGCGGCAGCAATTATGATGCTCCCTGCCAGCTTGTGGGCGATTTCTTAACCGGCAAACCCTCTACGCAACTCGGCAGTGTCATCCCATCGTATCAACCTGGCGTTAAGCCATGTGACTTAAGCAGCGCCTTGCCGGATTATGCGATTGAAGCCATCCGGGAAGCATTGCCCGCATTTGAACGCTGGATTCCGGGTTTCGCGATGCATGATGCCGTACTGACCGGCATTGAAACGCGCACGTCATCGCCCATCCGGATTTTACGTCATCCCGATCACATGCAAAGTATGAATCTCACCGGACTTTATCCCGCCGGAGAAGGCGCTGGCTATGCCGGCGGCATCCTGTCATCCGCTATTGACGGCATTCAGGCAGCACAAGCCGTTATGCTATCCATTGTCAGCGCCAATAAAAGAAAAGAAAATTAATGACTTCGCACCAGTGCTTTTGGTTTGATATCGTCGCGGAAGGTTTGAATGACGTGTTCTATTTCAACTTTTTCTTTCTGCGGATCGGTAATCCTGCGCGCACCATTAAAACGAACTTGCCAATACTGGCCCGCCATATTTTCAACACGGACTTTTCCGCCTCTTGACGGCGCATGCACAAACTGGTTATCCCCCAAATAAATACCTACATGGGAAAATTTGCGCTTCCGGGTATTGTAAAAAACCAAGTCTCCCGGCTGTAGCTCTTCCGTTTCAATGTTTTGGCCGAGTTCACTAATAGCCGTGGCTGTCCTCGGCAACTCTGCGCCCCATGCCTTCTTGAAAACGTAACGCACCAATCCACTGCAATCAATACCTGTTTCCGGAGCACTGCCGCCATACCTGTACCGCGCGTCAACAACGCTCATGGCTTGCATGACAAGCTCGGTTGCTCTTTGCGCGTAATCATAAAAAGGAATATTGTCATCCTCCTCTGCACTCCATGCAGGAGAAGAAAATCCGACAAGAAATAGCCCCAAACAAGCTGAAATGAGGACAGAATACAGGAAGGTTGTCTTTTTTGTTATCATTGAAATAACTTTTCTAAACACAGCCATAAATGTAAGCGAATACGGCTCTCCTGTCAAAGCCTATATGGCATTTAGCGCAAAAAAATGTGTTTTTGACCTTATTTTTAGGTTTTTATAATGAAAGTTATAAGAAAATAAACTTTTTTCAGGTCATTTTTCATACAAAGAAGACATTTTCCTTTTTGTTACTACTACGGATACCGACAGCACGCCACGAAAAGAAATGCGCTTTTATTCTCGCAGCCCATTTTCAGGTTGCAAATCAGATCAATTGTCGCCTGTTTCCGAAATACCGAGTTCCTGTATCTTTCGCGTAATGGTATTGCGTCCGATGCCCAATAATCCCGCCGCTTCATTTTTCCGTCCTCCGGTATGACGCAGGGCAGTCCGGATCATCACGGTTTCAAACCGGCTGCCCAATCGATCCATCAAACCGCGCTCTCCTTTTGCCAGCATCTCCGACATCATTTTTTCCAGCCATGCTTCCCAATCTGAAGGCATGGCAACCTGCCCACTCTCCGTTTTCACGGACGACGTCACTTGATGTAAAGCATTCTGTTGGAGCAAATCCTGCGGCATATCCTTAATATCGATGATCTGGCCCGGAACCATCACCGTAAACCAATAGCACAGGTTTTCCAATTGCCTGACATTACCCTGCAACGTGCACTGCATCAGAAAATCCAGCGCCTCATCTGACAGGCGCTTTGGTTCCATCCCAAGCTGCCCGGCGCTTTGCGCCAGAAAATGCCGGATCAATACCGGCATATCTTCTTTTCTCTCGGAAAGGCTCGGCAAACGCAAACGTATCACATTCAACCTGTGAAAAAGGTCTTCCCTAAACCGGCCATCCCTAACTTGTTGTTCCAAATCCTGATGCGTCGCCGCAATGATCCGGACATCCGCCTTCATTGACTGGTTACCGCCCACCCGGCAAAAATATCCATCTGACAAAACCCGTAAAAGCCGTGTCTGCAAATCCAGCGGCATATCACCGATTTCATCCAAAAAAAGCGTACCGCCCTCAGCCTGCTCGAATCGTCCCCTGCGTAATCCCTGCGCGCCGGTAAAAGCGCCTCTCTCATGGCCGAAAAGTTCAGATTCCAGTAAATCACGTGGGATAGCCGCCATATTCAGCGCAATAAAAGGCCGGTTTTTCCGAAGGCTATGCTTATGCAATGCCCTTGCCACCAACTCCTTGCCTGTTCCGGACTCTCCTGTAATCAGCACCGTCACATTCGAATGCGACAGCTTGCCGATGGCTCTAAACACCTCCTGCATTGCCGGCGCCTGTCCAAGAATCTCCGGTGTTCCGGCAGCAACCTGATCCTGCGAATGATCCCCCGCATTCTCCTTCATAGCCCGGCGGATCAGGTCAACAGCCTGGCTAATATCAAAAGGCTTGGACAAATACTCAAAAGCGCCGCCCTGAAAAGCAAAAACAGCGGACTCCAGGTCTGAATGCGCCGTCATGATAATAATCGGCATAGCCGGAAAACGGGATTTAACCTTCTGCAACAACTCCAGCCCGGAAGCGCCAGGCATGCGGATATCGGAAATCAAAACTTGCGGCTGTTCATCATCCAATGCCGTCAGCACATCCGCTGCGCTGGAAAAACTCCGATAAGGCATATTCTCCCGGTCAATCGCCTTCTCCAGCACCCACCGTATTGAATCATCATCGTCCACTATCCAGACCGGCTTCATCTTTGCACTCCATCCCGCATTCTTCAAAACAGAAATATCTGCCTTCCAATCACCTATCCCTGCTTACCATATCGGAATTCGTATCAAAAATTCCGTATGCCCCGGCCAGCTTTCACACTCAATCACACCCCGATGCTGCTGTATAAAGGTTTGCGCCAGGGTCAGCCCCAAACCGCTTCCGCCTTCATGTCCACTCACCAAGGGATAAAAAATCCGTTCAATCATATCCGGTGCAATCCCCGGACCGTTATCAATAATATGCAACACCAGCGCCAGTCTGTACCGCGCTTTCGCAATCGTAATCTGCCGCGCCACACGGGTTTTAAGCACGATTTCGGCATCACCGTTCGCAATGCGCTCAGTCAACGCAACAGCCGCATTCTTTGCCACATTCAGCACAACCTGGATAAGCTGTTCCTTATCGCCAGGAAATTCCGGAATGGAAAGATCATAATCACGCCGGATCGTCAGCCCCTCTGAAAACTCAGCCAGTATCAAGCTGCGCACCCGTTCACAGATTTCATGAATATTCATATCTTCCATGACAGGCAAACGCCGGTGCGGCACCAGCAAACGATCAACCAATGCCTGAAGGCGCTCTGATTCCTTGATAATAACCTGGGTATATTCCTGAAACTCCTTCAAATCCTTTTCCGGCAACGCCATCTCCAGCAACTGCGCTGCGCCGCGAATACCGCCAAGCGGATTTTTGATCTCATGCGCCAAATTGCGAATCAATTCCCGGTTTGCCTGGCTCTGGTCAAACAAACGTTCTTCACGATCCACCCGCAACTGCCGGACGTTTTCCCGCAACTCGATCAAGATGGACACATCAGGATACGCAACTGCGGATGCCGTGCAATAAACATGCAAAGGCACCCGCCCCACCCGCTCCAAAACCAGTTCTTGGCGCTTTTCCGTTATCTCATTGCGCCAAATCTGCCCGCAGATTTCCTCCAGCTCGCGGCTATCGGCAAAAACATCCTCCAGCTTTTGCCTTTGCAATACCTTAACGGAAACTTCCAGCATATCCTCTGCCGCCGGATTTGCATAACTGATCCTGCCATGTTCATCCAAAATCAACACGGCTGTCGCCAGTAAATCAAGTCCTGTCCGTACACTCATGGAAACATCAGATCATGATAAAAAAACAGGCGGAATCCCATTGGAAATCCACCTGTCTCACTTCATCAATACCACTACCTTTACAAAGAATAGTACATATCAAACTCCACAGGATGCGTCGTCATTTGCAAACGCTGCACTTCCTGCATTTTCAATTCGATATAGGCATCAATCATATTATTGCTGAACACGCCGCCACGAGTCAGAAACTCACGGTCATTATCCAGCGCTTCCAATGCCTGCTCCAATGAAGAACACACCGTTGGAATCATGGCATCTTCCTCCGGCGGCAAATGGTACAAATCTTTTGACGCAGGCTCACCCGGATGTATCCGGTTTTGCACACCATCCAAACCGGCCATCATCAAGGCCGCAAAACAGATGTACGGATTAGCAAGCGGGTCTGGGAAACGGGCCTCGATACGGCGTCCCTTCGGATTGGCGACATGCGGAATGCGAATGGAAGCAGAACGGTTGCGGGCTGAATAAGCCAGCTTCACCGGCGCCTCAAAACCCGGAACCAGCCGCTTATAGGAATTCGTGCCGGGATTCGTAATCGCATTCAAGGCACGGGCATGTTTGATAATGCCGCCCATATAATACAGCGCAAAATCCGAAAGGCCCGCATAACCGTCACCGGCAAAAAGATTTTGTCCGTTCTTCCAGATAGACTGGTGCACATGCATACCTGAACCATTATCCCCGACAATCGGTTTCGGCATAAAGGTCGCCGTCTTGCCATACGTATGGGCCACATTCCAGACAATATACTTCAGATTCTGCGTCCAGTCTGCCCGTTCAACCAATGTCGAAAAACGGGTGCCAATCTCATTTTGACCCGCGCCGGCCACCTCATGATGATGCACTTCAACAGGAATACCCATCTGCTCCAAAAGCAGGCACATTTCAGCACGCATATCATGAAAACTATCCACCGGCGGCACCGGGAAATAGCCGCCTTTCACCCTCGGACGGTGTCCCATATTGCCGCCTTCCATCTTCCGGCCGCTGGACCATGCGCCCTCATCCGAATCAATCTTAAAAAAGCAGCCGGACATATCATCGCCCCAGCGCACGCCATCAAAAATAAAAAACTCCGGCTCCGGCCCAAAATAAGCCGTATCCCCCAAACCGGACGACCTCAGATGCGCTTCGGCCCGCTTGGCAATGGAACGCGGATCACGGTCATATCCCTTTCCATCGGAAGGCTCAATCACATCGCACTGCATGAAAAGCGTCGCATCTTCCATAAAGGGGTCCATATTGGCAGTCGTCGAATCGGGCATCAGCAACATATCCGAAGCCTCAATCCCCTTCCAGCCGGCAATAGAAGAACCGTCAAAAGCATGGCCCCTTTCAAAACTATCCAGATCAAAAGCCGATACCGGCACCGTAACATGGTGCTCCTTACCCCGTGTATCCGTAAAACGAAAATCCACAAAACGGACTTCATTTTCCTTGATCATCTCGATAACCTGTTCGGGCGTTTTAGCCATATTCAATCTCCTCAATTAATTCAAAACCGGATGAAGGCTTCAAAACCCGGCACTTTATTGGTTCATCAAACCATTCGGGATGATGTTTAAATAGTAATTGAGCAAAAATCATGCCAGTTTCTTCATTTTCATTTCGCTCTATCTTTTTTTGACGTCAATAACATAAACACTTTGATCCGCACCATTTTGGAACATTTAAAACAAACCGCACCATTTTAGTGCAAATCTAAGAATTAATCTCATATTCAACATGGATCATCCGTAATCCGCTCTCTAATCTCTCAAACGCATCGCTCACCTGAATTTTATCGCCCTTCACACCCAACTCAACATAACTGCGCGCGCCCTCTCTTCCAATATGAGGAAGGCTAAAAACCTTCACCTGATCAAAATCGCGTTCTATCTCTTCCATCAAAGGCGTCATCATCGCTTCGACTGCGCCATAAACCGTAACGGATTTTTCCACATCATGAACCTGATCATAATCAGCCTGATGATAGGTTTCCAAAACCCATTCCATCATAGGATGAGCCATCTCCGGAAAACCAGGGAAAAAATAATGCGTCCCAACAAAAAACCCTGGAATCTTGTTAACCGGATTGGGAATAATCTTTGCCCCTTCGGGAAATTCACCCATCTTCAAACGCTGCAAATTATCCGGCGCGGCATAATTAACAGGACGTCCATGCTGCACGGCAAAATCCCGGATTCGCTCATATATTTTTTCCCTAGCTTGCGGATGCAAAACCAGCGGTACATTCAACGCTTCAGCAGCGCATCTGCGCGTATGATCATCAGGCGTCGCCCCGATACCGCCACAGCAAAAAACAATATCAGGCATCGCAAAGCTGCGCCGCAACACGGTCGTAATGCGCTTTGGATCATCGTTCAAGTACGCCGCCCAATTCAGTTGCATACCCCGTTTTCGCAATATCTCAATGACCGCCGGAAAATGTCTGTCACTACGTTTTCCTGACATAATTTCATCGCCGATAATGATGAGTCCGACAGCCATTAACACACTCCATTCATCTCTAAAAAGAAATTATTGTTTTCTAAAAAACAACATCATGGCATAAATCACGAAGAAAAAGACTATCATTCAAAATAGAGCATTTTCACTAACAACAGCATCACTATTCACATTCCCAAAAAACAAACCGAAAGGAAACAAAATGTCTTTCATCCAAATGGCCAATGGCCTGGAATACCATGATGAAGTCGTCGGAAAAGGCGCTGAAACCGGCACAAAAGCCGCTTCTGTCGAAGTGCACTATACCGGCTGGCTTCAAAACCCTGACGGCTCCGCCGGCCAAAAAATAGATTGCAGCAGAGAACGCAATGAACCGCTTGTTTTCCCATTGGGAAAAGGCTATGTCATTCGCGGATGGGATGAAGGGCTGCAAGGCATGCGTGAAGGCGGAAAACGGACACTCCGTATCCCCTCCAACATGGCATATGGTCCTCAAGGCGCGGGGGATGTCATCCCGCCTCATGCCGATCTGATCTTCGACATCGAACTGCTCAAATTAACGGTCTAAAGTATCCAGGCGTTTCCTAATCCAGACCGGAAACCCAATCAAAAAAGAGACGCGCTATTAAAACGCGTCTCTTTTCATCACGCCATTACAAACACATCTATATCGGCCTCACTTACAAAAGACCATGCTCGGCAAAAGAATAAACGTCAGCGCCCGCAGCAACAACAAAATGATCCAGAAGACGGACTTCAACCATATCAAGCGCCTCCTTGAGTATGCTTGTCAGCTCTTTGTCCGCTTCACTGGGCTCCACTGTTCCGGTCGGGTGGTTATGCGCCAAAATAACACTCGCCGCATTCCGGCTCAATGCGGCCTTGATCAATTCTCTGGGATACACGCTCGTATGCGACAATGTCCCCTGAAAAAGCTCCACACTCTCAATAAGCCGGTTCTTAACATCCAAAAATAACGCGACAAAAGTCTCCTGAGAACGGCCGCACAATGACAAATGAAGATAATCCTTTACCGACTTCGGCGAACTCAGTACAACACCAGTCTCTAAATCTTCAAACAATAGGCGCCGCGACAATTCCAAAATAGCCTGAAGCTGGGCATACTTGGCCGGCCCGATTCCGTTAACACTCTTAAAATCCGATAATCTCGCAGAAAAAAGCCCGTTAAGCGAACCGAAATGCTTCATGACCTCTCGCGCCAAATCCACCGCACTTTTACCATGAGAACCGATTCGCAAAAAAATCGCCAGTAATTCGGCATCGGACAAATGCCTGGGGCCCTCATTTAGCAATCTCTCCCGAGGTCTTTCGTCGATCGGCCAATCTGTAATTGCCATAACTACTCCTCCCCTTATCTGTTAGGATACTATCTCAACCGCAAAAACATTCGGCATGTTGTATTTATCCTATCGTCAGCCTGAAAAATGCGTTTGTTATTATAAGTGGTTTCCCAAAAGAAAATTCCACATTATCTGTTTTCGTTATAAAAAATCATGAACAAAAAATTGCTTTTAGCGCAACCAAGGGGATTTTGCGCCGGCGTGCATCGGGCCATTGCCACCGTTGAACGCGCTCTATCGCTCTTTGAACACCCCATCTACGTACGTCATGAAATCGTTCACAACACGCACGTCGTCAACAACCTTCGGCAAAAAGGCGCCAGATTCATTGAAAACTTAGATGAAATACCGGACGGCAGCACACTCATTTTCTCAGCGCACGGCGTTTCAAAAGCCATCGGACAGGAAGCCCAAAAACGCGGTTTCCGCATCTTTGACGCCACCTGTCCCCTGGTAACCAAAGTACACATGGAAGTCTCCCTCATGCATCAGGAAGGACGGGAAATCATCGTAATCGGGCACAGCGGCCATCCGGAAGTGGAAGGCACAATGGGCCAATCGGAAACAGGCATGTACCTCGTTGAAAACGTTGAAGACGTCAATCGGCTCAAAGTCAAAAATCCAGAGCAGCTTGCCTACGTCACACAAACAACGCTCTCTGTTGACGACACAACTGACATCATCGCAGCCCTCAAAACCCGCTTTCCCGCCATTGCCGAACCCCAAAAAGCGGACATCTGCTATGCCACAACCAACCGCCAGGAAGCAGTCAAGCAGCTCGCCGACCTGGCAACCCTGATCATCGTCGTCGGTAGCCCCAGCAGCTCCAACTCCAACCGGCTAAAAGAAGTAGCGGAAAGAAAAGGGGTTGCAGCCCACATGGTTGACAATGCCTCTGAAATCGACCCGCAATGGCTAAAAGGACATACAGCGGTAGGCTTAACAGCCGGCGCATCTGCGCCGGAAATTCTCATACAGGAAGTCATCCAAAAACTGCAACACCACGGTTTTACCACGATAGAAGAACTGGACGGCATAACCGAAAACCTGTCATTTCCGATGCCTCGCGGATTAGGACGGCGATGAAAACTGGCACAGAAAAAAAACCAGCCCAATCCTCAAAAAAACCGGACTCTCATCCGAGGTGCTGATTCATTCTAAGTTCCCGAAAAGCAATCCTCCCTACCACCGCTGCCGCGCAAAACAGGCCCTCATACGGACGAGTCCGCCCACGTAGAGGGCCTCTCCGGCCTTCACAACACGGGAATCTCCTTGGAGATTAGCCAAGATGCCGCGCCAGCATGATTGAGACACCTGCCAATGCAGCATACGTATCCAGCACGACATACACGGGAATTTTTGACAGGTAAGATGAAAAACGGCCTTTTTCCTCAAAACGCTGCCTGAATCCTGAAGTAAAAAAACGGTCTTCCAGACGCGGCACAATACCGCCACCGATATAAATGCCACCTCGCGCGCCCAGTGTTAACGCCAGATTGCCGGCTGCCGTCCCCAGCATCTGGCAAAAAGTCTCCACCACTTCATCACACCAGGCACACTCTCCTTGCAACGCCCGCGCCGTAATATCCGATGCACGAAGCGGCTCTGCTTCCTTGCCTCGGCTCTCCATGATCAGACGATAAATCAGTTCCAGACCCATCCCGGACAAAAAGCGTTCGGCTGATACATGCGGAAACTGCTTTTTCGCAAGACGCAACAGCTCCATTTCCCGTTCACTGAAAGGTGAAAAAGTGGCATGCCCCCCTTCGGTTTCAAGCGGAATCCAGTCCCCATTTGATGGAATCAAACCCGAAACACCCAGGCCGGTACCTGCTCCCAATAAGCCAATCGGCCGGTTCTCAACCGGCGCCTGGCCACCCAGTTGCCTAAGCGACTCAGGCCCCACAAACGGCAAAGCCATTGCCAGCGCCGTAAAATCATTAACAAACAGCAACGTTTCCAGACCGAATCTTTTACGGACATCTTCAATTGAAAACGTCCACTCCGAGTTGGTCATCTTAACCCTATCTCCTGTAATAGGATTGGCAATAGCTATCGCGGCATGGCGTATCTTTTTAGAACCGGCATCAACTGATTGAGGCTGCGAGAGGAATGTTTCCATAGCCTCTTTTAAACCGAAAAACGAGCGATTTGGGTAAATCAACATTGCCTCGATGCAACCAGGCGCGGTTTCGATCGCAAAACGCGCATTCGTGCCACCAATATCCGCCAGCAATCGAGGAAAACGGTTCGTCATACCGGTCATATCCATTCTCGTCATTTCAAAGTTAATGTTGAAATCTTTTACGGGTTAAATGATAACTGATAGCCTATTCTTTTATAAAATAGACTGATATGGCATTATGTTAAAAATTCCAACCCGATTACAGCGAATATTTCAACGAAAGAAGAACAATGGCAGGCCACAGTAAATGGGCAAATATTAAACATAAAAAAGCGGCCGCCGATGCAAAGCGCGGCAAAATCTGGACACGCGTTATCAAGGAAATCACCGTTGCCGCCCGAATGGGGGGAGGTGATCCGGCTTCCAATCCCCGGCTGAGGCTTGCTGTAGACAAAGCCGCTGATGCCAATATGCCAAAAGAAAATGTCAATCGGGCTATCGCGCGCGGCAGCGGCAATCTGGAAGGTGTCAATTACGAAGAAGTCCGCTACGAAGGATACGGCATCAACGGCGCAGCCATTATTGTCGACTGTATGACGGATAACCGGGTCAGAACCGTTGCTGATGTACGTCACGCATTTAATAAGTTCGGCGGCAATATGGGAACGGAAGGTTCCGTTTCCTATCTCTTCAAGCACTGTGGACAATTGTTCTTTGCGCCTGGAACGGATGAAAATGCACTAATGGAAGCCGCGCTTGAAGCAGGCGCGGAAGATGTCATTACGGATGAAGAAGGCGGTATTGAAGTCCTTTGCGCGCCAGCCGATTTCGCTCAGGTAAAAGAAACGCTGGAAAAAGCCGGATTCAAACCGGAAGTGGCTGAAATCATCATGCGGCCTGAAACCGAAATTGATTTTTCTGGAGAAGATGCGGCTAAAATGCAAAAACTCCTGGATGCGCTTGAAAATATTGATGATGTGCAGGAAGTTTATACCAATGCTGTTGTTGAAAATGAATAAGAACACTTCTTAACCCTTGAAACAATAAAAACTGATGAAAATTCTGGTAATTGGTTCAGGCGGCCGTGAACATGCCTTGGCATGGAAACTGGCCCAATCCGGACGGACGCAGGTCATATTTGTCGCCCCAGGCAATGGTGGAACAGCCCGTCATCCGCAAATGGAAAATATCGACATCACTGATCCGAAAAAACTCGCTGAATTTGCCTTACAGGAAAACATCGGTTTGACGGTTGTTGGACCGGAAGCGCCTCTGGCTGACGGCATTGTCAATATTTTCCGTGCAGCCGGTTTGAAGATTTTTGGCCCGACAAAAGAAGCCGCGCAACTGGAAAGTTCCAAGGATTTTGCCAAAGCTTTCATGATGCGTCACGGCATACCGACTGCGGATTACCAGACATTTACCGATCCTGAAAAAGCACACCGGTATATTCAGGAAAAAGGCGTTCCAATTGTCATCAAAGCAGATGGGCTGGCATCCGGCAAAGGCGTTATTGTCGCCATGACGCCAGATGAAGCACATCAGGCTGTCGACATGATGTTATCAGACAATAAATTTGGCGAAGCCGGTGCAAGAGTCGTTATTGAAGAATATTTGGAAGGTGAAGAAGCCAGCTTTATCGTCATGGTCGATGGGAAAAATATCCTGCCGCTGGCAACCAGCCAGGATCACAAACGGCTAAAAGACCAGGACCTAGGACCTAACACCGGCGGAATGGGAGCCTATTCTCCCGCTCCTGTCATTACGCCAGCATTGCACGCCCGTATTTTACGTGAAATCATTGCACCAACCGTTAACGGCATGGCCAAAGACGGCATTATCTATACCGGTTTTCTCTATGCAGGGCTGATGATTGACAAAGCCGGCAATCCTAAAACGCTCGAATTTAACTGCCGGATGGGTGACCCGGAAACCCAACCGATCATAGCCCGTTTGAAAAGCGACCTGCTTCATACCATTGAGCAAGCTATCAACGGAACCCTTCATGAAATCGAACTGCAATGGGATCGCCGCACCGCTCTCGGTGTCGTTTTGGCATCTGAAGGCTATCCCGACACACCGGTGATCGATAAGGAAATAACCGGTATCCCCAAGGAAAATGAAGACTGTATCGTATTTCAGGCCGGCACCAGACTCGTCAAGGATAAATTGCTGACATCCGGGGGCAGGGTGCTTTGCGTTGTTGGTCTCGCTGACACCATGCGTATGGCACAGAAAATTGCATACGATACCATTGAGAATATCCGATTTGCAGGCATGCAATACCGGCGGGATATCGGCTGGCGCGCCATGAAAAGACCCTCTGCCAAAAAAATGGACTGATCGGAAAATCTGCACGTCGGCAAATTGAAAGAAAGGGTATCATTCAAAGGAGGCTTTTTGTCAGTTGAATGCACAATTCTCCTAGGCGGCAGTTTTGACCCGGTTCATAAGGGGCATATCGCAATAGCAGAATATTTTTGCAACCTGTTTCATACGACACGGCTTCGTCTCATTCCTGCCGGTAATCCCTGGCAAAAAAACCATCTGGACGCCACTCCTCAGCAACGAATCGATATGCTCAGGCTGGCATTCGATCCGACACCACTTTCCACCACGATTGATACTCAGGAAATCGAACGGACCGGCCCAAGTTACACCATCGATACCTTACGTGCCATACGGCAGGAAACCGGCAACAAGGGTTCCCTTGTTTTCATCCTCGGCTCAGATCAGTTGCTCAACCTCAATACTTGGCACGAATGGAAACAACTCTTCCAGTTCGCCCACATTGCTGTGGCTTCCCGTCCCGGCTATTCTGTTGAATCATCCATTCTCCCCGCAGAAATACGCGACGTTTTTTACCACCGCATAGCCTCATCTCAGGAAATCAGAAATACCTCGCATGGCCTGACTTACCTTGCTAATGAAACCAGCATTGACATTTCTGCGACAGAAATCAGAAAAAACTTACAACATTCAAACACATCTCATTCGCTCATACCACCCAAGGTGCTAGACTATATTAAAAAAAACAATCTTTACAGGAATTAAATGGATATTAAAAAACTGCAAACTGTTGTCATTGAAGCGCTTGAAGATGTTAAAGCAGCCGACATCGTATTATTCGACACCAGCAAACTCACCAGCATGTTTGATAGGCTAATCATCGCATCAGGCACGTCAAACCGTCAAACCAAAGCGCTCGCGGCATCTGTTCGAGACAAGGTTCGCCAAGCTGGAGGAGTTGTCGTGGGAATGGAAGGCCAAGACACTGGAGAATGGGTTCTCGTTGATCTGGGAGAGATGATCGTCCACATCATGCAGCCTCCCATCCGAGCCTATTACCAGCTTGAAGAAATATGGGGTGGAAAACAGATTGACCTGGATAAGGTCAAACAACCAGCAAAACCCAAAACAACAAAACGCGCAGTAACGGCTGCAAAACCGGCGGAAAAAGCAGCCGCTCCCAAAAAACGAGCCACTCCTGCAAAAAAAGAACCGGAGAGCGTTGCAAAACCCAAGGCAACCTCAAAGAAAGCTTCAGCTTCACCCAAACCTGCGCCAGCCGGAAAAAAAACCATTAAACGCCCCACAGCGGCCTCTCAAAAAACCGGAACAAGAAAGAAGTCATCGGAGTAACCAATTCATGCAATTGTTTATTATTGCTGTCGGGAACAAAATGCCGGATTGGGTTAAAAACGGATATGAAGAATACGCAAAACGGATGCCGGCAGAATGCAAACTTAACCTGAAAGAAATCAAGCCTGCTGAACGTACTGCCAGCCGATCAACTGAAATCGTTATCGCCAATGAACAGACGCGGATAAAAACAGCACTTCCCAAAAACGCACGCATTGTCGCTCTTGACGAGCACGGAAAAGAAATGACAACCATGCAACTGGCCCAGGAACTGGAAAAATGGCAACAGGAAGGACGTGATGTTGCTTTCGTTATCGGCGGCGCAGACGGTCTGAGCAATGAATTTAAAAAAGAAGCGGATGACCTCATCCGTCTTTCCAGCATGACTTTGCCTCACGGTATGGTACGTGTATTGCTTGCCGAACAACTATACCGGGCCTGGTCCATCATCCAAAAACACCCTTATCACAGGAACTGACTCAAACATGCGGCAACCAGACAGAAAAATTTATCTTGCATCAAAAAGCCCCCGCCGCCGCGAGTTATTGCGCCAGATCGGTATTGATTTTGAACTGCTGTTATTACAGTCCCAAAACCCGGAATATCCCGATGCCGTAAATGAAAACACGCTCCCAGGTGAACTGCCGCAAGATTATGTGAAACGAATATCCAAAGAAAAAGCCGATTTCGCCTGGTATTCCCTCGAACAACGACACTTACCTCCCAGACCGGTTCTAACTGCCGATACGACGGTTGTACTCAATAATAAAATCCTGGGCAAGCCCAAAAACAAACAGGAAGCCATTGCTATCTTGCGGGAACTCTCCGGCAAAACACACAAAGTCCTCACCTGTGTAACCGTCAAAAAAGAAAGTACATTGCTGCAAGCACTACAGGAATCAGAAGTGACTTTTGCATCATTATCTGACGAAATCATCAACCATTACTGTGATACGCTTGAGCCATACGACAAGGCAGGCGGCTACGGCATACAAGGTATGGCGGCAAAATTCATTACGAACATCTCCGGCAGCTATTCAGGAATTGTCGGTCTTCCCCTTTACGAAACGACCAAACTGCTACGGAAAGCAGGCGTTGATATCCCATGACCGAAGACATTCTGATCAATATTACACCTCAGGAAACACGTATCGCTGTCGTTGCGCAGGGCGTCACGCAGGAACTCCATATCGAACGGACACAAACAAGAGGATTGGCCGGTAACGTATACTTGGGAAAAGTCGTGCGTGTCCTGCCAGGCATGCAATCCGCTTTTATCGACATAGGGCTGGAACGCGCGGCCTTTCTTCACATCGCTGACATCTGGGAAGCGCACCACAATGGCGGCTCACCTGAAAAACCGCTCCCCATCGAAAAAATGCTGACTGATGGCCAATCCATCATGGTCCGGGTAATCAAAGACCCGCTCGGCACAAAAGGTGCCCGACTTTCTACACAAATATCCATTGCCGGACGCATGCTGGTTTACTTACCGCAGGAAGCACACATCGGCATCTCACAGCGTATCCTTGACGAAACAGAGCGTGAGCTCCTGCGAAGTCGCGTGCAAAGCCTGTTGCCCGAAGATGAGACAGGCGGCTACATTGTTCGCACAATAGCTGAAATCGCCCTTGAAGAAGACTTGAAAAATGACATCGATTTTCTACGAAAACTTTGGGGCTCAATTAAGGGTATGGCCTACAAAAGCGCGTCACCCTGCCTTTTGTATCAGGATCTCAGCCTCGCCCAGCGGGTATTTCGCGATTTTGCCCATGAAAAAACAGGCCATATCCAGATCGACTCATACGAAGACTATCTTCACCTGCGGGAATTTGCCGGCAACTACACGCCGGACATTCTGGAAAAGCTGACATATTATGAAGGCGAACGCTCGCTCTTTGACTTATATGGCGTAGAAGATGAAATACAGCTGGCGCTCGCAAAACGGGTCGATCTAAAATCAGGCGGCTACCTGATCATTGACCAGACGGAAGCCATGACAACAATTGATGTCAATACAGGCGGCTTCGTCGGTGGCCGCAATTTCGATGACACCATTTTCAAAACGAATCTGGAAGCCGCTCATGCTATTGCGCGGCAACTCCGTCTGCGTAATCTGGGCGGCATCATTATCCTCGACTTCATTGATATGGACAGTTCGGAACACCAAAGCGCTGTCCTGGAAGAATTAAAAAAAACACTGACAAATGACCGGACCAAAGTATCTGTCAGTGAATTTTCCGCACTTGGCCTGGTTGAAATGACCCGAAAGCGAACCCGCGAATCACTGGCACACCTTCTTTGCGAATCCTGCCCCATTTGTCACGGACGCGGGCAGGTAAAAACACCTCGAACCGTCTGCTATGAAATCATGCGGGACATCCAAAACGAAGCCAAACGTTTCAGTCCCAGAGAATTCCGCATACTGGCTTCTCAAATTGTCATTGACATGTTCTTAGAAGAAGAGTCCCAATATCTCGCCACACTCGGCGACACAATCGGCAAACCAATTTCATTGCAAGTGGAAAGTGCTTTTTCGCAGGACCAGTATGACGTCATTTTGATGTAACTCCCCAAATGAAAAAATCAATTTTTGTCTCTTAAAGCAAAGAAACGCTCCTGCATCAAAGCGACATTACAAAATTCGACAACAGCCTACTTGCGCAATCATGATCACACGAAATCAGACCTGTTGAAAAGAAACGACTATAATGCCATCTTGTCATGTCACGTTCATAACACACCAATATGACTTTTCAAAAAAGCAAATATCTAATAACCTGTTTCACTTAGGAAACCTTGCGTTTTATTGCAGACCGCATTTCATTCCGTAAAAGTCATTCATCAAAACCAATTTACAAATTTACCCACTAGTCACACATGCATCCACCAGTAAAAATCACCATTGTCGGCATAGGGTTCGTTGGCTTGTCCAATGCGATTCTTCTTGCACAGAATCACGAAGTCGTTATTCTTGATGTCATTGCCGAAAAAGTGGATAGACTCAATCGGCGTGAATCGTCGATCGTTGATGCGGAAATTGAAGACTATCTGAAAAACAAGAAACTGAATCTTCGTGCCACCCTTGATAAAGCAGACGCCTATCAAAACGCTGACTATGTGATCATTGCCACCCCAACAGACTATGATCCGGAAACCAATTACTTCAACACGCATTCCGTGGAAACAGTCATACGTGATGCCATGTATTTCTGCCGGGATGCCCTCATCGTCATCAAATCGACCGTACCTGTCGGGTTTACAACCAGAATGCGTGCCGAGCTATCCTGTGATAACCTGATTTTCTCGCCCGAATTTCTGCGTGAAGGCAAGGCTCTCTACGACAATCTCTACCCCTCCCGCATTGTCGTGGGCGAACACTCGGAACGTGCGGCGATCTTCGCCGACATGCTTAAGGAAGGCGCTCTGGCCAAAAATATTCCAGTCATCCTTACTCATCCGACAGAAGCCGAAGCCATCAAACTCTTTGCCAATACCTATCTGGCCATGCGTGTAGCCTACTTCAACGAACTGGATACCTATGCGGCTTCCTTTGGAATGGATTCGCGACAAATCATTGAAGGTGTTGTCCTCGATCCCCGAATCGGCAACCACTATAATAATCCCTCATTCGGTTATGGCGGCTACTGCCTTCCCAAAGACACCAAACAGCTCCTGGCCAATTACCATCAGGTTCCCCAAAATCTAATTCAAGCCATCATTGAATCGAACCGGACCCGCAAAGATTTCATAGCAGACAGCATTATCAAACAAAAACCTGGCATTGTCGGCATTTACCGCCTGGTGATGAAAGCAGGTTCCGACAACTTCCGCTCATCCAGTATTCAGGGCGTTATGAAACGCATTAAAGCGAAAGGCGTCGAAGTCATTGTCTATGAACCCGTTTTGCAGGAATCCCATTTCTTCAACTCCCGTGTTGTCAATGATCTGAGTGCCTTCAAAAAAGAAGCAGATGTTATCGTTGCCAATCGCGTCACCGACGAAATCCGTGATGTGGAAAATAAAGTCTACAGCCGCGATCTCTTCGGCGATAATTGATTTATCCCTTTCAAATCCCATCTGCGCTTGCATGCGTGTTATACGCATTCATTCATTTTTTAGTATTACAATTTCATTTCATCATGTTTTAACTCATATGGAAACCAATAGAAAATGACGCAACAAATGGAACAAAAAGAAAAAACCGTCATTCCGATTTGCCTTGCAGCTGACAAAAACTACCTGCAGCCTTTGGCCGTCACTATGGCGTCCATCCTCAAAAATAAAGCTGCTTCTGATGATATACGGTTCTATATTCTGGAAAACACTTTTTCAGATTCGGATCGTCAGCTTCTCAGTCAATTAAAATCCATTGCGGATTTTGAAATTGAATACATCAATGTCCAGGATAAAGTACTTAACTTATTCCCGCTGAAAAAGAAAGACAGGGTTTCAATAGAAACTTATTTCCGTCTCCTGATTCCGGAATTGATTCCCCATGAAGATCGTATTATCTATCTGGATTGCGATATTATTGTCCAGAACAGCCTTGCCAAGCTCTATTCAATAGATCCTGGAGAAGGCTATATTATGGGCGTACGGGATATTGATTCAAGAAGACATGCAAAACGCCTTCATACGCCAAGATATATTAATGCAGGCGTCCTGCTCATGAACAGCAAAAAAATGCGGGAAGGCCGCATCATTGAGAAATTTATCGATTACATTACTGTCCATCAAAACAACATTGAAATGCACGATCAGGACGTGATTGCCGCCGTACTGAAGGATCATATCCGATATATTCCCGATACATGGAATGGACAGGTTGCCCGTCTTCCTGTTCGTCAAGAACTATCCCGGCTTCACCATGCAGCAGTCTTGCATTACATCAGTCACAGAAAACCATGGCTGCCTAATAAAAGATCAATCATGGCCAGCATTTATTTTAACTATTTACGACTGACTCCATTTTCTGATGCTGAAAAAACCTACCGGTTCCGCCGTTTTTTCTGGCACATCTCCAAAATACCTTCTAACCTGTTAAAGTTTGTTTATTCAAAAAGAAACTCCAGGCACGGAACCTATCAAACCATCCAGATTCTCGGCATCATCAAATTCAAGAGAAAAAGGAAATCGCCTTTGCTTGACCTGACAGAAGATTGGTAAGAGCGCTACATAAACTATCTTTCGTTGCCGTTCAAAAAATATATCTCTTACCAATATCAAACAGAAAATGACCATCTCTATTTGTCTCGCCAGCGACAGAAATTACCTCCAACATCTGTCTGTCACGATGGCTTCCATTCTGAAAAACAAGGCTCCGACAGATTCCATTCGATTTTACATACTTGGAAACGCCTTTACGGAATCAGACCAGCAAATACTGCACCAGCTCAGATCCATTGCAGATTTCGAAATGGAATATATTCCGATCAAAGATAAAACTCTTGAAATTTTTCCGCTAAGCAAAAAAGACCGGATCACGATTGAAGCCTATTTCAGGCTCTTCATACCCGAACTGATACCAAATGAAGACCGGATCATCTACCTCGATTGTGACATCATTGTCAGGAACAGCCTGGCCGAACTATATTCCATGAATCTAGAAAATAATTATGTACTTGGTGTTCGCGATATTGATTCACGTGGAAACGCAAAACGCCTTGGAACAAAACGATATATCAATTCCGGCGTCCTGCTCATGAACAGCAGAAAAATGCGTGAGGACGGTATTCATGAAAAATTCATTCGATATACCCTCGATAACCGCAATCATATTGTATGGCATGATCAGGATGTCATTGCGGCCGTACTGCAAGGCCATATTGGATATATTTCACCTGTATGGAATGGACAGATTGGACGTCTTCCGGATAACATGAAATTTTCGCGGCTGCATGATGCACATATTCTGCACTACATCGGTGACAAAAAACCGTGGCTGCCCTATAAAAATTCAACTTTTGCTGATGAATACTTCAAATATCTGAAATTAACCCCCTTTGCTGATTTTGAAAAAACTTATCGAAAGCATCGTTTTCTATGGCAACTTTCAAGAATTCCTGTCACCTTGACGAATCTTATTTTTTTGAAAAAAACTTCCCAATTGAGAAGTTATCGAACTTTCAGGATTTTCGGCATCCCTTTCAAGCAAAAAAGAAAAAAGAAATAAAAAACGCTGATACGATGGAAAAAACCCAGTCGGTATCGAAAGCCCCGTGAGCAACTCAAAATTGGATGAGAACACATTGAACAAGGTACTCATTGTACGCACGTCTGCAATCGGAGACATTGTCTTTGCATCCCCATTTGCCAAAGCGCTGAAAGAAACCTATCCGGATGCACATGTTTCCTGGCTGGTGGATAAGGGAAATGAAACGCTGCTCACTGATTCGCCTTACATTGATGAATGTATCATCATACCAACCACAGAATGGAAATCCCTGTGGAAGAACAACCGGAAACTGGAAGTTTTCCGGCGAATTCACGCCTTTGGAAAAAAACTGAAAAACCAGCATTTTGATGTGGTCATTGATCTGCAGGGACTTTTAAAAAGCGGCATTTTCGCATGGATGAGCGGAGCACCACGCCGGATCGGTCTGGGATCACGCGAAGGCAGTCAATGGTTGATGAACCAGGTCATCCCCCGGGGTGGGCAACCTGAACGCATCAGCTCGGAATATCTCTATCTTGCTGAACAACTGAATCTGGATCATGAAAACTTCATTCCCACTCTTTCCATCAATGAATCATCAGAAACACAAGCACTAAAAAAACTAGCCGCACATGATTTATTTCCCAGACAATATGCTGTTTTTGCCGCTTTTACCACCAGACCTCAAAAACACTGGTTTCCCGATGCATGGCAATCTCTCGCATCAATCGTCAAGGAAAAGACGGGCCTCACTCCCGTGTTACTAGGCGGTCCGGCTGATCAAAAAGCGGCCGAAGCGATACAATCAGGCGCACCGGATATCATCAACCTGGCCGGACAAACCAGTTTGGCACAAGCTGTTACCATTGTCCGTCATGCTGGCGCATTAATCGGCGTTGACACAGGCCTGACTCACATGGGCATTGCCTTTGGCGTCCCAACCATTGCCATTTTCGGCTCAACATGCCCCTATACCAACACGATGCGTCAAAACGCCAAGGTCATCTGGCTAGGACTTTCCTGTTCTCCCTGCAAAAGAAAACCGTTCTGTCATGGCAAGTTTGACTGCTTAAGAAGCATTACCCCTGAACGCATTATGGCTGAACTTGATTTAATGTTAAAAAATACGCCATGAAAATCTTGCACGTGGAATCCGGCAAACATTTTTATGGAGGCGCACGCCAAGTCGCCTACATTATCAAAGGATTATCCGAATCAGGCATCGAAAATATTCTGGCTTGCCCTCAAAAAACCGACCTTGCGCAGCACGTTTCCGGTTATGCCGAAGTTTGCGAAATACCCATGAAAGGAGATGCTGACATAGGCATGACATGGCGGCTTGTTAATATCATCCGAAAATACCGTCCCGATATGATCCATCTCCACAGTCGCCGCGGCGCAGACATCTGGGGAGGCATCGCTGCAAAAATAACGCATACCCCGTGCATCCTCTCCAGAAGAGTCGACAATCCCGAACCGCACTGGTTTGTCTCCCTCAAATACCGTCTTTATGACCACATCATTACGATATCGGAAGCCATCCGTCAGGTTCTGATTTCAGAAGGCGTTCCCTCCCAAAAAATAACCTGTGTGCGCAGCGCGGTAGATCCGACGCCTTATCTGCAACCGGTGGATCGCACACTCATGTCAAAAGAATTTCGCCTGCCTGAAAATGCGCTGGTAATCGGAATAGTAGCGCAACTCATTCCCAGAAAGGGGCACCACTACCTGATCGACGCTATTGAAATCCTAAGCAAAGATTATCCCCAAATTCGCGTCATCTGTTTTGGTCAGGGTCCGCTCCTGTCACCACTGAAAACCATCGTCCAGCAAAAAAAACTGGAAAACGTCATCCAATTCGCAGGATTCCGAACAGACCTCCCCAAATGGCTGGGTGGACTGGACATTCTCGCACACCCGGCAGACATGGAAGGACTTGGTGTCTCGCTATTACAGGCTTCAGCGGCAGCCGTGCCAATCGTGACGACCCGTGCAGGTGGTCTTCCCGAAGCCGTCCAGGATGGCGTTACCGGCATTCTGATCGATCCAGGCGACGCCGTTTCCCTAACTGCTGCACTCCGGCGATTGATAGAAGACACCAGCTTGCGTCATAAACTCGGCGCAGCAGGCAGAAAGCGTATCATGTCAGCGTTTTCTGTGGAAGCTATGGCAAAGGGCAATCTGGATGTCTACAAAAAAGTTCTGAATGAGACACACACAAAGAAAAAGTAATACTGCCGCAAACCCGTTTTATCGCCCTCTTTTTGTGCCTATATTGGCATCTGTTTACCAGTTTTCCTGCTGACAAATTTTCTGTTGGATCGGGAATATGCTTAATATAAGCAACATTGCTTTTATATTAAAACAATTACCAGATGTGTAGGTTGTTCGTCCTATATATAACCATTCGGATTATTTTTCTGCCAGCGCCATGCATCTTCGCACATGCGGTCAATATCATATTTAGCCTGCCAACCCAATAATTCTTTTGCCAGTGCAGGGTCCGCATAACACTCGGCTATATCCCCAGGCCGTCTGGGAACAATCCGATAGGGAACGGGTCTGCCTGATGCCTTTTCAAATGCGCTTATCATTTCAAGAACACTATATGGCCGCCCTGTTCCAATATTGACAGTAACAAAAGATTCGCTGCTTTCCTGCAATTTATCCAGCGCCGCCAAATGAGCGCTCGCCAAATCTTCCACATGAATATAATCACGGACACCCGTCCCATCCACTGTCGGATAATCATTTCCGAATACCGATAATACATCGCGCTTCCCAACTGCAACCTGGGAAACAAATGGCATCAGATTATTGGGAACACCCGTCGGGTCCTCTCCTATTAGACCTGACGCATGCGCTCCCACCGGATTAAAATAACGCAAAAGCGCCACATTCCATAACGGCTGCGCCTTTTTTGCATCCCGCAGAACATCTTCAACCAACCATTTGGTACGGCCATAAACGTTAACCGGGGAAAGAGGCGTACTCTCGATAAAACGCGAATAGCCCGGATCACCATAAACTGTGGCAGATGAAGAAAAAATCAAGGTAAACACGCCTGCTGCTGCCATTTCCTGAAACAAAACAAGGCTGCCTGAAACATTGTTTTCATAATATTTGAAAGGTTCAGCTTCACCTTCACCTACTGCTTTCAGACCAGCAAAATGGATCACAGCACTGATAGCGTGATCGCTAAACAACTTTTGTAATGCTTGCCTATCCCGAATATCACCCTCGACAAAACAAGGACGCTCTCCACAAATCTGCTCTATGCGATCCAGCACTTTGCGGTTACTGTTACACAAATTATCCAGCACAACAACCCGAAAACCTCGCTGTATCAACTGTACTACTGTATGTGATCCGATATATCCTGTACCGCCTGTAACCAGAATGGATGTCGTCATAAGAAATTCCGAATAAAAAAACAGGTAATGTCCAACTTATTTACAATCGTTCCAAAACGGCTGCTTAAAGAAATTTAAACGGCAGCCAGCAGTTTTGCGTACAATGACTCCGTTTGTGCAATCATCCGGTCTACCGTAAAATTTTGCACAAACCGCAAACGCCCCTCTCGTCCCAGCCTTTTACCCCATACGGGATCGATTGACAATTTCTGAATAACATCAACAAGCGCATCAATATTATTTGGCGGCACAAGTATACCGGATTCTCCATCACGAACAACTTCAGGAATACCGCCAACACGACTTCCAACGATAGGCAATTGTGCCGCCTCTGCCTCTGCAAGGGAAAGTGAAAAAGCCTCTCGCCTGGATGGTGCCGCATAAAGATCAAACGCCGGCAGAATACGCTGCACATCATTTCTGTAGCCCAGAAAATGAATACGCGGATTTCCAAGCGTTTCTGCCCTCAGAGCGCGTCCAAAATCGTTATCCGCATCTCCCAAAAAATACGCATGAACGTTATCCGGACAGAAATTGATTGCCTTAATCAGTACATCTTGTCCCTTATCACGGTGAAAACGCCCTGCACAAACAACGGCATACTGCGTTTCAGGAATACCAAGTTCTTTTCGTAACACACCCCGCTCTTCTCTGACAACATCGGGGACGCCATTATAAATTCGGGTAATAATTTGCTTGGGATAACGGTGATTTATCAAATTTTCCACAACTGCATCAGAAACCCCAATAATGTGACGGCATCGCCGCATATGTTTGTAAACGCCAGTTGAATGGGCAGTGCATATCGGTATGGCATCAGTACTCCATGCTGCGATTCCGACATACTGGGCAGGTCTCACCTGATGGGCATGGACAATATCCGCACGCCATGACCGGATAAGCCGATGCAACTTCCAGTATGAGCGCAAATCAGCAATGCCTCTCATTGGCACATATTCCACTAATAACCCGCTCTGCTCACACTGTTCCCCAATCCAGGAATTGGCCGGCGCTGCCAGCAATACATCATGCCCTCTATCACGCAATCCCACTAAAAGCGACAAAACATGATTTTCGGCACCGCCAAAGGTTAGACTACGAATAACCTGCAAGATACGCATGCGCAAAATAACTATCCCTTATTTCCGGCACGATCAGGATTTTTAGGTCTATTTTTCATGTGAATTTTCCAGAAATAACCTGGCAACGTATCGCCATAAGAAATCGCCTTGCGCGGCAATTCCAGTGGACTTCTGGCATAGTTGGCCGCCGCGCGTATGCAGGTCAAACCTGTTTTAAAACCGGCTTCTGCCGCCATATCAACAATGCGTTCGTTATAGTTGCCATAAGGATAACAAAAATCAGGGATGACCTCACCAAGCAAATCCTCCAGTCGAGCCTTGCTTCCGAAAATTTCTTCGCGTGCCACTTCCGGCGGGCATTCGGAAAGACGAACATGATTGATGGAATGTGCTCCAAATCCAACGCCCTCTTTGCGCAAACTGCGAATAGTCTGCGCATCCATCAAAGATGCGTGTTCAGGCACATCATCCATCCAGCGCGTTGTTTGCCCCAGCAGACCTGCAACTAAAAACACCGTTACGGGATAATGATATTTCTTCAGGATTGGCCAGGCATATTCACGAAAATTGTCACAACCATCATCAAACGTCAGAACAATCGCTTTTTCAGGAATCTGTTTCCCCTCGTACAGCCCTGCATAAGCATCAGCAAGGCTGATAACGTTGTATCCCCACCACTTCAGCCACGCCATTTGTCTTTTAAATCGACCAACATCACAATAGACTGCCCTATGCAGTTTCGGATTTTTGAAATGCCCGACCTGGTGATACATCAGAATTGAAATAGGTGGAGATAATGGCAGCATTACTGTTGTCATTTTGGCAAAATCTGTCAAGCAGCGCCTGTAGTATGCCACTTCAATGCATAATACTGATCTGAAGATATCCGGCAATCATATTGTTTCATCATGTGAATTGATTATACTGGAATATCACGAAATAACCCGGATTCCATTCATCTCCTGCATAAACGATCTATACAAGCACATTTTTCTTGCCGAAAACTTTTCATATATCCCTGTTTTAAAAACTTATTCTCCAGGCTACTCTCATTTGCAGTATTCGTTCATTCGTGAAAAAAAATGTATAATTTTAGATCATCAGTTTAATGCTTCTTTTTATCTCTTATCCTTCTTGAACACATCATCTACCTAACTTGCGGCAACAGGCCGTTATAACCATATCCAGCAAAACCATGTCCACCAATCATCTCCTATCCAACGGCGAACAGGAAAAAAAGGGAAATTTGCCCACAATTCACACTTTGTGGATAGGAAACACACTCCCCACTCTCGCAAGGCTGACATTGGCATCATATATGCGTTGCGGACATCCCGTTGTTTTGCACAGTTACCAGGATATAGAACTCATTCCAGAAGGCGTAACTATCGAAAACGCCAGGAGAACAATACCAGAAAAAACGTTCTTGCCCTGGCTCAAATCAGGCCGACTCGCCTATTTTTCGGATATTTTTCGATTTCGCCTGCTGCATGACGGAGCAGATATCTGGTCAGATCTGGACGTTTTTTGCCTGAAACCCCTGCCAAAAACAGATTATCTGATGGCGCATGAACACAACCAGGGCATAGCCTGTGGTACTTTGGCGCTTCCCCCTCATTCACCACTACTGGCAAAATTGCTTGCCGCTTCTTCTGATCCTGCCTTTATCCCGCCGTGGTTTCCCAGAAGACGGGTCATAAAATACCGTATGATAAAAGCGTTAGGAATCAACATCGCGCACAAAATGCCTTGGGCAACAATAGGTCCAAATGCGCTGACATACTACGCCAAAGAAACCGGTGAAGACAGATATGTTTCTCCGATAGATGTACTGTATCCTATTAACGGCTCACAAACCCGCCTGCTTTTTGACCCGGGTCTTGCCATCGCTGATCTGATAACACCCCGGACGCTGAGCATTCATCTTTACAATGAAGTACTCAACCGGCAAAATATGAAAACCATTCCTATCGGATCGCCTTTACATCAAATGTTAGAGATAGTTGGCATAAGCGCCTCATCGCTTTGATACCTCTCCCATCAGAAAAAATGCCTGAAACAATGAATATTACGCCGGATTTTTTATGAGGCCGTTATGAGCCACACGACGAACGAGCCTTTTATCTCCATCATTATTCCTGTCTATAACACAGCACTATATCTTCACCAATGCTTGGACAGCATACTGGCGCAAACGCTCCATGATATAGAAATCATCTGCATCAACGACGGATCGTCCGATGAATCGCCCCATATACTGGATGAGTACGCCAAACAGGACAGCAGAGTACATGTCATACATCAGAAAAACCAGGGCGCATCAGCTGCCCGCAATGCCGGGCTGGCACTTGCGCGTGCTCCTTATATCGGTTTTGTCGATGCTGACGACTGGGTGGAAAAAGAAACCTTTAAAACAGCCCTTCAGCACATGCTGGCAAATAATAACGTGGATTTAGTTTCCTGGGGAGCCAGCATATGGGTTGAGCGTGATGGCGCATTGCACAGAAAAAAGAACTTCCTGCCTTGTGGCCGTCATTCCTTTCTCCGGTTCTTTTCCGGAAAACACGTGCTAACAAATGAGATCAAACGCGATATTATTAATGTGGTATGGAACAAGTTATACAAAACAGAAGTAATACGTAAATATGGCATCGTTTTTTCGACATCACTCAACCAATTTGAAGATTTTGTTTTTAATGCAACTTATTTTGCCTGGGCAAAAACAGGATATTTCATCAATCGCTGTTATTACCATTCCCGATCTGACAGAAACGGCTCCATTATGACAACCTTCTCTCGTGGCGCAAAACCGCATGTATACACAACTGTCATGCAAGCATTTGAGGAAATATACAACTATTATGCCAATTGGCGCCAGGTAGAAAACAACTTGTCTTCCCTGGCCGAAATGCTGGCTGTTTTACTGGGTTCCGGATTATGGTTCTCTGCCGGCAAAACAGACTTCATGCAAAAAGCTCGGGTATTTGCAGCACAATACTCCCTGCCGGATACGAAGCGACACACGTTCCGTGATTTGAAAGATGATCGAGCATTTGCACGGTTCTTTCCTCTTTCTTTTATCGATAACATTTTTTCAATTACCAATATTGGGAACAAAAAAGTATTTCGGCTTTTCGGCATTGACAAGGCATTTGATAGGCGCCATTTCAAGCGCAAAAATGCAGGATGATCATGAAAAAGCAGACAATTTAAGCCACATCTTTCGTAAACTGCAAGTGATATAGATTTGCATAAACGCCGCCTTCTTCCAACAACTCGCGATGTGTGCCAATCTCCACAACACTTCCTTCCGATAAAACAACAATACGCGATGCACCTTCAATCGTAGAAAGCCTGTGCGCTATAACAAAGGTCGTACGTCCTTTCATCAATTGATCCAGCGCTGCCTGAACCTCCCGCTCCGATTCCGTATCCAGCGCCGACGTGGCTTCATCCAGTATCAGAATCGGCGCATCCTTATAGATGGCGCGCGCTATGGCAAGCCGCTGCCGCTGACCACCGGACAAGCGTGAACCATTATGGCCGATATTGGTTTCCAACCCATTTTCCAGGCCAGCCACAACATCCGACAAATGGGCCGCTTTTATTGCCGCTTCAATTCTGGATGCATCCGGTTCAAGATCACCATAAGCCACATTAGCCGCAACCGTATCATTAAACAAAACCACATGCTGACTCACCATGGCAATCTGCTTGCGAAGGCTGATCAGGGAAATTTCCTGAAGAGGCAATCCGTCAAGTAATATTTGTCCACTTGCAGGAGCGTAAAATTCAGGCAATAGACTAATAAGCGTCGTTTTACCGCCACCGGACATACCTACCAAAGCAATTGTCTCGCCTGGCTCCACATGCAGGTTAATACCTTTTAATGCATAGTTTGACGAACCTGGATAACAAAAACTCACATCTACAAAATCAATTCGTCCTTTGGCTCGCTCACTCAACGTCACACCATCAGTCCGTTCTATCGGCGAATCAATAAGATCAAAAACCGCTTCGGACGCGGCAAGCCCACGCTGCAATGGTCCATTGACTTCTGCCAGTTGTTTCATTGGCGCAAGCAACATCAGCATCGCTGTAATAAACGACACAAACCCGCCCACGGTTAAATACCCATGACGGAATTGGTATAAGGAAATAAGAACAATCACAGCTACAGCACATGCCGTCATTAACTGCGTAATCGGCACCGTTGACGCAAATGTTTTCATCGTACGCATGGTATAACGCCTGATTTCTTCTATCCCTTTCTCAAAACGCTTCTTCTCAAAATCCTGGGCATCAAAAACTTTGGTAACCAGATGTGCTCGCGTCACCTCTTCCAACCCTTGCGTTAGTTCTGCATTCAGGACGAGTGATGCCTGATTCAATCGCTTAAGACGCCTGCCGGTAAAGCGTACCACTATTGTCACAAGAGGCAATAGAACCGATATAACAAGAGACAACTTCCAGTTAATGTAAAACAGCCACGCAAGCAATCCCAAAACGGTCAAAAACGACCGTACCATGGAAGTCAGGACATTCGTTACCATACTGATAATCTGTTGAACTTCATACATGACCGTATTGATGACACGACCAATTGAATATGATTCAAAATAACCGGCAGACATATCCAGCATCTGTGCAAACATCTGCTTTCGCAGCACGGTTAAAAGACGTGATGAAACCCATGTCATCATATAAGTGCTGGTAAATGTAGCCGAACCGCGTATGACAAAAAGACCAATGACAATCACCGGTATATACCAATACGGAAAGTGCGCATTCTCCTTAAATCCATAATCAAGGAGCATCTGGAAAAAGAAAGGAATAACCGGCTCTGCCGCAGCGGTAACCATCATCGCAACCAATGCCACAGCAAGCCGCAATTTATATGGCTTGTGTAGAACCAGCAAACGTTTAAGATGTGATGGAAAAATCATAAGCTAAAAATAACGCCTGTGTAACTTGTAAAAAATTCCGAAGTTGAAACTATAGACTTTGACCAATTTCTGTTCTGCGTTTGATTAAAAGAGCCAATAGAACAGAAAGCGTGACAACGTAGAATTGAATAGTTATTCTCCACTCGTAAATCACATCCGACAGTCCGAAAATAAAAAAGCCAACATTATAAACAATCCCCATATAAGCAATTGTTCTTAATGTTTTATCACGCGATCTGATACATCTGAAAAAATAGAACAACGGCACCAAAGTCATGGCAATAACGGCAACTCCTCCTAAAACCCCATATCGAACCATTCTTTGCAGGAATTCATTATGCGCATGCACGTGCTGTGCAGCAAAAGAAGAAATCACGCCACTTTTAACCTTACTGCTCAATGCATCTCTAAAATCTAAAACCTCTCCTCTGTTTATCCCCAAGGGATTTTCGGTAAAGATGATCCATGAAGCTTCATATAACTGCAATCGAATACCGATGGAAGTATCCTTATTCGTTCCATCCAGAAACTGGGCTATATCAGTTTGTGCCACGTTGACTCGTGATTGCAATTTTGTACTGGTCAAAAAAGCAGCTGCCAATATCACAAAAAATATGCAACTGCTTATCAATACGATCTTTTTATTTTGTCTCAAAAACAAACCCGACGATATGGCTCCAAGAATTAAAATGGCAATCCAGCTTGCCCGGGTTTCTGATAAATAAGCACCGTAAATGGCGAAAAGTAACGCTAAAATTTTTAAAATAATAAATACTATATTTTTGGGGCTATCCCAGCCTACTGTTAAAAATGCCATGAATCCCACAAGGAGAGACAGGTTGGCAAAAGGTATCAACCATATCCCCACATAATCCATAGTTTGTGCGCGAAAGCTCCCTTGATCGGAAATAATAAAAACAAAAATCCCACTCAAAACAGCACTGCAAATTAATCCCCATTGAACCTGCTTCATTTTTTCGACAGACAAAACGAGAAGGCCATAAACCAGCAGAGGAACCATCATAAAACGGAAGGATAAAAGAAGCCGTGATATTCTAAATCCGCTGACAAATAAACTATTAAACAACTCCCCCCAAAAAAACAGGGATATTGCCAGCCATAACGGCCAATAATTCACCAGAAACCGAAAAAACGCTTTGTGCTGAGTATGCCTTTGTAAAACGATAACCCAAACACTGAGTATAAAAAGCAAGTAAAAACAGATATCGCTGGCATATTTGGAAAAAAGACCTGCGACAGGATATACCAATACAATTATCCAAAGTGCTCCGGATAAAATTTTGAATCTTCCCGAAGATATCTGAATGGAATGATTCAGGCTTGCTGAATCATTTTTTTGAAAACCGCTAAGCATCAGCGCTCTCCAATAATTTCGCCCTATCTGATATGTTCCTTAATATCTCCATACACGCATCCGTCGGCATCAATTTCCAATTCGCACCAAAACGGATATCGCATTCATTATCCAACGCCCTGTAACTGGCAATCAGAGGTACTCCCTCTGTTGAAATAAACGGCATTAAAAGTTCCCGCAATTTTGCAATATCAAATTTCTCCGGCAGAAAAAAACGCAATTCTTTACGGAAATGCGCGCGTGCCCCTGCAATATCAAAAACCTCATCAGCATTAAGTCGTAATCCGCCCGAAAAACGATCCTCAGACACCTTGCCAAAAACGAGAACAAACTCATCCACAATGAATATATTTTTTCTCTGTTCCAGCAATTCGGAAAAAACAGTTACTTCTACTGTACCACTTCCATCATCCAGGGTTATTACCAGCATGCGGCCACGTTGGGACATCTGGTTGCGAACAGATGAAATAATGCCCGCCACCCATCTTGGCTCGCGTGCCGCTTTCAAAGAAGCAATGGGCGTATGCCCAAACTGCTTGGCTTCTTGCGCATAAGCATGAAAAAGATGCCCTGACATACAAAATCCGAGAGCATCCTTCTCCTCCTGCAATTTCTGCTTTTCCGTCCAATGCGGTACATTCACATATTCAACGGCTTCCAAAACGGCTTCATCGTTCCCAAACAGACTCCCTTGATTGGCAGAAGCTTCGGCCTGCTCTGCCGCTTCCAATGCCAGTGGAACTGAAGCTAGCAAAACAGCCCTGTTCTCGCCAAAACCATCAAACGCGCCCGCACGAACAAGAGAATCGATCGTGCGACGATTGACCTGCCGTCTGTCTATTCGCACGCAGAAATCGAACAAATCGGTAAAAGGCCCATCCTTTCTGGCAAGGATAATGGCTTCAATAGCTGCCTCGCCAGATCCGCGTACTGCACCCAAACCATAACGAATTTCCTTTATCGGCGTTTTGCTCTCACTGGGCGGCTCACCCACTGGTTTGAAACGATATTCGGAAAAATTGATATCAGGCGGAAGCAGCGTCAGCCCACACATATCCTGCGCATCTTCAACCAAAATCCGGATCTTATCCGTATCATCCATGGAAAGCGACAAGTTGGCAGCCATAAAAGCGGCTGGATGATGGGTTTTCAGATAGGCTGTTTGATAAGCAAGTAATGCATAAGCGGCGGCATGGGATTTATTAAAACCATATCCTGCAAATTTTTCCATCAAGTCAAAAATTTCATCCGCTTTTTCTTTTGATAAATCGTTTTTGGCAGCGCCATCGCGGAATATCTGGCGATGTGCTGCCATTTCGTCAGCATCTTTTTTACCCATGGCCCGGCGCAACAAATCAGCGCCACCCAATGAGTAACCACCAATGATCTGAGCCATCTGCATGACCTGCTCCTGATACACCATAATGCCGTAGGTTTCGGAAAGAATACTTTCCGTTCTCGGATCGGGATATTCAAACCGCTCGCCATGCTTGCGCTGGCAGAAGTCCGGTATGAGATCCATCGGCCCCGGACGATACAATGCTACAAGCGCGATAATATCCTCGAAACGATCCGGTCTGGCATCTTTGAGCATGCCCTGCATACCACGACTTTCCAATTGGAATACAGCGACGGTCTGAGCCTTTGTCAGCAGTCCGTATGTCGATCTATCGTTGAGTGGAATCGATTCCAGCGTGAAATCAGACATGGCAGGATCCAACTCACGAATGTAGCGTACCGTCAAATCCAGAATAGTCAGTGTCGCAAGTCCCAGAAAATCAAACTTGACAAGACCAATTTCTTCCACGTCTTTCTTATCAAAATGGGAAATCACACCTGAATCGTTGCCCTGCGTATACAAGGGACAAAAATCCGTCAGCTTTCCAGGCGCAATCAACACGCCTCCTGCATGCATGCCGACATTGCGCGTAATACCTTCAACCTGTTCTGCCAGCGCCAAAAGCTGCTTTACTTCCTCTTCATTAGCCTCACGCTCAGCCAGAAGAGGTTCTTCTTTTTTTGCCTCTGAAATCGTTACCAGCTTTCCCGGCTTAAAGGGAATCAGCTTGGAAATACCGTCACAAAAGTTGTATCCCAAATCAAGCACTCTGCCAACATCACGTACAGCTGCCTTGGCTGCCATCGTACCGAATGTTGCAATCTGTGAAACGGCATCCTTACCATAACGTTCTTTCACATACTGGATAACCCGATCTCTGCCTTCCTGGCAAAAATCGATATCAAAATCCGGCATGGAAACCCGTTCAGGATTCAAAAAACGTTCAAAAAGCAAGTTGTAGGCAAGCGGATCGAGGTCCGTAATGGAAAGTGAATAGGCAACCAGCGAACCCGCTCCCGATCCCCTTCCCGGCCCGACAGGAACGCCGTTTTGTTTAGCCCAGCGAATGAAATCAGCCACAATAAGAAAATAGCCGGCAAACCCCATGTTATTGATGGTAGCGGTTTCAAAATCCAGGCGTTCCTCATAACGCGGACGTGCCGTCTCCCGTTCATCTTCAGACGGATATAACTGAAGGAGCCGTTTCTCCAGTCCCTGCCTTGCTTCATGAATAAGAAATTCATCCAGTGACATGCCATGCGGCGTCGGGAAATCCGGCAAGCGCGATTTTCCAAGCTCCAACATCAAATTGCAGCGCTTTGCAATTTCCACTGAATTCTGCAAAGCCCCTGGAAGATCTTCAAACAGATGCGCCATTTCAGCTTGTGAGAGAAAACTCTGCCGCTCATTGAAAAACCGTGTTCGCCGTTTATTCGAGAGAATCTCTCCGCCTGAAATACAGATTCTCGCTTCATGCGCCGTGAATTCCTCAGGCGACAAAAACTGAACCGGATGCGTAGCAACTACCGGAAGCTGCAATCGGGTTGCAAGTTCGACTGACTGTCTGAGATGCTGTTCTGCACCAGACTGTCCCGTCCGCTGTATTTCGATATAAAAGCTATCAGGAAAAATCCTGGCCCAACGACACGCATTTGCCTCTGCAATATCAGTATTCCCTTTATCCAGCGCCATGCCGATATCGCCGCCACGAAAACCTGACAAAGCAATCAAGCCGTTTCCTGCTTCACTTTGCGCCAGCGTTTCGAGCCACTCAATCCGGATTTCAGCATGACCTCTATTCTGATTTTCCAGCCAGGCCCGTGAAAGTAATTCGCACAATTGCAGATAGCCAATCTGATTTTTAACCAGCAGCAAAAGGCGGGAAGGCTTATCCCTCTCCTGGTCATTGGTAATCCACACATCGCAGCCAGCGATAGGTTTAACCCCTTCTTTTCTTGCTGATTTGTAAAACTTGATCAAACCAAAAAGATTGGATAAATCCGTTAACGCCAGAGCTGGCTGCGCATCTTTTGCAGCAGCCTCGACGGCATCATCAATGCGAACCAATCCGTCGACAATGGAATATTCCGAATGGAGGCGAAGATGTATAAATTGTGGTTCAGTCATCCTGCTATTTTACCCTGTCTATCGTCTGAACAGACGATTCAGAATATGATTTTTCGAACCCGCTCCAGTCATGACACATTGCTGATAGAACCTGAATTCACTCTAAAAAATACAGAGGAACCCAAAAAACATGGAATAGCCTGTGAATTGAAACGCACGGAAATGATTGCAAAAAATGAGCACGGCAAAACCGGTAAGCTCGTCTCGAACCTGCCATCGCCAGGTATGAACGGACAAAACCAGTTACTTATTTTTTAAGCAATCCACCCAAAAGTGCTGCTATTTTCTTTTTGCCTGTTTTTGAAACAGTGTCATCAACTTCTTTTATTTCCGCAACCGGAAATGCTGAAGGTTCATATGGCTTATCAAACCAAGGATCACGTTTCCCTTTTTGATTCAAAACCACTGATTTATAAGGACTGCGATCTGAACGCTTGCCTGATGAGGTCAAACCGTGAGTGCTTTCTCGCTTCCGCTCTGTCTTCCCGTCTGAAGGAAGTCCTTTCCGGCCAAAACCGGAAAGTGATGTCCTGGGTAATTTTCGTTTGATCAATTTTTCAATATCTGCCAGACAGCGCTCATCTTTGGCCGAATAAAGCGAAATCGCGTCACCGGAAGCCCCAGCCCGACCTGTTCTGCCAATACGATGAACATAATCTTCTGCCGTAAAAGGCAAATCGTAATTAATCACGCAAGGCAACTCCGCAATATCCAAACCTCTCGCAGCCACATCCGTTGCAACCAGCGCATCCATCTCGCCTCTTTTAAAAGCATCCAGGGCTGCCATTCTTTCCGGCTGAGTCTTGTCGCCGTGAATGGCGGTGGAACGTATCCCCTTCTTTTCCAACAGACGCGTCAAACGGGATGCGCCCACCCGCGTATTCGTAAAAACCAGTACTTGTTTTAGATTCCGGCTTTGAATAATATGTGCCACCGCATCGCTTTTATCCGCTTCATCCACCTGATAAATCGTCTGCGACACGGTATCAGCAGTCGCGTTACTTCTTGCTGCCTCAATGGTGACTGGATTATTCAAAAAACTGGATGCAAGTTTCTTGATTTCAGGAGAAAATGTTGCAGAAAACATCAGGTTCTGCCGTTTTTTAGGCAAGAGATTAATAATCCGTTGTAAATCAGGAAGAAACCCCATATCCAACATGCGATCAGCCTCATCCAGAATCAGGATATTCGTCTGAGACAAATTGACCGATTTCTGCTGCACATGATCCAACAAGCGTCCTGGTGTCGCTATCAAAATTTCTACTCCGGCCTGGAGTGCTGCTGTTTGCGGCGCCATATCAACACCACCGAACACAACCGCTATTTTTAATCCGGTATAGCGTGCATAATTCTTCACATTATCGGCAACCTGGTCAGCCAGTTCACGTGTCGGCGCCAGAATAAGCGCCCGTACCGGATGACGAGCCGGAGACATACTGGTGTTAGCTATTGGAAGCAGTGCTTGAATCACCGGCAATGAAAAACCTGCGGTTTTACCGGTTCCGGTCTGGGCTGCACCCATAACATCCCGACCCTGCAAAATAACCGGTATCGCTTTTTGCTGAATGGGGGTAGGCGACGTATATCCCTGATCGTTCAAGGCCCGCAGAATTTTTTCGGCCAGGCCAAAATCCTCAAAGCGTCGGGAAGATTCCACACTGTCGACCTGCTTTTGATTATCTGACATAATAAAATCAACTATTGTTATCGCTTGCAACCGTTTCCCTATCAGCCATCTTCTGCGGCTTGTGGAAATATCTGGTTGAAACTAAACTTTTTTCCAAGATAAACCTACATTGTACGACACTTGTGTCAACAGGATTTATTTCACATAAATCTAATCAGGAAAATCAGATAACTTACGAATGCAGTCAAAGAACAACATTCTGCCTGCAAGCACGAATAGGCATCTTTCTGCCGAATCAAGCAACACGGTTACAAAAAGCTGTTTTAACGCACCGTATTATTCAAAATCTGTTTAACACGCAAGCGTATATCATCAACAAAAAGTAATTCGGAAAACGTCTGCATACTAGGCCTGTCAATATACAGCTTCAGTCTATCAACATCACTATTAACCGTTTCCAGTTGCCTTGCATAATCCGCTCTTTCCGCATCTGTCATTGGTTCAATTAATTGGAGCTTTTTTTCCAGCCTATCTTTTTCAGTCCATAACACTTCAAGCATCTTCTCCACACAATCCTCGTTCAATCAGACACTCAAACAACCGTTAACTTCCTCGTTTCACACAACAATACATTGAGTATTTACGTTTTCATGCCTAAAAACCATTATTTCAGAGCAAATGCGATAATAAAAACATCCCCACCAAGCTATTTACACTACCACATAGAAATCAAAATTTAAAATCTGTAAAAAACTTTATGAACGAATTTACACACTAAATTGGCCAAACAGAAAGTCCTTTACAATCACCATCGGCTCCGCGCCGATCTTAATTGCAAAACATCCTATGAATGGCTAATGGAAAAATGCGATAATTTAAAATCACATCAGCCCAAGGTCAGGCTGTGATAAATAAATACTTCTCCTCAAATTGATTGCAGTCCTATTTTTCCATGTCATCACAACTCGTACCCGCAGAATTATTGCAAAAAGCCAATAAAATTCTATTCATTACCCATCTTGCCATAGGCGACTATACCTATTTGCAAAATTGTTTTGAGGCTTTTTCGCATGCTTATCCACACTTGCGCATCCATTTATGGGTCGATGAGGTACGGCGCACGAACAACGCATCCCAATGGGAAGGCTTAAGGAAATACGTGCTCTACGATTGGCTGGAAGCAACGCCGTTTTTTGAAAAAATCTATAACAAAACATATAGTCCAGCATTATTTCAACAATCCGTGCATGAGGCACAGCAAGAAGCGTATCCTATTATCGTTTCTCTGGCCAATCTCCGTCCTCATCTATATGCCAAGCTGGCAAGGACTATTGGGCCGAATGCGTTTATTGCAGGACTAAGACCACCGCTAAAACTCTCCACCTTGCACCATCTGTTTTCTTATAAAAAGCTGGACGCTGCGCTTATTCCATCATTTTCCAAAAAAAGCGGGATGCATATCAGCGATATTTATGCAAGCCACTTTCGACAATTGTTTGGCATTGAAATCGATAGCGGACGGCGTTTCCCGTTTGTCAACATACCGCCTGCATGGCTGGAAAAGGCCGAAGACTTTCTGACAAACCAGGGAATAGACAGGGCAAAAGACAAAGTGGTTTTCATCAACGCTTTTGCCAAAACGAAAAAGAGAAGCTGGCCAATTGAACGCGTGCTGGAACTGGTAACAGCCATGAAAAAGTTACCGGAATACAAAAACGCATGGTTTCTGATCAACAGCATGCCATCAGATTTTGCCGAGATGACGGAAATACTCAAGCGTCATGAATTCAAGCAGACGAAACCATTTAGCGCCAGCGAAAATTTCTTCCAGTTGCCGGCCATATTACATCTATGCAGCCTGATTATCAGTGTGGAAACAGCGGTTATGCACCTGGCTAACGCCGTTCACGTGCCTGTCATTGCGCTCATGCGGCAAAAAAATCCGGAATGGGCGCCTTTGGACAAGGATAACAGTATTGTCATCACAACAAAAACCCGGCGAGCCTGGGTCAAAGAAATCGAAATCGCATCCGTTAAACACGCACTTGATGAAATGACGCCGGAATCACATCAAGAGCCTGTCGCGCCATAGAAATATGCCTTGGCAACAGAAGCCAATTTTTAAGGGGTTAAAAAACTTATCCCTAAATCTACCTTTTAAAAATCAAAGGTGGAAATCAAATAATTTACCTGTGCGAGCCGTTTAGACTGCGTCTACTTTTATAATTTCATCGAAAAAAATTTATTGAAATTGTCCTTCTTTTGGGAGCATCTCAAGAAGCTTTTCTATACGGGGCTTTGCTTTATTCAATTCATTTTTCAGTGTATTCGCGGAAGAGCGTAACAGGTTTTCCATATCTTCGTTAAACGCTGGAAGATTAGTCCGTATATAAAAATAATTACTGGCAACCTGATTGTTAAGGGTAACGGCTCCTTCCAAATCAAATATGGAACTATATGCCTCTATAATCTGACTTCTAAGCGCTGCGTTCTTTATTTTCCCAATGTTTTTTGCTTGCGAATAATAAATGTAGGAACTATTGGTGGAAAGATTCGTAATTTCCTTAAACTGCCCTCCATCCGGTATCCTAGTGGTTATGCTTTCTCCAATTCCCCCTTTAATTTTTCCCTCATAATAAAATTCTATTTCAGAACGAATACCAAATAGCATGTTTTTTATTTCCTCTTCGTCCCTTTTAATTTGCTGTTCATGTTGTCTATGCATAATCCACACCGCAGCAAGAATAGCCAAAACAGAACCAATTGCCTGAACCCAAGCGCCAACTTGAGGAGAGCCAATTGCCCGCAAAAAAGCAGTAACAACTATAAAAAAATCGTTATTTACATAAAAAACAGCAAACTCTTTTTCATAAACAATAAGCCCGGAAAGAAAAGAACAAATCAGCCCAAAAGCTAAAAACCAACACCCCCTCTTTATCCATTTTTTTTGTTTTTCTATGAACATATCCCACATAACCAGCCTCATCCATTAAAATACAAATTGACAACCATATTGAATCACAAAGATATCCGATCAACCAGGCACTATAGCCATTTTGCAACGCAAACGCTGTCAGAAGCAATAAGAAAAATCCGATAATAAATGTCAAAAATCCCCATACCAAACAAAAAAAGACCGCGAAAAATGCGGCCCTTTTATTAAGCATAACTTATTGATTTATTGGCGAAGGGTGGAAGCCTAACAACCCATTTTAACCATTGCAAACACTATAGTTTATGTTTTTCGATTTTTCACATACCTCCAAAAATACCTCCAAAAACTTTTGCTGCCTCTATTATCAGGGTCAAGTTTAATTTATGAATCAATAGAGCGTTTTTTGAATTCCTCACGCCACCTTAGTAAGCCCTCCAAATCAAGACGCAAATCCGGTTCATCAGGAATAGAAACAGGAGTTTCGTTAGATTGGCTGTGCAAATAAGCAGAATATTTTGTCATCAGTCTATCAATATATCGGCAGTCTTCATGACTGATTTTGCTTAAATACATAATCACGTTATTTGTATGTATGTTTCGTCGATGCCTCATGACAACTTCATGGAGAAGATCTTTTTCTATTGTGTTTTCAATAAGTATTCGAAATTTTGCACAAATTGATTGGCCGTGTATTAAATAATTTTCTCTATCTCCCGCGTCCCAATATTTCCTTGCCTCATTTAGCATGCCAATCAAAATATTGTTTGCTGTTCTTGTATTCGCCGCCATCCCAAAATTTTGGTTTACAGGGTGCCCTGAAGTTCCATCAAACAAAGAAACAATACAATACTGTTGCAAATGATCTTTCTTAAATTGTTCCCCTACCTTTTTTGCTGCATCCGCCATTGCGCCACAAAGAGATAGGCGATGGGTAAAAACAAGAACTTGCCTTGTCTGCGCGAGATGGGCAAGTCGCTCTGCCACATGCCCTTCAAAGTCATGGTCAAGTGATGAAATAGGGTCATCAAAAATAAAAGGTGTGTTTTGCGGCCGGCCTGTTGTATCCGCCAAGAACGCTGCCAGAGAAACAATTCTGCGCTCACCGTCACTTAATATCGTATCAGGAGTCGCACCTTTTGCAACAACGCCTTGGAGCCGAATCTGGTGTTTTGCCTTACCCCGATCTGTTCCGCTTTTTATTAATTCTACTTTTATCTGTTTTGCCCCCAGCTTCTTCAGTTCATCATTAAATCTGGCGATATACGATTCCGTAATCGCTCTTTCGGATATCTCGCCAGCTTTAATGGAAATAGACCGCGTATCAGCAAGTCGCTTCCATTCTTCAAATTGAGAATTGGCTTCACGTCGTTTAACTTCGGCATGAATCGCATCAGCCTGCTGACTTGTCCACCGTTTTGCCTCAAGCTCCAGTTTGCGAGAAACCACATTATCGTGATTTAAATAACCCGCATCAGCCTCATTCTGTATAATTTCCCTCTGAAGATTCGCTGAAAGCACGCTTAGTTCGCTCAAGAGATGATTGGACCATTCAAGTCCGGTAATTACTGCTGCTGGCAAAGCTGTCTTAATCTTTTCGACCACTTTTCCATAACTTTGCCAAAAGGAAAGCAATTTATTGGGCCAAATTTCCACATCCAAACCAGCAGCTTGGCATTGTGTTCTAATTTCTGCTTCAGACAATTCCTTGGGTAAGGCACTCAATGCATTCTGGTATGCGCTTTCTGCTCGTTTAGCTTCCGTTTCTATCGTGCCTTGCACATAGTTTTCAAAAGACAGGAGACGTTCTTTTGCCTCAGCGTCAAGCGATTGATGACAAAGAACGCAGCTGGCGCCATTGCTTACAACAGGAAACTCGCGATCAATGTAGGCATGCTGAATTGAATAATTGCGGGCCGCTTCCCATAAAGAAATCCAGGTCTCAGTGCCTATGCCATCAAATACCGCTGATGCTGTAGTAGCCTGAGCGGCTTCACTGGCAATGCGTCTTTTATTTTTTGCATCCCTGTTCTGGTTTTGAATTTCCGAGCAATGATCTTTACTGACAGCATTTGCCGCAACTTGCAATGAAGTCAGCATACCGTCAATTTGCCGTTTTCTTTCACGTTTTTGACGTGCCATGTTGGCCGGATTTGCATTCAAGCGTTCGGTCAAGTCAACAAGTTGGCTCTGATGATCTTCAGTCCAATCAATTAGTGATTCAAGCTGTTCATCGTTTTGACCTGCATGCAATGATTTGTAAATCCTGGCAATTTCTGTTGTGCCGTAATCACTGGGGATATCGGGTAATTTACTGACCAACTGTCTTTGCTGGCGTTCCAGTGCCGCCCTCACTCTGGAACAAGCCCTCGCCAAATTTTCAAATAACGCAACGGGCGGAGGAGTATATGAGACTTCCGATTTATCTTTTAAATAGAAGGTGGCTTCTTTTTCATCAAAAATATCAACAGATTGCAATGCCAGAATGGGTGCCGTGTTTGCAAGCCACGTCTCGGAGTTCCTCACACCATCAATACTGAATGCAATATTACATCGCTGCTCAGGGGGCGATGACTGGTAAACGTTATGTTTCAGTTCTACTGCATTGGGCTTGCCGCACACCTTCTTAAATATCCGTGTATAACCAGATTTTCCTGAACCATTAGACCCATAAATAACAGCAAGATTTCCGTTGCCAAAAGACAAGGGCGCTCTTGGCGAAAGGTTTTCAATCCCTTTGATATCTTCTATAGACAACAACCTGAGTTCAGACGCGACCGCTGTTCCACCCAAATGAATGAACTCACGATGTGAGGTAATTTCTTTCCCCTTATCGGATTTCAAATATTCCAACAGTTCCTCGACTTCCCCATCTGATAACTCCCCATGTGAAAGCAACATCTCTGCGGCTTTCTGCAACCAATCCTGCTGTTTATGGAGCCAGTCAATAATATCCGTGCGTATGTCTGCCATATCCTTTTCCTGTCGATACAATCTGACTTTTCGCCAATAAGTCTCTCATGCCCATTACTTTTAAGCAACATAAAAGGCCAATCTAACATGCCTCTTGTAAGAAGGGAAATATTTCTTGATAACTTCTCAGATTGCAAAAC